>Ga0315274_10005663_pt1 | contig 18252 bp, 7 predicted proteins | sample YL17G02_20_MG_FD_203700 | JGI IMG/M metagenome (GOLD analysis project Ga0315274, IMG submission 203700) | Sediment microbial communities from Yellowstone Lake, YNP, Wyoming, USA - YL17G02_20 | ecosystem: Environmental > Aquatic > Freshwater > Lake > Sediment | place: USA: Wyoming | collected...
CGGGGGCGGGCGAGAGTTGAGGGTTGACGGTTGAACGCGGCGGAGCCGCTGGTAAATCACTGCCTTCAGAAGCCCACGGTTCGAGTTTCTTGACCCTACGCGGGCGAATCCTTCGCTACCCCCACGCTGGTCGAGCTCTGGCGCACCGCTCCCTATCTCCACGACGGTCGGGCGTCCACCCTCGAAGAACTTCACCCGGTTCAATCCCGGCGACCGCCATGGCCGCACCTCGCGCTTGAGCCAGGCGGAACTCGAGGAACTGGTGGCGTTCCTGCTGTCGCTCTGAATGGCGGTTCCTCAGCGCTTCCGGATGACCGCGTGCGCGGGGCTGAGCGACGGTAGGTCGAAGGCCAGCACGAGCGTGCCTCCCTCGCGACGCGAAGAGCAGCCTTCGACGATCAGACGGTTCGCGCGCCCGAAGCCGACCTCAGACGGGTCCAACCGCACTTCGCGATGCACCGGCGCGTCGGTCAGGTTGAACACATTGACCACGGCGGCGGATTCGGTGGGATGCACGTGGAGGTGCGTCGTTTCGTCGAGTCCGACGAACCGTCCGCGCGCGAAGAACGGGCGGAGTTGGTTGTATTCGGCCACGGCCCGCCGGTAGGCCTCGTAGCGGGCGTCGTTGGCCTTCGGCGAGTTGAGGCCCTTCTTCCCGCCGATGCCCAGATGGCGCACCGTGGAGGCATACCACCAGAACGAGAGACACGCGTCGTTGTCGCCTTCCATCGTGATGTGGTCGTAGAGCGGGATCTCGCAGCCCAGATTGTAGTAATAGAGGCAGAGCGCGCGGCCCGAGCGGAGGTCGGCGATCGGGTTCCACATGAACTCGAAGCCCCAGTTCTCCTGGTAATGAGCGCCCGTGAAACCCTGGCGGAAGTAGGTCGGCGTGTAGCGCAGGGTCCAGGGCCACACCGGATCGTGCGCCTCGACCAACACGTGCGGGTAGCGGGCGCGCATTCCTTCGATGAGTCCATAGACGGCGCGCACATGGCCCTCGGGAGTGGATGGAACCGGATGCCCGTGCCCTCCGTCATAACACGGCCCACGCCAGTCGAACTCGTCGAACATCATGAAGTCCACGCCGCCGCCGGTGACGGCGAGGATGCGCCTGAGCTTCTCCGCCTGCCACGCGCGCGATTGCGTGCAGACCTCCCAGAAACCAATGGGCGCGCCCTCGGCGGCCTGGGGCGGCGGGCGGTGAACCGGCTGCGGCGTGCCCGCGGGCGCCGGCCTCGCCTCGTAAATCTCCAATTCATCCAGGCGCGCCGTGCCTCCCGCGCTGGCGCCGATCGACACCCGAACCCACCGGGCCGACACCGGTTCGAAGCGGAAGTGCTCCGTCGCATGGACCGGCTTGCCTTCGTAGGTGAAGACCTTCCTCCAGGTTGGCGCGGCAGAGTCGCCGGCGTAGTCCGTAGCGGTCAAGACCTCAAACCGCGTCACGGCCCGGTCGTTGAACTGGGCGCTGTGTTCGCTGCCAAACGCAACCTCGTTGATCCGGTAGGCGGCGCCAAGATCGATCTCGACCCAGGCCAGGTGCTGTGCCGATACCCAACTGGCCGGGTTGTTGTAGTAGCCGTCGTTCAGGTGCGCGATGGTATGGAGCTCGGGATAGCCGGCGATGACCGAAGAGGCGCTGGCTTTGGCCTCCGGCAGCAGGGCGAGGTTGCGACGTCCTTCGGCCGTGGCGAGCGGCGCGGGCTCCGCCTGCGGTCCGGACTGCGGGCGTGGCATCCGGTAATCGCCGGTCTGACCCTCGCGGCGCAAGTACCACGCCTTCGGAAACTCGTCGCGATAGACGCGGCCGATGGTCCGGTAACCAAGCTTGAGGCCGAAGCGTTCGCGCAACTGGTGCGCAAAGTCGGCCACCGAGCCGAGGCGCTCCTCGTCCCAGAGCGTCGTCCCTTCGCAGATTTCCCAGCCCGGGTCGAGATAAAGCAGATCGCACCCCAGATCGCGGGCCTTCGCCGCTTCCTGGAAGAGGGCCTCGCGGGTGTAATGCTGGCGGAGTTGCTCCCGGTTGGAGTGATACCAACCCACGTCAAACAGCTCGTTCCAATTGAGCGGCGGGGCGTAGTCGCGCGGCAAGCCGTGGCCCTGCTCGTTCAGGAACGTGCGATAGACGGCATAGCCGCGCGGCCAGTCGCCCTCGAACGCCGTGTAACGGGTCCGGCCGAAGGTGATTTTGCCGCCGGGCGGAAGGTGTGTCGCCGGTCGCGGCTCGCGGTAGAGCGCGAGACCCACACCGCCGAAACGGAGCCACGCCTGCTCGCCGTCCTTCTCCACGGAGGCGATCGAGTACTCGATCATCTCGGGGTTGTACTTGGCGATGAGGAGTCCGTGTTGGCCGTCGGACCAGGCCCAGGCTTCGGAGCGGAGCTTCCCGTCGTCGGAGAGTTCCTGGTCGGCGACAGACGCGTCGTTGCGCCAGCTCGAGTTCGCGAAGCGGCCGGTGAGCAGGTCATCGGTGCCGTAATCGTGGAGCTTGCCGTCCACCTGGCGGCGGTAGGGAACGGCCACCCACCGGAGGGTCTTCGCATCGGCGCCGAGTTGCTTCCGCAGACCGAACGCCAGGTCGGCCAGATCCACCGGCTTCCCGCTGCGGTTCTCGAGGGTGAGGCGTTCTTCGAGGAAGGGGGCGTTGCGCGCGAGGAGGAACTCCTGGATTACGCGCATACCCGAGCCGCCCAAATCGCCGGTGATTTCCGCGTCGGACTTGTGTGCGCGAATCCGGGCGTCCTTTAGACCCCGGAGGCGGATCCCGTTGGTCAACTGCAGCTCGTAGCAACCGGGGCCGTCCGCCCACGCGCGTCCCGCCACCTGATCGGTCAGCCGCAAGTGCACGGCGCCGTCGCGCAACTCAGCTTCAAGCTCGAGCCGGCGGTTGCGAAGGGTCGCGGCGTGCAGCGGTGGAGTTGCGACCGCCAGACAGAGAGCGAGCCCGCAGAGTCGGGCCAGCGTGGGGCGGGAATTCGTGTTCATCGAATGGTTCGCAGACTCCGATCTTGAGTCAACAGTACCGATCAGGGTTTGAAAGCGCAGGGCTCATCGGACTTGTCGGTAGGTCACGATTCGCGCCAACGGTTTCTCGGGGAGGGTCAGCAAGAGTCCTTTCACCATCAGTTCGCGGCCCGACAGCTCATCGGGTTTGGCGTCATCCACGTCGGTTACCACGTAGCGGGAACGCGGGTCGAGGCCGCGCAGTTTGAGGCGCGCCGACTCCTGGGGACTCTCCGGCCGACGAAAGGCCTGCACCAACCCTCCGCGGAGATCGGCGCGATGGAATTGCCACCCGAGCCAGGCGTCGGCAGCTTTCGTGTAGGGCGTCAGCGGGTAATAGTCGCCAAGGAAATAGGGTTGGAGGCGGCGATATTGCGCGAGCGTGGCTTTGGCTTTCGCGAAGGGGAAGTCGGCCGGCGGCGGCTGGGCCTGCACGGCGTCGCCGTTGCCGAACAGGCCGAAGGTGACCGTGCTGGAAATCGTGCTGCGCCAGGCATAGTCGCTGTCGCGGCCCGGCGTCACTCCGCCAGAAGGGCGTGCTGCGCGAGAGCGTTTCCAGGTCGATGCGCCGGCCGCCACTGGCGCAGTTGTCGATCAGCAGCCCCGGATGCCGATGCAGCAGCTCGTCCCAGAAGGCATAGAGGCCCTCGACCCAGCGAATCTCCGTGATGCCCTGACGATCGGGCGTGTCCGCGGCACGCCAGAATTCCAGCGGCGCGATGTTCGCGTCGTGCCGGTAGCAATCGAGGCCGGACTCAGCAATGCGCGCGGAGATGAAGTCGGTGAGGAACTGGCGCGCCTCCGGGAGGGCGAGGTTGAAGAGCCGGTCGCTGTCCACGATCTGGTTGCGGCGACTCTCGGAAGTAACCCAGTCAGGGAAGGTCCGCTTGTCGCCCCAGTTATAGACACGGCGCTCTGGGGGCACTTCCAGCAGCCACCGGGGATGCTCCTCGAACCACGGCGTGCCTTCGCACACGCGCTCCGGCTCGAACCAGAGCAGCAGCTTGCGACCCGACTGGTGCAGCGCGTCGCTGATCGGTCTGAAGCCGGCCGGATAAAGGTCCTGCTTCACGCGCCAATCGCCGGGGTTCAGCCACCACGCGCCGCGACCAAACCACTCGGCGTCGATCCAATAGAACTCCACGGGCAGATCGTGCGCGACGAGGGCGTCGATGTTCTCCAGGTGATTGGTGGCGGGCGTGCCGCCCCAATTGGTGTTGAAGATCGGCGGATCGAACGGCTTGCCGTTCACCTCGGGCCGATGGCGGTCGAGCACGAAGCGGCGCCAGAGATTCTGGCCGCGAATCCAGTCGCCTTGGTAGAACAGCAGCGCGACCCGCGGCGTGCGGATTTCTTCGCCCGGATGCAGCTTGAGGTGCGTGAGCGCCATGCCCGCCTGAAGGCGAGTGCGCCTCGCGTCCTCCTGGGTGAAGTCCGCCGCCCACTCGCCGGACCAACCGAGACCGATGACGACACCTCCGCGCGACGGTGTTTCCAGGTTGAAGAACGGCAGGAAGTCGCTCGACGAGCGTCCGCCAGCGGGCTCGAGGTGCAGGCGGGTGCCGGGTCTCAGCGCTTCGGTCAGCGGCGCGAAGTCGTCCATCGAACACACGGCGCCGCGGGCGTAATGGAGAACGGCGTCCCCGCTTGGTGAAGGCATCACGGTGTCCAGGGCGCGGATGTCCGAAAGGATCGGCGTGTCCGTGGAGCCGGTGTTCTTGAGATAGACGACCCACTCGACGGCGGCGTGATCGCGGAACTCGGCGACTTCACAACGCACGATCAGGCCAGTTTGCGGATCGGTGAAGCTCGTCGTGTGCAGTGTGCGGTCGGTGAAAGCGTGTGTGGAAGAGGCTCGCTTCCATTTCGCCAATAATTGGCCCGCCTCGCGACTGGCGTAAGTAAAGGAGCAGGGAGGCGTTGCGGTTCCGCTGCCGAAGTGGTTCTTCAGCCAGATCGACCGCGACTTCACTTCGTCCGCGCTGGGTATCGCCCCCGGAGACGGAGACGCCCCGCAGACCATGACGAGGATGACCAGGCCAGCGAGGAACCTCATTGGTTGCCTCCTCGCGGCCTTAATCCCTCGGCCGTCCCAGGCGCGGCGAAGTTGCCGGCGAAGAACTCCGCCATCGGCCCCGGAAACACGGCCCGCTTGAGCTTCGACCAGGTCCGCTGGTCGCCGACGCTGTAGTAGAGGTAGGTCTGCCCGCGGAACTCGATGAGGTCGGGATCGGAGGCGTTGATGCCGTCCTCAAGGCCCGGTGCGAGAATTGGGTTGGCCGGGCTGAGTTCCCAGGAGATCAGGTCCTTCGAACGCGCCAGGTAGGTCTGGAAGAACCATCGCGGCGTGCGGTGTTCGAGGTAGAGCAGATAGTAATAGCCGTTCACATAGCGAAGGCACGGACAGGCCGCATACCGGTCCGCACCGAAAACCGCCTCGGACTTCCTGGTCCAGTTTTCCAGGTCAGGCGACGTGGCGAACTTGACGGTGAACGGCACGCACTTCGGATCGTCCGATTCGTAGGCGATGACGAAACCGTTATCCGTGGCGCACACGGAGCTGTTGAACAGGCGCTCGCGCTCCTGCTTCACGACGATCTTCTGCTGCCAAGTCTGGAGGTCTTTGGACTTGAACAGGGTCACGTCGTTCCAGCCGTCCGGCTCGAAGCGCGAGGCGAAGACGTGCAGCGTGCCGTCGTGCACGAGCGCCGACGCGAGGCTGTAGCCCTCCGCGAAGCGCGCCAACTCGCGGCCGGTTTCGACGTCTTCGAGCGCGAGATGGTAATCCGCCTTCGTACCGCCGGTCGCGGGCCGGAGGCACTTCATCAAGGCCAACCGGTCCTGCCAGACGATCGGCGCCGCCTCGCAGAGATCGCCCAGGTTCGGCTGGTCAACCCGCAACGCGACGCGGCGGGGTGGAGGCGCAGGCGGCAGGATGGTTTGGAACACGTCGGCGGGCCAGTGGCCAAGCCGGAGCATGCCGGAGGGCACGGCCTGCTGGAATTGTACGTAAGCCTTGACGTCACCCTTCGTGGCGTAGCTCACCTCGCCCTTGCCGGCGCCGAAGATTTTGCATCCCATCAGCGTGCAATCCTCCAGGTCCACGTGCAGCAGCTTGCCCTCGATCGTGCTGTAGATGACACCCGTGCCGGGTTTGCCTTGCGGCTGGGAGAAGTTGAAGGTGACCAGTTGGCAGCGCTTCAGCCTCACCCGCGTGAAACCGCGGTAGCCCGGATTGCCGGCCTGCAGCGCGTTGTCGGGTCCGACGAGTGCGCAGTCCTCGAACAGCACGTCTGCGTGCTCCGGCGGTGTCGGATGCTCCGCCCGCACGTAAGCTCCGGCCGCGTCGCCCCACCAATCCAGACACCAGAGCTTGCACCGGCGGAACACGCTCGGTTCTTCCGGCCGCGAGAGAATGTTTGCCACCCCGCCACCGAAGGCGCGCCCGATGCTCACGCAGTCTTCGACGATCACCGTGAACGGTTCGGCGCGGTCCACCAGGTCGAAGAAAAGCCCGCCATCACCACCCGTGACGTAGAATTGCCGGAGGAGCCAGCGGTCCCAACCGATGGCGGAGAACGTCTCTTCTTTGTGTGCGTTCGACCAACCCTTCTTGTAGGCGCGGATCGGGCCCCACCAATCATAGCTCTTAAACCCTTTGCCGGCGTCGCCGGAATCGATCACCACCCAGCCGGCCGTGCCGGAGCCGAGGCGGCCATCGCTATCGCCCACCAGCTCGTTGTAGGCGCCCGCCGCGCCTGGGTGCGCGGGAAAGAGGTTCGCCTCCATGTAAGTGTCGGGTCGCACGAGGATGCGGTGTCCACCGCGATCATCCGGCACGGCCGCCAGCGCGGCTTGAATGGTTCGAAAAGCCCGGGCCCACGACAATCCATCCGAATTATCACCGAGTTTGGAGACGTAAAGGGTGGCGCCCGCGCGTTGCGCCGGGGCGGAAAAAGCGGAGTTTTCCGCCGCCCCCAGGCTGCAAACGGCGAGAACCAAAACAGCCCAAAGCATGGGAAGCGTCCACGATCCTCGAACCGCGCCTTGCGACCATGAACCAGGCCGCGCCGTTTGGTGTCCACGCTTTAGCTTGCTCCGGCGCCCTGACACCCTGAAGGGTGGACACCGAACAGGACGGCTACCCCGAAAATGGGTAGGGCGCGTGTGTCCCCACCGCGCCGTTTGATCATTGCCCAATGCGGCGGACTGAGGACAGCTCCGCCCTACCCGGAAAGCCCATTTCATACAAAGTGGTGATCGTCCCCCTCCCCCGAGCGCGATCTTGAGAGGCTGTGCGGAGCATTCACGGTCTCGGTCAGTCCTCGTCGTCGTCCCCGGTCTCGTCCTCGATTTTGCCTGACACTTCGAGGACGAGGACGACGACGAGCACGAAGAGGATTTGGGTTCATGGTTTGCTGGCCACCTGCTCGTAAACGAGGATCGCCGCAGCCGGTCTCTCCTTCAGGACCACCGGAAGGCCGTGATCCATCAATTCGCTGCCGGCGTATTCCTGTTTCGTGCTCGCGTCATCCAGATCCGTCACCGCGTAGCGCCCGTTCACCTCCAGCCCATGCAGCGGGAACCGGGCTGCTTCGTACGCGCTCTGCTCGCGGCGGAAGGCTTGCACCATGCCGCGGCCCGCTTCCGGCAGGTTAAACTGCCACGCCATGCAGACGTCGCTGTCGAGGCGGTACGGCGTGAGCGGATGGAAGTCCCCCAAGAAGCAGGGGGCGACACGCCGCCATTGCTCGGCGACCTGGCGGACCCGTGTCCAATCCACGCCTGGCTGGCGCACGTCCACGCAGAAACCAAACGCCGGCGACAGAGAGCTGCGCACGGAATACAGGAGCTGGCGGTCGCCATAATAGACGCCCTGGCCGTAGTAAGGGATCCACGACGAGAGCCCATAGGTGTGACCCTGATTCCCCAGCGCGTAGCCGGGGTCACCTTGGAAAGACTGGTAGTCGCTGCGCAGCAGCGGCACGGCGCGGCGGAGAGTCTCCAGGTCGTTGCGCCGGCCGCCGGACGCGCAACTGTCGATGAGCAAGCCGGGATGGCGCCGACGCAGTTCGTCCCAGTAGGCGAGGTATCCCTCCACGTGGCGAATCTCGGTGATGCCCTGGCGATCCGCGGGGTCGTGGGCGCGCCAATAGGGCAATGGGTCGATGTTGAAATCCTGGCGGTAAACGTCGATGCCCTGCGTCGTGAGTTGGGTGTCCACGTGATCGGTCAGCCACCGACGGGCAGCGTCATCGCCGAGGTTAAGCAGCTTCGTGTCGCCGTCCCGCCCCAGGAGCCAGTCGGCGTGGTGCTCGTAAAGCCAGGTGCCAGGAGTCACCCGTTCCGGTTCAAACCAGACAATCAGGCCCATGCCTTTCCCATGGGCATGATCGCTGACGGCCTTCAAACCGCGCGGGAAACGGGTCGGGTCCGGGGTCCACGTGCCGACCTGCGGCCACCCATCCCCGCACGGGTACCAGCCCGCGTCCATCCACCAGTGATCGAGTCGCACGCCGGCTTGCGCGAAGGCATCGATGAACCGCAACTCGTCGGTTTCATTACACTTCAGCCCCGGGAAGAAGCCGCCGCTGCAGGAGGTGAAGATCGGGGGCGGCAGTTTGCCGTCGGCCGTGCGCGGCAGGTTGTGCGCAAGCATCCAGCGACGCCAGACGTTCTGCGCGCGCTGGCGGTCCCCCTGCCAGAACTGCAGCACGATGAGCGGCGTGCGCACTTCCTCGCCGGGGTGGAGCGTGAACCGGGTCAACTCCTGACCGGCCCGCACGCGCAGTCCGCTGCCGCCGTCGCGGGTAAACTGCGTGATCCATTGGCCCGGCCAGCCCACCACGACGATGAGGCCGGCGCCGGGCCATTCGAGGTTGAAGTAGGGGAAGCCCTGGTTCGTGGGCCGGCCGCCCGCCGACGCGAAGCGGTGCTCGGACTTCGGGCTCAAACTCAACTGGCGCGGCTCGTAGCTGTCGGGCGTGCAGTCGTCGCCCTTCTGATGATGAAGCACGAACTCACCTTGAACCGGTCGGTCGAGTTGCAGGTCGAGCGCTGCGATGTCCGAGAGGATCGGCGTGTCACGCGTCCCGGTGTTCTTGCAGAAAAGGGTCCACTCGACGGTCGGGAAGTCGCGATACTCGACCACGACAGCGCGAACCTGCAGGCCGGTGTCCGGGTCAGTGTAAATGAGAGTGTGCTGGGCCTTTCCGCGGTCGGTCGGCTGCGTGCCGGGTTCCGGCGAACCGCGCTTCAACGCCCAGGTCTTCAGCAATTCCGCAGAAGGTTTCCCACCGTAAACGAACGAGAACGGCGGGCCGGTCGAGAAGAGGGTGCGCTGGGTGTCGTCGCGCAGCGGCAGTTCGCCCAGCCAGATCTCGCGTCCGTTCTTGAGCTGCACTTTGGCATCGGCCCAGTCGGCCTGATCGCAGGCGATGCCGTCGGGCGTTTGGTCCACCTGGATCACGAACTCCGTCGCGCCGGCCAAGTCCACGGTCACCGACTTGGCCGGCATCCCTTCGTGAATCAGGCCGGAGTGGAAAGTTTCCACCCCGCCAACCGTCACCGAGAAGTCCACGCTCCCGCGGCCCCCGCTCGTTTGCTCGTTGCTGTCCACCCCGACCATGGCGGTGAAGGTGCTGCCGGGGCCGGGCAGGCGCACGAGGATCTTGCTCGGCGCGTGGCAGTAGAGGCCGCGGCTGAATTCCTGGAGTCCGATACGCATCGGCTTGCCGCCCCGGGCGTTCTTCTGCACCGGGCCATGATTGGAGAAGACGACCAGCGCCGGCTCGATGGTTTCCTCGAGCGAGCGCGCCTCAATAGTCACGGCCGTCCAGCGCCGGGCCTCGGCCAGTTCCTCGGGGGTCCCGGCGACGGCGTGAGCGGGTCCGACGAGGCTGACGGCCGTCAGCGCGACGATGCCCAAGGCGGATTTCACGGCCTCATTCCTACTCTGGCGAGCGGCGTCGGGATAGTCAGAAATCAGCGGTGGATCCCGAAGTTGGCGGTCCCGCTTTGGGGTAGGGCAGGACTGTCCTCAGTCCGCCGCGTTGGGTGAGGGTATGGCCCAACGGCGCGGTGAGGACACACGCGCCCTACCTCCACCGACAACTTGTGGATGGTGCGTCAGGCAGTCAGCAATCAGCAGGTGGCCAGGGCCGGTGGACCTCCAGCAGCGGTGGTGGACCCTGTGCCGACACGCCCACCTCGGGTCCGGCACTGCTCGGAACAGATCACCGGCAGACGGTCGCCCAGGGCCGACAACTCACCCCCACTCCAGGCGTTGGCCAGGGCGCGTCGCGGGTCGTGGTTGTTGGCGTTGAACTCGCACCTGATTGATCGGCCTGGACCGTGATGAGCACCTCCTGGGTCTGAGCGTCAGCGAAGGGGACAAGTCCAATCAGGAGCACTCTCAGAGCCTGTTTGAAAACTGCGCGTTCGGTAGGGCGAGGCGTCCCTGCCGAGCCGGCTTGGGGATGGAATCGCCGGAAACGGCTCATCGGGACGATTCGCCCTACCATTTTCAAACAGGCTCTCAGGCTCAGCCACTGGGTCGTGAACGGGGGAAACATCCGGTGAGTATTGTTGGAAGATTCGTCTGGTATCAAGTCGTCCTTTCCCTTATGGGGGAGGACCGTGCAAAAAACCCTCGCTCTCTCCTGCTTCTGTTTCCTCGCCACTGCCGGCCTGGCCGCGGAACCGGGCACCGCCACGATCACGACCGGAACGCTCCTCGAAGAGATGGCCGACTTGGCGCGGCTGGCCCGCTGGCCCGACCCGGCCTACCGCACGATCCAGTTCTCCAGCTACGACCGCCGCTCGACCACGAGCGAAGCGCCCGGCTGGTTTTCGAACGCCGACGGCTTCGGGGGCGAACCCATTCCGGGCTTCCTGAAGGTCTTGCAGGAGCCGCGCGATGGACAAGCCGGGCTTTACCTCCTGGCCGAGGTGACTGGACCGGGCGCGATCGTGCGCGGTTGGTCGGCGGGAATGGATGGTGTCCTTCGGGTCTATCTCGATCCGGCTGGTGGCGAGCTCGATCCGGACAAGGGAGTGCCGATCTGGGAGGGACCCGCATACGACTTCCTCGCCCGGCGCTCGAGTCAATACCTGAAGTTGGCGGGGCTCGAACTCGATCCCGGAGACGCCTTCAGCCAGGAGGACGCCGATTACTTACCGATTCCCTTCGCCCGCGGACTGCGGGTCACGTGGGAAGGGAAGCTTAGCGAGCTTCACTTCTACCATCTCCAGGTCCGCCTTTACCCGAGGGGAACGCTGGTGCGCACACTTGATCCCAAAGGAGACCTCAAGGAGTTCGAGGCGCAACTGCGGTCCGCCGTCACCGGCCTCACCCAGCCCTCGAGCGGGCAGAGAAACGAACCAACGAAGCTGGTCGGGACCCTCGAGCCGGGGCGTAACTGGACCTGGTCAAGCGTGAATCAGGGATCCGGCGCGGTCCGGGAGTTGACGCTTCGCCTTCAGGCCGATTCGCTCGATACGGCCCTGCGCGGATGCCTCTTGCGGATCGCTTTCGATGGTTCGCAGCGCCCGCAGGTCGAAGCCCCCGTGGGAGACTTCTTTGCATCGGGGCCCGGCGTGAACCCATTCTCGAGCCTTCCATTCTCGGTTCAGGCCGACGGCACCCTGACGTGCCGCTTCGTCATGCCCTACGAGAAGTCGGTCCGGTTGGAGGTGGTGAACTTCACACCGACACCGGTACGCTTGGAGGGCTCGGTCCTGCTTTCGCCGTGGCAGTGGGACGAGCGCTCGCTTTACTTCCGAGCCAAGTGGCTCGCTGACCACGACCTCGCCGCCGGGGCCGGTGTGATCGACCTGCCCTATCTGGTTGCCGTTGGGAAAGGTGTCTTTGCCGGCTGTGCGGCCATGATCATGAATCCGTCCGGCGCGCCGATGGCGCATGGCAACTGGTGGGGCGAAGGCGATGAGAAGATTCAGGTGGACGGTGAACCGGTGCCTTCCACGTTCGGAACCGGGTCCGAGGACTATTTCAACTACTCCTGGAGCCGGCCCGACCTGTTCGATCACCCGTACTGCGGGCAGCCGCTCGACTCCGGACCGGACACGTCGGGCTACGTCTCGAACCATCGGTTCCAGGTGATGGACGCGATCCCGTTCGAGAAGTCTCTGGCCGCCTACCTGGAACTGTGGACCCACAACCCCACCCGGGGGCTGAGCTACGCGCGGATCGCTTACCACTACGCCCGCCCCGGAGCTACTGACGATCACCGGGGCCTCATGCCGTTAGACTTGATGATTCCGGTTCTGCCCAAGCGGGAACCGAAGGCGGTGGGCGGCGCGACGGGTGCCCGGTTTCACTTCATCGACCAACTCCATCCCGAGGCAACCGCCGGCAGCGTGGAAACGGCGCCCTTCCCGTTGGCCACCCAGCTCCAGGTCGTCCTCTGGCAAGCCGAGAAGGGATGCCGGCTCAAGTTCAGCCTCCCGGTTGAGAAAGACGGTCCCGCCTCGATCCACCTGGTCGCTGTCCATCGTCCAGACGGCGCGACGGTGCGGGTGCTGCTCGACGGAAAGCCGCTCCGGGTCGTCCGGGTCGAGGGCGGCGCGGAAGTCGTTCGTCTTCGAACCGCCCACGTGCCGAGGGTTCTCAACGTGCACTTCGAGCCCGTGGACCTGAAAGCCGGGTCGCGGGAGATCGAGCTCGAGTGCGTCGAGGCCGGCCCGGTGGGCCTCGACTATGTCTGGGTGAAGTAGCCTCAGCCGCATTCATCCTATCGAAACCACAGATGGACGCAGATGAACACAGATAAAACGCGGGGAATCACGAGGGGGCACGCTCCTCCGGATCGCCGCGGTTTGGTGAACCGGATGGCCGGGGCGAAAGCCACTTTCGCTCCGGAATCTGTGTCCATCTGTGTTCATCTGCGGTTTTCCTACTGAGTCATTACGGCTGGGTGCGGGACAACAGTTGGAACCGATTATGAAACGCAGCGAACTGAATCGTCGGAGTTTCATCAAGACCGTGACCACCGCAGCATCGGCCGTCGGGTTGAAAGCCGCGGCTGCCGAAAGCACCGGCCCCCGCGACACTACGTCGGCGGCCCTTGAGATCGATCCGACGCCGCGCTTTGCGCTTTCGCCCTACCTCTACATGCAGTTCATGGAGCCCTTGGGCGTGACCGACAGCTCGGTGGATGCCGCCTGGGATTTCGGGTCGGACCAGTGGCGGGAGGACGTGGTGGAAACCACGCGGGAACTGGCGCCGACGCTCCTGCGCTGGGGGGGTTGTTTCTGCTCCTATTACCGCTGGAAGGAAGGGGTCGGCCCCAGGAACCAGCGCAAACCCATGCTGAACCAGCTCTGGGGCGGGATCTACAACAACCAGGTCGGAACGCGCGAGTTTGTGGATTTCTGCCGGCGCGTGGGGGCGGATCCTCTACTCGTCGTGAACTTCGAGTCCGACGGACGCAAGCACTGGGCCACATCGCCGAAGGGTGACATCCGTTCGGGCGACACCCAGGAAGCGGCCGAGTGGGTCGCATACTGCAACGATCCTGCGAATCTCCTGCGGCGCCAACACGGCGTCAAAGATCCTTACGGCGTGAAACTCTGGCAGATCGGGAACGAGACTTCCTACGATCCCGATGGGTTCAACGTGGAAACCGCGGCGAAGAAGACCCTCGAGTTCGCCAAGGCGATGCGCAAGGCGGATCCCCGGATCGCCCTCATCGGCTGGGGCGACAGCGGATGGGCGGAGCGCATGGCGGAGGTCGCTGGGGAGGAGTTGCAGTACCTGGCCTTCCACAATGGCTTCGGCCCCGGCGGGAAGGACTCACCCTTGCGCGGGATCGAGTACCGGAAAGACCCGGCCAGGACCTGGGAATACCTGATGCGCGCCTGCCAGGCGCAGGAACAGAAGATCAAGGACGTGCGCGGACAGGTCGCCCGGTTCAAGATCCCGCTGGCGTTGACCGAATGTCACTTCGGGCTTCCCGGGCGCAACCGTTGCGAGGTGCTCTCCTCTTGGGCGGCCGGCGTCGCCAACGCGCGCATCTTGAATGTCCACGAACGAAACGGCGACGTGCTCAAGATCGCCACCCTGGCCGATTTCTGCGGGACGCGCTGGCAGAACAACGCCGTCATGATTCCGGTGCCGGGCGGTCACTCCTACCTCATGCCGGTGGGTTTGGTGATGGCCCTCTACCGCAAGCATTCCGGCCAGGAAGCCTGTACCGTGGCGAAAGTTCCGGAGGGACTCGACGTGACCGCGAGCCGCACCAGGAACCGGCTCTTCCTTCACGTGGTGAACACGAACCGCACTCGTTCCAGGAGCACGCGACTCGCCGCAGGACAACGCGCCCTGCGGAGCGGGAAGACCTTCACCCTGGTGGCGGATCCCGAAGTGGAAATCATCGAGACCGATCCCGAGGCCGTTCGGCTCACGGAAGGCACGTTGCCGCCGGACCGGACCTGGACTTTCCCCGCCGCCTCCGTCACCGCGGTGGAACTGGAGATCGAGAAAGGCTGAATCGTGCACACTACGCGGAGAACTTTCCTTGGAACCTTGGGAGTTGTCCCGATAATCACGGCGGCTCCAGGGCACGCTGCCGACGAGCCGCCCGATGTCTCGTCGGTCATCGACCCTTCCTTCCTGGTGCGTCGGGAGGAACTCGAGTTGGACTATCGCCCTCCCGACGGGGCACGTCGTCTCTCGTTCGCGAAGCATCGGGCCGATCCGAAGCGTTGGCGTGACCTGTGTCGTCAGAAGCTCGCTGAGCTGTGCGCGATCTCGACGCCCGCCCCGGCGGACGTGAAGGAAGTCAGGAAGCGTTCTTCGCGCGGCGTGATCTTCCGGGCGTTGGTCATGCCGGTTGGAGACGGACTCTCGATCCCCGCCTATCTTCTCGAGCCGGAGGGAAAAACACCGCGAGGCACGGTGATGGCCATCCAGGGACACGGCGAGGTCGAGGGCGTGATTGGCGTCCTCGACGACTATCACCATCGCTTCGGATTCGAGTTGGCCCGGGCGGGCTACAGCGTCCTGTGCCCAGCCCTCCGGGGCTTTGGTGTCCTGCGGGACCTGGCTTGGGGCACCCGAGGCGAGCGCTGTCTGGACTACTGGGCCTGGGATCGCGGTCCCCAATTCACTCTGGTGACGGACGGCTTCATCCGTGGCCGGACGCTCATTGGCCAGACCGTGGAAGACCTCCTGCGTTGGGAACGGTGGTTGTGCCAGGTCCGGAAGATCGAGAAGCTGGACGTCGCCGGCATTTCGTACGGCGGAGACGTGGCGGTCCTTTATCCGGTCTTCAGCTCTCGCGTGCGAAGAATCTTCGCCAGTGGGACGCTGGGTTCATTTGCCCCGGTGTTCGGCCGCTGCTACAACGCCCCCGCCCACTGCGTTCCGGGCATCCTCGAGTGGATGGACCGGAGCGACATGGCGGGACTTAACGCGCCCCGACCGATCGCCCTCCATTACGGCGAGCTGGACAAGCCGGGACCGAAGAACAACTCGGCCTCGTACAACGAGACCGTTGAACCCGCACTCCGGGAACTGCGGGAAATCTACCAGGCCTTCGGAGCGGAGCAGGCCGTGCAGCTCAAGGTCACTCCGGGAGGGGCACACGAGATGGACCTCGTGGCGCTAAGGGAATTCCTGGCTTGAGAAGGATGTGAACGACCGGGGCGCTGGCCATCGACCCTTCCCCGAGTCCTACGCGCAACAGCTTTCGAGTTCCCAGTGCCTGGAACCACGCTGAACCCTGCGCGTTCCCCTATCCCCTTCGGTTGCGGCTCGGTCGCGCTGTAGTTTGCGTGTCCTTTGCGGTTGATTCCGTGCCGCCCCTCCAGGGCCTGAATGGTCGGGGGATCCGGTTTTCCCAGGGCGTTGCCCTGGGCTATGGTCTTCCGCTCCGATGGAGCTTCGCGTCAGTGCATCCGTATCCATCAGTATCGATCTGCGGTTCAATCCGGCACCTCACCGCAGGGCTCGCGGGGACGCTCGCCCCACCGGCTCGTCTTCGGCCCTACCCCCCTCACCGGCCGGCGCCGTTTTCGAGCGTGAATTCATACAGCGTCAGGCTGAACGGCTCGAAGGACAGCACGAATTCCTTGCCGCTCACTTCCGCGCGGCGCGTGAAGACGCGGACGCGGTCGGGCTCGTCGCGGGAGTTCATGATTTCCGGCGTGGGTGCGCCCTGTGAGTCCTTCAGCACATGCACCTCCGCGCGGCGGACGCCCCGCGCAAAGCCGGCGAGGGCGGTCTTGACCTCGAGGGTCCGCTGGGTGGAGTTGACGCCATAGAGGCGCAGCGTGCGGCTGTCGGGGGTGAGGGCAGCGCTCAGGTCCGGCTCTTCGAGGTGCCACGGCAGACTCACGCCCGAGGTCGGGGCCGCACGCTCCACTCGCACGGGATAGGAACTGGCCGCCCGCGCGTAAAGGCTTTGCGCGTGATGCGTCGGCGCGACATAAAGCCAGCCCGGCCCGGTCAGGATGACGCCGGAGCCGAACGAGTCGATGAGGTTGGATCGGATGGCGATTTCCACGGCATCCGCGTGCCGGTGCATGAGGTGGTGATAGCGCGCGCAATGCAACGCGTTGGCCAGCGTCTGCAAGGAGCCGCGCCCCAGCTCCCAGTCCCCGGCCGTGGTGTTCCATTCCGTGACGGCGATGCGCACCTTGCGATCGGTGGCGAAGCGGTGGATCTGGTCTTCCAGGCCGAGGAAATCCCTTTCCATGGCGGGGAGGTCGGCACACCCGTAATGATGTGGACAGAGGTAATCGAGGTAACCGCCGCCCGCCTCGAGCATTCCGGCCGAGGGAAACGACGACAGCACCTTAACCGCCGGATCGGCCTGGCGCATGGCCTGGGCGAAGGCCTTCACCGATGCATCGTAATCCGGGCCGCCGACCTCGTTGCCGATCTGCCAGTACTTCACCCGGTAGGGTTGCGTGTGCCCGTTGGCCGCGCGACGTCGGCCCCAGGGCGAGTCCGACGACCCATTGAAATACTCGACTTCGGCGGCGGCGGCGGCCGGGGTCTTGCCCGTCCAGCGGACGCAGATCAGGGGTTCGGCGCCGACCTCCTGACACAGTGCCACGAACTCCTCGACGCCCACGAAGTTCTCTTCGAGGCCACCCCAGTAGGACTGTGGAAACGGCGCCCGCTGGTCCCAATCGCCAAGGCATTGGTCCCATTCATAGGTTTCCAGCGCCGAGCCACCGAAGCGGATCACACCGGGGCGAAGTGCTCGAATCGCCTCCACCGCGTCCGGGCGCCACAAGCCCAGAACCGCGTCCTCGCCGATCAGATATACACGGTCCAGCCAAAGGGTGCCCGGTCCCTCAAAGTCAAGCGTCAGGCTGGCGTGGTCTAGGGTTCGCGTGGCCCGCAGCACCGCTTCAGCGGCTTGCCACTGCTCGCTCACGCGCCCCAGCGTTCTCGGCGCGGCGGCGAGTCCTCTGCCGCCATGCAGCGTCGCCCGGACGGTGACGTTGCTCGTGCCACGCAGGTGCAGGCGCAGGCGGTAGTTCAGCCCTTGCTTCAGGTAGAAACCATCCTGGGAAATGCCCGCCCGGGCTCGGGCGACCGGCAATTCAATCCGCAGGCTGCGTTTGCCGTTGAACGGCTGGTTCGTGTCGAAGGCATACCGCGCCAGATGCACCGCGCCGTCCGGGTACCACGGGCGATGCGGCTTATCGACCTCGCGTTTGTAGGCCACGTTCCAGGGTGGATCGTCTTCGAAGCTGGTGTTGGCCACCTGCTGCGCCAGCAAGCTGGGGATGAGATTGCACAGCGGTTCGATGAACTGCCCGCCCTGCTTGGGGTCGATGGGCTGAGTCCCCAGCCGGTCGGACGTGATGCGCACCTCGACGGGACCGGCGGGCGACACCGGATCGAGACGCACGTCGTCGAACCACACCCTGCCCGTGCCTTTGCCGTAGCCGATGAAGAACAGCACCACCTTCACCCGCCCATCCGCCGGCACGCGGAAGAAGACCGCGGTCTCCTTCCAGTCCGACGTGCCAAAGGTGCTCGGACCGCGCGCGAGCGTGGCGGCCTCGGGCGTCTGGATGTGGAGGGCGGCGGCGGTGTCGGTCTGATCGCGGGCGCGGAGGTTCTCCGTCTTGACCCGGCCGCGGGCGCGCCAGACGGACGCGGGAGGCAGGGAGACGATCTGGCCGAGCGCCACGTCGGCCGGGTCTTCGGCCTCGATCAGTAACGATTGGCGACCCTCTTTGGCCTCGCGCTCGTCTGCGCGAATGAGC
>Ga0315274_10005664_pt1 | contig 18250 bp, 15 predicted proteins | sample YL17G02_20_MG_FD_203700 | JGI IMG/M metagenome (GOLD analysis project Ga0315274, IMG submission 203700) | Sediment microbial communities from Yellowstone Lake, YNP, Wyoming, USA - YL17G02_20 | ecosystem: Environmental > Aquatic > Freshwater > Lake > Sediment | place: USA: Wyoming | collected...
CGATGAACCGCCTTGTCCGGATGATCCGCCGAACGTTGGCACACCGCACATCCACACTTGTGAACCGTTGACGCCTCCATGCTCTTGCCGTCCTTTCCAGGGCTTCAGCAAGAAACATCGGCTCAACACATCAAAACTGCGAAGTTATTTTTGCACACTTTCTAAGGTCTGTTCCCACTGGCGGTTCACGAGCACGTGTTGTCCCGACTGATCGATGAAGGTGATCATCACCGGCACGTTGTCAAAGATGCGTTGCAGGATTTCTTGCTGTCGGCGGGCGTCTCCCTCGGCCCGACGACGCTCCGTGATGTCCTCCCCAGAACTCAGCGTGCCGACGATCGCGCCCGATTCGTCGCGGAGCACCGTGTTGTGCCATCCGATGAGCCGCTCACTCCCCTGACGCGTGAGAACGGGGTTCTCGTAGTAGTCACTGATGAGCCGTTCGCCGGCCATGATTCCCCGGAACCGTTCCCCGACGGTGGCTCCAACATGCCGAGGGAGACAGGTCCGGAACCAGTCCTTTCCGATCAGTTCCGGCTCGTCGTACCCGAGGAGCCTGCACCCGGTTTTGTTGATCATCGTGATCCGCCCCTCTCGATCCAGGGCGACGATCAAGTGTGGAACGATGTCCAAATAGCGGTGCGCTCGGTCCCGCTCCAGGGCCGTGATGAGATCGTTGTTGGTCAGCGCGACGGCCGCGGAATCCGCGACCGCTTGGAGGCAATCCACCTCGTCCTGAGAGAAGCTCCGCGCCGTCGCCCAGTACGCTCCAATCGAGGCCACGGGGTCCGTGGAGCGCACCGGCGCCATGATCAGGCTCTTTACGAACGTAGATTCATAGGCCGGGATCGGAATGCGGGGGTCGTTGTGGATGTCCTCGACGACGGCGGGGCGGCGGTTGAGCATCGCCCAACCGGAGATGCACTCGCCGATGGGAAAACGCTGCCCCTTCCAGAGTTTGCCGATGGCGTCCTCGTCGATGTAGTGGACTTCGTCTCCCTCGCGAACCACGAACGTGGCCCCGTCGGCCCCGAGCATCTCGCGGACGCCCTTGCGGACGATGCCCGTCACGTCCTCGAGAGTCCGGGCCAGGGCGAGGTTCTGAACTATCTCAACGATCGCGCCCTGTTGCCGCAATCGCGCTTGTATTTCGGCTTCCGCCCGTTTGCGATCGGTGACGTCGATACAAGAGCCGACGTAACGCAAGAGCTCGCCGGTCTCGGCGACGCGCGGGACTCCGTGGGCAAGCACCCGGCGGTACTCGCCGTCGTGCCGGCGCAGGCGGTACTCGACCTTGAACTCGCGCTGGGCGGCGACGACGCTCTTGTAAGCGGTCATACGGTTGTCGAGGTCGTCGGGGTGGACGCACTCGTTCCAACCGTCGCCCATCTCTTGCTCCATCGTGCGCCCCGTGAACTCAAGGCGCGCTCGGTTGCAGTACATGCACCTGCCGTCGGGATCCGCGATCCAGATGAAGACCGGCGCCAGATCGACCAACTCGCGAAACCATTCGTCGTTGATCCGGAATGTTTGCTCGGCGCTCATGCTGAACGGTTCCCCAGCTTCAATCACTCAACGGCTCATGCCGATGGCGCCAGCCGGATGCCCTGATTGTCCGCCTCGGTCTTGGTTTTCATGGAGTATTCGCGGTCCTGGCGAGCGTGGTTTACGTTTAGCCTTTGATAGTCGTTGAGCCACGTCCTCGCGGTGAGGGAGCCAAACCGCTCGCGCAGCGGCTTCGTGTAGTGTCCGATCCGCTCGTTTACCTGCGCCGGCCGCTCAAACGTGTTTTTCAACACCCTCGACGCCTTTTGTATTGACGGGTCAGAGGAAATGCCGTCTGACCGGGCGTGATTCTAACCCCGCTCCGTCGGAACGTGCAAACGGGGTGCCCGGGTTGCTACGGATCCGTGACACTTTCGGCGGCGTTGGGACGGTCCCGGAGGGACCGAGGATTGTGGCCACGGGTGGAGCGCCGCCCGCCGCTAGGCGGGCAAAGCGCAACCCGTGGATACTAACGCGCCGCGGCACCCGCCCCGAAGGAGGCGGAGGAGGCCAGCGCAGTCGCGGTTCCGCCGCTCCTTCGGGGCGGTTTGACTTTTGTCCTCGAACACCACGGGTTCCGTCCGGCTGCGCCGGACTCCACCCGTGGCTACAGTCCGGCGCCCCTTCGGGGCGAACCCGCCTGGCGGCGGGCTCCGCCGAAAGTGTCACGCACCCTTCGCACGGCGACTGCTCTCGCCCTGCTTGAACGAGTGGATCGGAACGGATAAAATCTGATTGAACTTGTAACAGGGTGCGAGTATTCGCCATGATCAGAAGCAAGGACAACGGGATGGGCCGGTTCTCGGTGGAGATCGAGGTCGCGAACTACGACGATCTGGTTCGAGCTAGGGCGGGCGACATTCCCGAAGCGCAGGTCCGCCGCGCCCGCGTGCGCGGCGTCGTGGACACGGGCGCGACGCGCTTAGTTCTCCCGGCCTCGGTTGTCCGTGAACTGGGCGCTACGATCACGGGGCAGGTCGGCGTCCGCTACGCAGACGGACGTGTCGCCGATCGCGACCGCGCCGACGGGATCTTCCTCACCTGCCTGGGACGAAGCAGCGTATTCAACGCCGTCGTCGAACCGGACCGCGACTCGGCCCTCATCGGCGCCATCGTCCTCGAAGACCTCGACCTGATCGTGAACTGCACGACGCAGCAACTCACCCCGCGCGATCCCAAACGCATCATCTCCGAGGCGGAATGAGTCGCCGCAACCGACCCACGACCGTGTAGGAGCGCGTGGTCTGAGCCGTGAGCGCAAGCTCACGGACACTTGTCACCGGGCTTGCGCCCGGTGCTCTGATCGTGACGTGCAGCGGATCACCGTCGACCGCGCGTCACTCTACGTGTCCTGCAAGAGGAGGGGAGCCTACTCCTCCCCGACGATGTGCTCTTTGATCTTGGCGAGCGCCTCGCACTCGATCTGTCGGACGCGCTCGCGGGTCAGATGGATGGCGACGCCGATCTCCTTGAGGGTCATCGGTTCGGCGCCGTCCAGGCCGTAGCGCATCCGCAGAATCTTCGACTCCCGTTCATCGAGGTCGCTGAGCAGGTCCACGATCTTGGCCGCCTCGGATTCATTGAACATCGCATCTTCCGGCAAGGGCGTCCTCGAATCGGCGATGCCTTCGGTGAGGCTCTGACCGTTGGCCCCGTCGGCGTCGTTGGTCGGGGTGGAGACGGCCTTGACGGCGCTGCGGATATGGTTGAGCTTGCTGACCGTCATCTCGAGCCGTTCGGCCAATTCCGCGGTGGTTGGCGGGTGGCCTTCCGTCTCCAGGAACTGCTCACGGGCCTCGCGGAAGCGGGAGATCATCTCGACCATGTAGGCCGGGATGTGGATCGGCTTGTCGCTGTTAATCAGGCTTCGCTTGATCGACTGTTTGATCCACCACGAGGCGTAGGTGCTGAAGCGCGTGTTCTGGTCGGGATCAAACCCTTCGACGGCGCGAATCAGACCCAGGTTGCCTTCGTTGATGAGGTCGTTGAGCGGGACGCCGCGCTTGGCGTACTTTTTGGCGATGTTGACGACGAGGCGGAGGTTGGACTTGACCATCGTCTCGCGGGCGACGCCGGCATCGGATTCGGCCTGCTCGCGTTCAGGAAGCGTAACTTCGCCGTGGCCGAAGCGCTCTGCCATCCGCTGCCCGTTGCGGACAATGGAGGCTAGGCGCTTCTCCTCCTCCGCGGAAAGAAGCGGGGCGTCGTTGATCTGACGGAGGTAAACTTGTAGGCCGGTATCGACAGCGATGGTTCCACCCTCCACCCAGGTCCTTCACGCGAGCGGAGACAGCCCGACGCCTCATCCGGATCAATCATCGGCTGGTCCGTCGCCCGACTGCGTCCCCGATCGCGTCGCGTCCGAGGATTCCCCGGCGGAAGCATGAAGCCCGCCCCGTCGGACCTTGGGCGTACCTGATACGCCGGATTCCGCGTCTTGTTCGGCGGACCACTCGGCCCGTTTCTTGGATAGCCCGATTTTCCGTTCGGTCGGGTCCACCCGAAGGATTTTCACCAACAGCTTGTCGCCGATCTTGACCTCGGCGTGGGGGTCTTCGACCTTATGATCGGCCAATTCGCTGACGTGCAATAGCCCTTCGAGGTCCTCTTCCAACTCCACGAAAACGCCGAAATTGGTGATTTTAGTGACCGTGCCCTCGACGATCTGGCCGGGAATGTAGTTTTCCGGGACCGCCCTCGCCCACGGGTCCTCATGCAACTGCTTGAGCCCCAAGGCGATCCGCTGCTTCGCCTCTTCCACCTTCAAAACCACGCATTCGATCGCATCGTTTTTCTTCACGACTTCGGACGGGTGGCCGATTTTCTTCGTCCAACTCATGTCCGAAACGTGTAACAACCCGTCGATGCCCTCCTCGATTTCGACGAACGCCCCATAATTGGTGAGGTTGCGGACCTTTCCCTGAATGCGGGTATTGGGCGGATACTTCTCGGCCACGTGCGTCCAAGGATTTTCCAGGGTCTGCTTGATCCCCAGCGAAATCTCCTGCTTGCCCTTGTTGATCTCCAGGACGATGACGTCGATCACGTCGCCGACGGTGAGCATCTCCGAGGGGTGGTTGATCCGCCGCGTCCAGCTCATTTCGCTGATGTGGACCAACCCCTCCACGCCCGGCTCGATTTTCACGAACGCCCCGTAGTTCATGATGTTGACCACTTCGCCCTTGAGACGGTTGCCCACCGGGTAACGTTGCTCGACTTCTTCCCACGGGTTGACCTTCAACTGTTTGAGGCCGAGGGCGATCTTTTCCTTGGCGCGGTCGACGTTGAGGACCTTGACCTCGATCTCTTCGTCGATCCTCAGGATCTCCGAGGGGTGTCCGATACGGTCCCAGCTCATGTCCGTGATGTGCAGGAGACCGTCGATGCCTCCCAGGTCCACGAACGCCCCGAAGTCGGCGATGTTTTTGACCATGCCCTTACGGATCTGCCCGACCTCCAAGGTGCTCATCAGGGTTTCCTTGGCCGTCGAGCGGGCCTCCTCGATCATTTTGCGACGCGAAATGACGATGTTCCGCCGCTCGGTGTCGATCTTGAGGATCTTGGCCTGAACCGTCTTGCCGATGAACTCGCCGATGTCCCCCGGGCGGCGGATGTCCACCTGCGACGCGGGGAGGAACACGGGGTACCCGATGTCCACGAGCAGCCCGCCTTTGATCTTGCGCATGACGCGACCCTCGACCGAGTCGCCTTCCTTCTTGGAGGCGAGGATTCGTTGCCAGTTGAGGATGCGGTCGGCCTTGCGCTTGGAGATGATGATGTGCCCGCTGTCCGACTCGACGGTCTCCAGCCAGACCTGCACCTCGTCCCCGGGCTCCACCGACCCGCTGTCGTCCCACTCCTCGGCCGGGATCAGGCCCTCACTTTTGAGGCCCACGTCCACGACGATGTCGTCGCCGGCGCGGCCGACCACGATTCCTTTGAGGATCGTACCCGGTTTGTACTCTTCCTCGTTCTCGCCGATGATCTTCTCGACGAGGGTGGCGTTCTCGGCGTTGCCGAAAAGTGCCGCTATTTCCGCGTCCAGTCCGTCGCCCACCGAGTCCAACTCGGAAATGAGATTCTGATCTACCATAAGTCGTCCACTTTACCCGGCAAGAAGCCGACCGCACGTCCAAGGGTCGCGCGGAACACCTGCACCGACGATCGGAACCGCGAGGAGCCGACGGAAGGCGCGTAAGAACCGCTCGTCACCGCGGACGCGAGACACCTCGCGTCTTCCGCGTCGGCGACGATCCAGAGACATTCTACCCAAGAGTTCGGCGCAGACCCAGCGCGGTTGATCTCCCCGCCCCAAGGCGCCCCCGACCTCCACCTAGCACACGCTGATCTTGTGGAAGCCGTGACGACGCTTGCGGCTGAGGAGTTTTCGACCGCTATGGGTCCTCATGCGCGCGCGAAAGCCCTGCTTCCGCGCTCGTTTGATCTTGCTGATGCGGTGGGGGTAGTGCATACCGTCTCATCCCGCAGGTAGGCGACCCGGATCCTCCCGACTCGCCCCCGATCTTTCAACCTTTTCCAGAGCCCCGCAATCTACCCGATGGCAGGCGCGCGTGCAAGGCCCCGCGCGGAACCTACTGTTTCGGCGGGCCGATGTTGGTTTTGAGCCAGCGTTCGACTTTTTCGGGTTTGAAGCTCCAGGGGCCTTGTTGGCCGGCGGTTCTCGTCGATCTTGAAGCGCATCAGGCGGTTTCCGGGGAGAGCGGCACGATGCGTTCACGAGTCAGTTCGGCCGCGTAGCGAACGGCCGCTTCAATCCCCTCGCGAGTCGATGATGGGTAGCTTCGAAGGATTCCCTCAACGGACCGCCCGGCGGCGATGTTGTCGAGGACGACCGATACCATCACGCGCGTGCCCTTGATACATGCTTTGCCATGGCGCACGTTGGGGTCGACGGTAATCAACTCTTGCCATTTCATCGCCTGTTCTCCAAGCCGCGCCACTCGGAGAAACCGGTCTCACTCCTTCGACAGCGCCGCAACCACGTCGTCGGGAATGTCGGAGTTGGAGTAGACCGCGTCCACGTCGTCTTGCTCCTCGAGGGCGTCGATCAGCCGCTTGACCTTGCGGGCCGCGGCGAGGTCCAGCGAGATGGTGCTGCCCGCCAGCATGGCGATGTCCGCGGACTGCACGGCGACGCCGGCCTGCTCAATACGTTGCTTGACGTCAAGAAAGACTTCCGGGCGACAGGTGATCTCGTGGATGTGCTCCGACGAACTGACATCGTCCGCCCCGGCGTCGAGGGCGACCTCCATCATCCGCTCCTCGCTCACGCTTTCGCGGGCGACGACGATGACCCCCTTGGAGGTGAACTGGAACGCGACGCAGTTGGAACTGCCCAGGCTGCCGCCGGAGCGCTCGAAAATCTTTCTGATTTCGCCGCTCGTGCGGTTGCGATTATCCGTCATCGCCCGACACATCACCGCGATGCCCGCCGGGCCGTAGCCTTCGTAGAGCACGTCCTCGTACGTTTCGCCTTCCAGTTCGCCCGTGCCCTTTTTGACGGCCTTTTCGATCGTGTCCTTGGGCATGTTGTCGGCTTTGGCCTTGTCGATGGCGAGGCGGAGGCGGGGATTGTCGTTGGGGTTGCCGCCGCCCATCTTGGCGGTCATGGTGATGGCGCGGGCGTGCTTGCTCCAGGCCTTGCCCCGCCGGGAGTCCAGGGCGGCCTTCTTATGCTTGATCGTGGACCACTTCGAATGTCCCGACACAATCCTGCTCCGAACCGGTCCTACGCGGCAAAGACATTCCGTGTGCCACTGCCGTCTCGGCAGTGTCGGCCACGGCTGACACAGCCGTGGCACACCCCTACGTCCCTACGCGCGATCCGGGCTCGCTCGGCGAGGGCGGGGCCGCCAGCGGCGCGACGGACGGCTCTCGACCGGCGTTCCCATCCTCGATCTTCTTCGGCGTCGTCGTCCGGACGCGGCGTTCATCGTCGTTGATCCGTCGATCCGCGTCGCGCTCGGCGGACAGCCGGATCGCGGTCGACCAGTGCTCGATCGCCTCCGCCGATTGCCCCAGCCGCCAGCAGGTGTCGCCGAGGTGATCGTGAATCACCGGGTCTTTCCCATCGCGAGCGTGGTTAGCCCGCGATAGCCACCGCTTGGCCTCGGCGAACTGCCCCTTCTTGTACAGCAGCCAGCCGTACGTGTCGAGATAGGCGGCCTGCCGCGGAGCGCGTCCGACGGAGTAACGGATGAGCTTCTCGGCCTCGACCAGGCGCACGCCCTGGTCGATCCACAGGTACGCCATGTCGTTGTTCAGGGTCATGTCCGTCGGTAGCAGGACCAGGGCGCGCTCCAGAGTGGCGCCCGCCTGCTGCTCGTTGCCCTGTGACCGTTGGCACTCGACAAGGGCCAGCAGGTAACGGACTCGGGTGGGCGGATCGGTGGAGGCCTCGAGCCAGGTCGAAAGCTGCTGTTCGGCCTCTCGATAACGCTTGGTGGTGATGAGTTCCGCGGCCAAATCCCTACGAAGGCTGTTCATTCGATCGTTCAGGGCTTCGAGCGTCGCCGGCTCGTTGGGTCGGTTCACGATCTGCTCATCTCGCGGCCGCTCCACGGCGCGACGCCTTCCGCCCTCCGGCAGCGCTCGCAGGATGTTGATCACCTCGTCCATCAACGCTTGGATCATATCGATGCACTCGTCGTGCCGTTTCGCGGCGCTGAGGGTCTCAAGAATGAAGTCCTGAAAGCCCTCGCGATTTGTCGTCCGCAACAGGCGCGTCCGGGCCAGCTCCAGGGCGTCGTCGTACCGTTTCGCGTCGACCAGCACCGTGGCGAGCATCCACACCGACTGGTCGTTGTCGGGGTCGTCATCGAGCCATTCAAGAACATATTGGGCGGCGCGGTCATGGCGACCGGCCAGGGCGAGGCACGTGCGCAGACTCCGGCGGGCGTCCTTGTCCTTGGGGTCGGCGCGGAAAAGGCGTTCACAGAGCGGAACGGCCTGCCCCGCCTGTTTGGCATCCAGGTATTCGCTCGCCAGTCGCAACGTCCACTCGTGCTCGTCCGGCTCGGCGTCGGCCCAGGCTTTGAGCTGCGCGATCGCCTCGTCGGACCGATCGGCGTCGTGAAGCGTCTCAATGACCGCCCGGCGATAGTCCTTGCGGCGAGCGGCGGACAGGTCACTGCGGGCCTCCTGCACGCGGGCCAGGTCCAGAGCGGCGTCGTAATCCTGAATGATCGCGTACAGATCGATGAGGGCCAGGCGCCATTCGTGACGGTTCGGCCGCCGCTGCAGGAGTTGTCGCAGGCGCTGAGCGGCCTCCTCAAAGACAAGCAGGCGTTGAGCGGTGCGGGCGGCGCCGATGGCGGCGTCCTCATTGTCCGGATCGACCGCAAGGGCGTTGAGATAGGCCTCGTGTGCTTTGTCCGGCTCGCCGTCGCCGTAGGTCTCGGCCACGGCGATCCACGTGGCCGGGTCCGGCCGCCCTTCCTTCATGGCATCCAACAAGACCTCCCGACCGGCCGCCGGATCGCGGCGAAGCGCCGGTTCGAGGAGCGTCCGGCAACGCGCGATCGTCGTCGGCGTAGTCGAGCGGCGGCGGAGTTCCTCAATCTCCTGAAAGGCGACGTCCGGTTTGCCGTCCTTGAAGTAGGTCAAGGCGAGTAGTTCGCGGGCGAGTTCGTGTCCCGGCTCCTTCTCGAGCAGCACGCGAAGCTGCCGCTGGGCTTGCAGTCCGCGGTCGGACCGCCGGTACAACTGGGCCAGCGCCAGCATCGACTCGGTGTCCGCCCGGTCCAGTTGGGTGGCGGCGCGATGATGCAACTCCGCGTTTTCGATATCGTCCAGCCGGTCATACACCTGTCCCAGCACTCGCTCCAGTCTTGCGTCTTCGGGGCGGTCTGCATCGGCTCGGGCCGCAACGGTCAGGGCCTCATCGTACCGATCGCTCTTGAGGTAGATTTCCGCCAACGCCATGCGTGCCGGGACGAACCTCGCGTCGGCGTCGACGGCGCGGCGCAGGAGCGCCTCGGCGCGGTCCGCCTGCCCGGAGGCAGTCGCCAGCAGCCCGCGAAGATAGAGTAGGGCGAAGTCGTCCTTCTCGCCGGGCTGAAGAAGGTCGTTGGATTTCTTGGCGGCGCTGGGGTCTGCCGCCAAGGCCAGGACTCGGGCTTCGATATCGCCGGCGCGATCCGGCCGGCGTCGGATTCCCTCGGCGCAGGCCTGAAGCATCTCGCTCCAGGCGCCCTCCGACGAGAGAACCTCAATCAGTCGCAAACGCACGTCGGGGGCGTCGGCGTTGCGAGCCAGGAAGTCTTCCAGCTCTCGTCGCGCGTCACCGAATCGTCGCAACCGCGTCAGGGCGTCGACGAGGTTGAGCACCAGGCGCGGATCGTCGGGTCGGGCGGCGAGTTTGGCCTTGAGATCCTCGACGATCCGTTCCGGGTGACCCGCCCGCTCGTGCAGGTCGAGCAGGAGGGTGATGATCTCCGGATCGTCGGAGGGAATCGCTCGCGCCGCCGTAATCGCGTCATCGACACGCCCGGCGGCGGCGAGGAGTTTAGCGTACCGCGTGCCGTGGGCGGTATCCTGCGGAGACGCGGCGACGATCGGGGCGAGGGCCGAGGCGGCCTCCGCGAAACGCCCGAGCTTTTCCAAAACCCTGGACCGCTCCTCGCCCGCCGACCCCCGCGTCGATCGGAGCAACGTCACCAGTTCCCCCCGCGCCGCGGAAGACTTCAACGAGACGGCGAGCTTCTCAAAGGCGTCATACTCGCCCAGCGCCGCCTGCAAGTAACTCTCCGCGGCGAGCGCGTCCGCGAGATAGTAATGACACAAGGCCGCGGTTTCCGGCTCCTGGTCGAAGTCGCTGCACAAGAGCGCGGTCCGATACTCGGTGTGGGCTGCGGCGCGATCGCCGGCTAAGGCCTGGCACCGACCAAGGATGTAATGGGCCGCGGCGCAGTCGGGATTGCCCTCGATCGCTCGTGTGGCCGCCGTCTTCGCCCGTTCCACGTTGCCCGCCTCCCAGTGCAGGAGGGCCAAGGCGCGGTGGATTTCAAAGTGGTTCGGGTCGTAACGGAGCGCACGCTCCAATTCGAGCGAGGCTTCGGTGTACCGCTGATCGTCGATCAGGCGGCGGGCGGCGGCGATCTGCTTCGCGGCCCGCTCGGACAGGGCGACGATCGCTTCGGGCTTCTTCGGACGCTCGACCGTCGGCTCGACTCGCCCCAAGGGAACAAGAGCGCGGGCCGCGTCTACGCCGGGCGCGAGCGTCGCGGATCGTCCCTCCGCGCTCCCGTCACGTGCTCCGCGGCCCGTCGCGCAGCTTGCGACCAACAGCATCGACAGGCACGACCCTCCGACCCCCGCCGCACGCACCCAACGACGGGTACTCCGATCCTGCGGTCGATTTCCTCGAACCACTCAATCGCTCCCGGACCTGCGTGGGTCCAGCATAGTAGGTCACGCGAAATGCATTCTATCCGAACCGGGAGCGCAAGCGACCGGCCGACGATGAAGATCAAAGATCGAAGTTCAAAGTTCTAAGAAGGATTGGGCCAAGACGCACCATTTTGCTCTTCGATCTTTGAACTTCGAATTTCGTTATCGGCCCAGCTCCTGGCTTCGTTTCCAGGCGGCAAGCACGGCATCGCCAATGTGCTCGAAAACCGCGTTCCGGGTCATCGACTCGACCGCGGCCTGGGTGGTTCCGCCGGGCGAGGTCACTTTGGCCCGGAGCACGTCCGGGGGTTCGCCCGATTCGAGCATCATGCGGGCCGCGCCGAGGCAGGATTGCTTCGCCAGGATGTCGGCCTGTTGCCGAGAAAGACCGGCACGCTGTGCCGCGGCAATCACCGCCTCGACGAAATAGTAAAAGTACGCCGGTCCCGTGCCGGAGACCGCCGTCACCGCGTCCATCTGCGACTCATCCTCCATCACGATCGAGCGACCGCCGGCGTCGAAAATCCGCTGCGCGCGGAGGAGATCGACCGGCTGGGCGTATTGTCCCTTACACACGCCGGCCATGCCTGCCCCCACGTGAATGGGTAGATTCGGCATCGCCCGGACGACGCGGGTCGAGCGGCCCGGGAAAAGGGCCTCGATCGAGCGGGTCGAGACGCCGGCCATGATGGAGACGACCAGGTGATCATCGCGGATGAGCTCCGCGATCCCACGACACATCTCGACGTACTGCTGCGGCTTCACCGCGAAGATGAGAATGTCGCTGTTGGCCGCGATCTCGCGGTTGTCTGCGGTTACCGCGACGTGGAACCGATCGGCGAAGAGTTTCCGCCGCGCCTCCGAAGGGTCCGAGGCGATCACGCGGTCGGCGAAAAGAATGGTGTTGCGGAGGATGCCGTGGACGATCCCTTCCGCGGCGTTGCCCGCCCCGATGACCCCAATCTCATACTGTCTCGCCATCGGTCTGGCTCCTCGGGTGCATCCCATTAAGGGTGGCGGGGGTAATCGTTTCGCGTCATTCTGAGCGCAGCGAAGAATCTCGGAGCGAAGCATCCAGACGCGCAAGGAGATTCTTCGCTCCGCTCAGAATGACATCCCGTGGGCATTTTCGCCACCCCAAACGGGATGCATCCTGATTCCTCGACCCCCGCTTTCCTCGTCGTGAAGTTTACTCCAGATTCTGTAGAATATCGACGTGCTCCAATTGACGCTTGTGGGGGAGGCCGTTTTGCTGCCCGTCAAGGTCGTGCCGGGGGCTTCCAGGACGCGATGCATGGGCGAATGGGAGGGTCGGGCCCGTATCGCCGTGGCTGCGGCGCCTGAAAAAGGAAAGGCCAACGCCGCGCTCGCCGCCTTCCTCGCCAAGCTCCTCTCGGTTCGCCGGCGCGACGTGGTCGTGGTCGCCGGACACACGTCGTCCCTCAAAACGATCAGGATCGAGCGGGTCAGCGCCGACGCCGTCCGCGCCGCGCTGCAACCCGATCGATCCTGAGGTTTTCGTCCCGCTCCGTGCTGCCTAATCGCCGAAGGAAAAAGCCCCCGCGATCATCTCGTGCACTTCGATCGTGGCGCTGATCACCAGGGTTGAATTGAAAATCTCGATGCGGCCCCGCCCCCCGGTCGATGGTCCGGTCCCCGGCACCCCTTGAGTGCCCGTGAGAGCCCAGCTTTCCGGAGCGATCGTCGCTTGGATTAGATCCTTGAGCTTCTTCAGGCGCGTTTCGTTTTCCTGTTCCGCCTGCTGACCGGACCCCGCGTCTTGATTGCCGCCTGCACCGCCGCCCGCCCCGCCGAACACCGATTGTCCGCCGCCCCCGCCTCCACCGGCGCCGCCGCCTTGATTGGTCTTCTGCAGGTCGATGATCGGCGCGTTTCGTCCGAAATCGGGGACTCTGAAGAGGATGTCCGTGGCGTCATAGATCCGTACGTACAACCTGCGCTCAAAGTCCTGCCGAGTGGAAATGGTCAACTTGTTGCCGATGCCGCGATAGCGGAGCTGGCTTTCTGTGTCTTTCTCGGAAAGCTGGTCAAGCGCCTCGTTGAGCACGTCGGCCACCGTGGTGTTGTTGAGTTGAAGGGTGATCAGGGAATCGCCCTTGACGTTCTCGACGCCGAGCGGTCCCCACTTGGGCAGGATGTTGACGCGGCCTTCGCCGTTGTCGCGCAGCCAAGCGAGCACGTCTTCGAAGGGTTTGTCCCTCCAGTCGATGGCGTCGACGCGCTTACCCAGCAACGCCTCCACGGCCCGCGAAGAAACTGCGGCGGGGATCGTCCCCTCCGAAGTTGTCGTTGTCGCCTTCGGCTGGTCGGCGTCATCCGCCGCCTGCGGAGGCTGCTGCCCCAACGCATAGGTCGAGTAACCCAGCACCAAACCCGTCAACGCCAGAAACATCCGTCGTCTCATCACCGTACATCCTCCGCTCTTGCTCGTCCGCCGGCCCTCCTGAGTTGGCGGACCCGATATCACCCCGCGCCGGAACCCTACGCCCACACCCGATAAAAGTATACCACCTCGTCGTTCGGTTCGCCACTTTCGACGTCGGAACCTTTTCGGATCATCGGTACGGTCCGTCCCCGACCTTCATGTGCGCAAACGAAACGATGCTTGCACGAAGCCCAATCGCCCGCGTCTGTCGTTTGCAGCCTGCATGTGGGCGCGAACGGTTAATGCCTCTAGCCAGCTTGCCCGTAAAACATGACAGTGGCCCTTTAGTTTTCAACGCCGAATAATGATGCAGCGTTTGCTCCACGAGCCGGGGAGAGCGCAAGCGCACCGGACCCCGTCTTATTCGCCAGGATTGTTTGTGGAAGCGTCCTTGACCTTCAACAATGATTGCGGATCCACGTCGATTAACTGTCCGCGAATCAGGGTAATCACGGCCGGTACAGGAATATCGGGTGCAGCGAGTCCCAGGTCCACGTCTTCGACCTGTAAAACGATTGAAACGCGGCTCTTGCGGAGAATCGCGACGCGATCGAGTCTCGCAGCCAGCTCAGGCGCGCAACGCAGCTCGAAGCGAACGCGGCTATACCGCTCAGCCCGCCCGCGCGCCGCTTCGTTGATCGGTCGTAACGCGACATCACGATCCGCGGCGAGACGTTCGATTCCCAAGTTACGGTCACGGGCCGGGTCAGCGCGGAGGTACTGACCACAGCGGCCAGAGTAGTCAGTCGCCACGCAACAGTTGTCACGGTTGTTAGTCGCCACGCACTTGTTCCATGTTTCGACATGGCTGCGATACTGCGCCTCGTCCTCGTCTAGGCGTCGCGCCCAGCCCGCAAGCTGTTCGCGCTCTTGGGCGTTGTAGAACGTCATGCCCTTGGCATCGCGTTCCCAAGAGCCGATGACCATAGCTGCACCGCCGTCGAGATCGTTGATTGCGATGACCGTGATGGAGTGATTGTGCGGCTCGGCCATGAGCGCACCATGCTTTAACCCGTCGGTGACTTCCTGCTTACGCTTGATGGCACCTTCCACCGCTGCGTTGCCGGCGGTGCGTCGGGTCCCGCCACTCGCGTTTAGGTTCCCGGAACCGTCGAGAAAAGCCTCCGGCGGCAACTTGGCGCGCTCGACGACGCGGTCGGCCTCGCGGAGCGAGGGTACCAAACTCGGACGCGACTTTGCCGACGCAGGTTTGTCACCCAGCGACGCGAGCACCGCACAGACACCCAAAAGTACGCTTGAACTGAACATGCGCTAATCCTCCAAACAAACGGGACTGGACCGACTGCCATGGTAGCGCCCAACTCGGCGGACTGCAACACCTGATTCGTTGGCAGTAGTCCATTGCTTTAGTCTATCATGCCCTACAGGCTCAGAAAAGCCGAATGTGAACGGGGCTCGAACGGGAAACACGTCGCCCCATCCACGTTGGCCCGACCCAAACTGAGTCCTCAGGATGTCAAGCGATCGACCGCCTCGCGGTACTTGGCCGCGGTGTTGGCGACCACGTCCGGAGGAAGCTCCGGGCCGGGCGGGGTTTTGTTCCACCGACCGGCCTCGACGAGCGTGGTGAGGTAGTTGCGGACGTACTGTTTGTCGAAGCTGTCTTGATCGCGGCCCGGCGCGTAGGCGTCCGCGGGCCAGAAGCGCGACGAGTCCGGCGTCAGCACCTCGTCGATCAGCAGGTATTCCCCCTCGCGGAAGCCCCATTCGAACTTCGTATCGGCGATGATGATCCCCTTTTTTCGCGCATACTCGGCGGCGCGGCGATAGAGGTTGATGCTGCGATCGCGCAGGAGCGTCATGCAGGCCTCGCCGACCAGTCCACATGCGTTCTCGAAGGAGATGTTCTCATCGTGGCCCGACTCCTCTTTCGTCGCGGGCGTGAAGATCGGCTCGGGGAGTCGATCGCATTGCCGAAGCCCCGTCGGCAGCTTCACTCCGCACACGCCGCTCGTCCTGCGGTAGTCGTTCCAGCCCGAACCGGCCAAGTACCCGCGGACCACGCATTCGATCGGCACGACCTTCGTTTTCTTGCAGCGCATCGTCCGACCGCGAAGCTCGTGGAGATGGGCCTCCAAACCGCGTGGAGCGCGCTCTTCGACGACCTCGATCAGGTGATGGGGCACATCGTCGTCGAAGAGGCCGAACCAAAAACGCGAGATTTGCGTCAGCAGTAGACCCTTGGAGGGGATCGGCGTGGGAAGGACCACGTCGTAAGCGCTGATGCGATCCGTGGCCACGAGCAGGATTTCGTCGCCGAGGTCGTACACGTCCCGCACCTTGCCCCGGCGCAGGGGATACCCGGCAAACTGCGTTTTCGTGACCACCGTGGGCGATTCCGCGGCCATGCGAGACCTCCGCTCCCCTGCTTTCACTCGCGGGCGTTATAGCGGATTTCGGCGTAGCCGGGCAGTACCGGGGTTCCGGGGGTACGAGAATCGGCAGTGGGAAAATCCCGTCTTCCCGCCTCGACGGGGCACCGTCGGGTCGCCATAATGGGGTCTGGAGGACGCGACCCGGACTCATTCTTTGTACTATGCGTTTTTCCGTCGACCAGGCGTCCATGCTATCGTTCGCGGTTTACGCCAGCGGCCAACCCGCCGAGAAAGTCAACCTGTCCGGCGCCTACGTCGTCGGCAGCGACGACGTACCTCTACGCGCTGAAATCTCCTTCAAGAACGGCCTCATCACCTGCAAGAAGCGGGCCGCCGGACCGGCGGGACTGGCGTTGCTGTGGGATGTCGCCGGCGCGGGCACGATCCTGCTGGAGACCATCCGTGTCCTCGAGCGCGAAGTACCCTACGTCCTCCAGGTGGAGCTCGCCCGCGGGCGGCTCATGCGGATCAATCACAAGCTGGAGGATTGGGGGCTTCTGGACTACGAAGGGGTGGAGGAGCTGGCGATCAAGGTCAGCCAGGCGCGGGAGCTGTTGATCCAAGCGCTTCAGGCCGACCAACCCGCCGAAGCGGCCGCTCTGGGCGAGGAGTCGTTGAGCCTGGCCGTCCAGGCGAGTGAGGAGTTGAGTCGGTATCACGCCTCCGTGCTGCTCGGTCGGCGGACGCAGTCGGGCGGTTTGGAGCGCCGTGTGTTCGGGTGCGCGGTCCATCTCGACAAACCCTCCGAGTTGTTCCGCAAACGTCTGGCGTCGGCCTTCGACTTTGCCACCGTACCCGTCGTGTGGCGGGACATCGAACCGACCGAGCAGAACTTCAACTGGAAACCGCTCGATGCCTGGGTCGAGTCGCTGGCCAAACAGCCCGTGCCGATCCGCGGGGCGCCGCTCCTCTCCTTCAGTGAGAAGAACGTCCCCGACTGGTTGTACATCTGGGAGCACGACTTCGACACCATCCGCGACCTGGCCTTCGAGCATGTGCGGCGGGTCATTAACCGCTACGGGCAATACATCCAGACTTGGACCGTGATCAGCGGCATCCACGCCAATAACTGCTTCACCTTCAGCTTCGAGCAGCTCATGGAATTGACGCGGATGACCGCGGCGCTGACCAAGCAGCTTTGCCCGCGGGGGACGGCGATCCTGGAGTTGGTGGCCCCGTGGGGTGAATACTACGCCCGCAATCAGCGCACCATCCCGCCGCTGCTCTATGCCGACATGGCCGTGCAGAGCGGGGTCACGTTCGACGCCTTCGGACTCCAGTTTAACTTCGGGCCCGCGCTCGACGGAATGTACGTGCGGGACATGTTCCAGATTTCGTCGGTGCTCGACCTGTTCGCCAAGCTCGGCAAGCCGCTGCACATCACGGGCGTCCAGGTGCCGTCGGACACCACTGTGGCGCGAACCGATGCGGGCGGCGAGGGGCCGACCCTGGACGGCGGGATTTGGCACCAGCCGTGGAACGAAGACGTGCAGGCCGAGTGGTTGCGAAGATTCGTCGAGGTCGCCCTCAGCAAGCCCTTCGTGGAAACCGTCTCGTGGCAGAGTCTTGCCGACCACAGCCGACAGGAGGTCCCCCACGGCGGGCTGCTTCGTGCAGACCTCGCCCCCAAGGCCGCGTACCGGCAGTTGCTGACGCTGCGATCCGAACTGCTCGGCCCGCCCCAGAAAGCCGCGGGCGAATCGGGCGCCTCGTGATGTGGAGAAGGTCGCTTCCATCGGTCGCTTGACAACCTCGGATTGCGTTGATGAGTGAGCCGTCGACGACAGACGCGGAACCGACCGCACGGGGCAAGCCCCATGACCCGGTCGCAACGTCGATCGTGGTGCTCGGGCTGATCCTCGCGACCGTGTCGTCGCGGATCCTGTTCGCCGCGAAACCGAGCGAACCGCTTCCGCCCGCGGTGAGTGCGATCGACCCCAACACCGCCCCGTGGTGGGAATTGACGGCGTTGCCCGACATCGGCGAGGGCACGGCCCGAAAGATCGTCGAGTACCGGGAAGCCCACGCCGACCGATCGCCCGTCTTTCGCCGTCCGGACGGCCTCGAACCCGTCCCCGGCATCGGACCCAAGACCATCGAGCGCATCAGCCCTTATCTACGCTTCGCCGAATAACCGGCGCCCGGCCGTTTGTGGTTGATCAACGTGCATGCGCGCTCCCGCTTAGCCCGTAAGGGCGACCAGACATGGCCCAGGACGTGAGTCCTGACCCAACTTCCGCACCGGTGATGCGAAACCGGTTTTTTTTGACCCTTGGCAGGCCGGCAAACGCCCTTTTCGCAGCTAAAAACGCGGGTTCACATCGTTCAAGGGTCAATATAGTGACTAATTCATTGCAGAATTGTGTTGACAGGGAAGGCGTACTATGATCTTATAGTGACCATGTACATCCGAACGACCAAGAGGCAGTGCAAGGGCAAGACCTACACCAAC
>Ga0315274_10005665_pt1 | contig 18249 bp, 15 predicted proteins | sample YL17G02_20_MG_FD_203700 | JGI IMG/M metagenome (GOLD analysis project Ga0315274, IMG submission 203700) | Sediment microbial communities from Yellowstone Lake, YNP, Wyoming, USA - YL17G02_20 | ecosystem: Environmental > Aquatic > Freshwater > Lake > Sediment | place: USA: Wyoming | collected...
CGCGGTCGGGCCCCGGCAGGAGGGCCCCGAGGCACGCCCCGGGGCGCGCGGCCGTCCCCCAGCCGAGCCTTTCTCCCTCGCCCCGCACCTGCTTGACGGCCTGCGCGCGCACGGCGACCGTGCGAGGGCGAGTCGCCACGACCTGTGTGCATGTTTTTGGGAGGATGGTGAGCGGCGGCGGGGCGGGAGAAGGGTGTAGGGGGTGGGAGCCCAAATGCGCCGCTGGCGGCGCCGCTTACCGGACGGGTCGAAGCGCGAAGGGACGCGGACATCGTGATGCAGCGACGGGGTGGCGGGGAGGGGCGGGCGGTTGTGACGGGGGCTCTCCTGCCGTCGACGGCCGCACGCACTATCGCGCGCAAGCGGGCGCGACTCCCCCTCTCCCGCCCCAGCCGCGCTCAGAGAGAGATTGAGAGAGAGCGCGAAAGAGAGAGAGAGGGAGAGGGGGAGAGGGGCTGTTCCCTGCCGCCTCCCTCCTCCCTCTCGACCGTCGGTCACACGAGCGCCCGCTCAAGGAACGCGGCATACACCCGCACGCCCGCCACAAAGCTGTCCACCGCCAGGCGCTCCCCCGCGCCATGCACGCCGGCCAGGTCGGGGAGCGGGACGGCGAACGGGGTGAAGCGGAGGATGGTGTGCGCGATGTCCCTGTAGTGCCGCGAGTCGGTCGCGCCGGCGAGCAGGTAGGGCACGACGGCAATGCCGGACGGAGAAGGAGTTGTTTCGGCCAGGGCCGCGGCGAGGGCGGCAAAGGCGGGGTGCCGCGCGTCCGCGGCCGTCGACGCGGGGAGCCACCCGGCGTCGGCGAGCGAGACCCGGACGGAGACGTTGGCGGCGTGCGCATGAGTCAGTGCCCGCTTCCCCGCGCGCTCCAGGTGGGCGACCGCGTCGGCGAGGGTGTCGGGCGCAGCGAGCCGGTAATTCGCTCGGACCGTCGCCCGCCCCGGCACCACGTTGTCAGCCCCGCCCGCCGCCACCCCGACGAGCGCCACGCTTGTGCCAAACAGGGACGCGATGGTGGCGGGGGCGGGGAGGGTGGAGAGCAGGGCGCGGACGGCGGAGGGAGGGGCGCGCGCGGCGGCAAGGAGCGCCAGGCGCGCCCACCGCCGATCGGCGGCCTCGGCCAACCCCCTCAGAAACGCGTCCGTGGGGGGTGCCACCCGGTAGGGGCGGTCGGCGTCGGCATACGCGGCCGCCGCGGCCGCGACGGCCGCCGCGCTCGCCCCCGCCCGCGGCGGCAGCGCCGCGTGCCCCGCGCCGGCCTCGACCTCCAGCGCCAGCGTCGCGTACCCCTTCTCCGCGACGCCGACCAGGGCAATCGGGCGGGACACGAGGGGCGGGAGGCCGGCTGGAACGACGACGCCGCCCTCGTCGAGGCACCACGCGAAGCGCACGCCTCGCCTTTTAAGCACCACCGCCATGCCAGCCGCCCCCTGCGTCCCCCTCACCTCCTCATCGTGACCGACCGCGATGTGCAGGGTGGTAGCCGGGGCGAAACCGGAGGCGAGGAGGGATTCCACCGCTTCTAAAATCGCCGCCGCCTGGCCTTTCGCGTCGACCGCGCCCCGGCCCACGATGTAGTCCCGGGCGACGCCGTCGGGGCCGGGGGCGGACCGGATGGCGCCGGCGAAGGGAGGGGCGGGCCAGCCGGGGAGGGAGAGGGAATGGTCGCGCGCGGTCGTCGCGGTCACGCCGGCGACCGGCACGACGTCCACGTGCGACACCATCAACCCCGGCAGCGCACTGGCATTCGTCCCGGCCCAGGTGAGCAGGCGGGAATGGCCTGCGACGCGTTCCACGGCGAGCGCCGCAAACGCCAGCGGATAGCTCGCCTCAAAGTGCCCCCACAGCGCCTCCACCTCGGCTGGAGCCTCCAGCCGGTGCGGCAGCAGCGTCGCGTTGGAGACGGTGTAAAAGGTCAGCGCTTTCGCGGCCGAGGCCGCGGCCGAAGCGCGGACCGAGATGGCGGCGGTCGGCGCGCCGCCCCGGGCCGCCACCGCCGCCCCGGGCGGCACGGGGGCCGCCAACAGGGCGGCCAAGAGCGCGGCGGCCGCCGCCAGCGAGGCGGCGACCGCGCGCGGGCACATCGGGGGGCGGCCAGGGGGGTGTGTGCGCGCGGCGACCGCGGACGCCGCGCGCGGGCGCCGCCCCTGCACGCTCCGTGGACGCCGCGCCCACAACTCTGACTACAGCCCAGCGCCACCAGATCCTCCGGCGGGCGCCGGCGCGGCGGCGCCCTCTCCTTCTCCTCTGGCCACCGCCTCGAGCGCGAGGAAGCCGGCGTCCCCCCCAACATCGACCCCCGCCCGCGCCGCCGCCTCCCGGAACGAGGCTGCATCGAGCGCGACCTGGGCCGCGATCTTGTCAGCGTCGGTCGGCCCTCCAGCGGCCGCGGCGACCCCCCCAGCTCTCCCCTTGAGCCGGCGCAGGGACGACTCGGTGCGGCGCAGCGCGCCCAGGACGTCGCTAGCGACGGCAGCGAATTGGGACGCGACGCGGGACACGGCGAGGGCGGCAAAGGCCGCCGCGGCTGGCGCCGTCAACTGTTCCAACCCGCCCGCCGCCGGCGGCCCGACCAGCGCCCCGATCCCGCCCAAGCACGCCGCCGCGTACGGTGACGGCGACGTGGGCGCGGGGCGGGCCGTCATGCGGAAAGTGGCGACTACGCCGCGCAGTTGGGCGAGGTGCGGCGCGGCGCCCGCCGCGGCGACCGCGGCCGCCGCGGCCAAAGCTTCCGCTTCCGCGGCCTCGAATTTGGACACCGCACGGGCCGCGCCCGCGGTCGCGGGGGCGGCGGCGGGGCCGCCGCCGGCCGCGGCGGCGAGCGCGGCGGCAAACGGGCCGCGCGCCCAGGCGGCCAGGGCGCCCGCGTCGGCCGCGGCGGCCAGCAGGTCGGGGAGCGAGGCGGTGGCGGCCCAGTGGGTGGAAGGTGGGGGGGTGGCGGGCGCAGCGTCGGGCGCCGCGCGCGCGTCGCCGCTCTCTGCCGCCGCCGCGCGGTCCGCGCAGCCTCCCGCCAGCCACCCCGAGTACCGGGAGGACGCCTGCAGCGCCAGCCGCAGGAAGCGGTCGGCCACGGGCGGCAGGGACGAGGCGGGAGAGGCGGCGGCGGCCAGGGCGGACGCGGCGCCCGCCGCGGCGCGCGTGCGGAGAAGCGGCGGCGCGGGGTCGCCCCCACCGCCCGCCACCGCCGCGGGCACCCCCGGGTCGGCCAGCGCCGCCTCCAGCGCCGCCGCCGCGTCCCGCACGCGCAGGCCGGCGTAGGCGGGCAGCGACCAGCGCGGGAGCAGGAGCGACGCGGCCGCGGCAGCCGCCGTCGGCGCGCCGCCGCCACCGTACGCGGCGTCCAGGCCCGCCGCGAACGCGGTCGCCGCGCGGTAGCCCGCAACGAAATCGTCGGGGCGGCCGGGGGAAAAGGCTGCGGGGCAGGTGGTGGCCAGCGCGTCGGCGAGCGCCGCGACGGCGGCCGGCAGGAGCGGGAGCCCCGACAGGCCCGCCGCCGGGTCGGCCGCCGCGCGCAGCAGGGCTCCGGCGCGCGCCTCGATCGCGGCCCGGGCGGCAGTCAGCGCCGCGGGCAGCTTCGACGGCTCGACGGGCGCGGGCCCGAGCGCGGCCACGACGGCCGAATCAAACGCGGCGCGCCGGCACGCGGCCGCCCCGCCGTCCCCGTCGCCCAGCGCGGCAAACGATTGCATGACGTGCACCGCGGCGCCCGCGTCGCCGGCGTCCAGGGAGGCGGCGAGGGCGGCGTCGAGAGCGCGCGCGAGCGCGGCGCGCGCGGCCTCGGCGCGCGGCGCGAGCGCGGCCACCAGGGGCGCGCCGCGCGCGCCTGCCGCCGCGGCGGCCGTCAGGCGGGCGACTTCGGCCGCGGCGCGCTCCAGGGCGCGCGTGGTGTCGTCCAGGGAGCGAGAGGCAAGAGAAGAGGGGGTGGCGGCGCCGTCGTCGCCGGCCCCAACGCTCGCCAGAAGCGCGTCGACCCGGTCCGCGGCCGCCACCGCGTCCCGCACCGTCTTCAGCCGCCGCCTGGCCGCCACCGCTCCATCCCTATCCGCCAGCGCGGTCGCCAAATCGCCGCGCGCGGCGTCGACGGCCGCCGCGGCGGCCGCGAGCGCGCGGCGGAGCCGCCGCAGCGGCGGCCGCAGGCCCGCCACCGCGCCGTCGACGTCGGCCAGGTCGGTCGAGAGCGCGATGAAGTCGTCGTAGTCGTCGTTGAGGACTTCCACGAGCTGAGAGGTGGAGGGGAACGGGGGGTTGGCGGGGTCGTCGGTCGACGCCGCGCCCTGTCCCCAACCCGCCACCCTCTCCCTCTCCCCCACCTTGCCCTTGAGCCGGCCCGCGTACGCGGTAAGCTCGGCCGCGAGAGCTTCAAGCGGGACCTGTTGGGGGAGAGGGCGCGCGTCGGCGCGCCATCGCATCGCGGCGCGGCGCCCGCGCCCCTCGACCAATCGACCTCTCCTCCCCATCACAACTCATACCAGCTTCTTGGCCTCGACGATGTAGGCGGCAGGATCGAAGCCCTCCCCCTCGAACGCCGCCGGCCGCAGCCAGGCGGGCGCGCCGTCGGGGCCGCGGCCGAAGACGGCGTCAAAGTCGGCGGCGTCGGCAGAGGAGGATGGTGGGGGGGGAGGGGCGGCGGAGGCCGTCATTTTGGGGGTGACGCGCCGACCCCGGCGAGAGTGTGACAGCCGCTCTTCTGCCGCCCTCGCTCCTCTCTCTCCTCTCTCGATTCTTCTTCTTCGCGCTAGCGGACCGCGCCCGCCGCCGGTCGGGGCCGCCCCCAACCCCGCGCCGCACAGGGCGCGGGGCGGGTGCCGGCCCCGCCCGGCGCGGGCGCGCGCGCGTTACACGGGGAGGGTGGTGGTGGTGTGAGGACAGTGTTTGGGTGGGGTTGGGTGCCCGGACACGCGCGAGCAAGCGCGCGCGGCGCGGCGGACGGCCGGCCGCGCGCGCGCGCCTCAACTCGCCTCAACGGGGGATTCCGCCTTGACCGGCGCCGGGGGGGCGGCCGCGGCGTCGTCGCCGGCGGCCGCGGGCGGCGGGTCGGAGGTCGGCGGCGCCGGCGCGGGCGGCGGCGGGCGCGCGGCGCCGAGCCCGGCGAGCGCGGCCAGCATCTGTTGCGCCGCCGCCGGCCCCCCGGGCGGGCGCCCGCCGGCCGCGGCGGCCGCCACGGCCGCGTGCGCGGCGGCCAGCACGCCCGGCGGCAGCCCCCCGGGCAGCCCGCCGCCCGCGAGCGCGGCGGCGAGCGCGGCGGCCACCGCCGGGTTGCCGCCGCCGCCCGCCCGCCCCCCAAATGCGGCCAAGGCCGCCGCCGTGCGCTGGGCGGCGGCGGCTTGCAGGGCGGCGGGGTCGAGGGCGCCTGGGGCGCCCGCGCCGGCGAGGAGACCCGCGTAGGCTGCCGGCGACGCCGCGGCCAACAGTTGCGCGTGCAGGACCGCGGCCAGAGGCGGCGGCAAACCGGCCAGCGGCCCGCCGCCCGGCTGGCGGCCGGCAGCGGCGGCCGCCGACGCGGCGGCGGCGGCCGCGACGGCCGCGGCGGCCGCGGCGGCCGCCCCTCCAAACGGCGCCCCGGGGCCGCCGCCGCCGCCCAACTTGGCCCTCGCCCCCACCAGGTGCGCGGCGTACACGTGGGACGCGGCGCGGCGGTAGGGGAGGCCGTATTCGGGGGGAGGGGGTCGCCCAGCGTTTGCGGCCGCCGCGGCGGCGGCGGCGGCCGCGGCCGGCGTCGCTCCGGCGCGCGCGGCAGCTGCGGCGGCCGCGGCCGCCGCCGCGGCGGCCCAGGGCGTGGACGCCAGGTGCTGGAACGCGAGCGCGGTCGCGGGCGGCGGCGGCGCGGCGGCCGCCGGTGCGGGGGCGGGCGCCGCAGGCGCGGCGGCGGAGCCGGCGCCCTTGCGCCCGCGGCCGCGGGCGGGCTGAAGGAGGGAGAGGAAGGTGGCACGTGGGCTGGGCGCTCCCCGCTTCCCGCCACGCCACGCGTCGGCGCTCTGACGCCGCTCGCGGCCCGCGGCCGCCGCGCCGCACGCCCCCCCTCTTCGCACCCTCCGCCCTCCTCCCTCCCCCCCCACCTTGGGCTTTTCCGCGCGCGCGAAATTGAGCAGCAGGTCGGCGTCCGCCGCGTCGTCCGCGACGGTGGCGGTCTGAGAGAGACCGAAAAGGGACTTGTTGGGGCCCGACGCCGCCCCCACGCCCACGCCTTCCCCACCCGCCACCATCCTCCCCCTCCTAACGCCCACTCCTTACCTCTTCTTCCGCCTGCGCGCGCAAGCGGGCCGCGACGCGCGCCCAAGCGGCGGCTCCCCGCGTCGCCGCGAGGCCGGCGGTGCGCGGCTTGCGCTCGGGCGGCCCGCCCTCGGCGGAAGGTGACCGCTTGCGCGTTGGGGCGGTCTCGGGGGCGGCGGACAGGCCCGGCGCCTCGGGCGGGGCCTCCATCTCCTTCGGACCGCGCTGAGCCGGCGCCGGCGCGCCGGCGCGGCCGCGGGGCGGGGACGCGTTCGAACCGCGGCCCCGTGCGGGGGGGGAGGGGAGGGGCGGAAGCCGCGGGTGTGCGTCGGGGTGGGCGCTGACGGCCCCCCTTGTTCCTGCCTCTCGCTTTTTGGGCCGAGAAATTTCAGGCCCCGCGCCCGCGCCCGCGTCGGGCGACGCCCATCGCGTCCAAGTCCTGCGTCACGACGTTGGCCCTGCGAAGAGAAGATGAGGGGTGCGGAGTGGGAAAGGGTTTGGCGGCGCGCGACGGCGACCACGGCGCACCACCACCACCCCAACAACCAATCCGCCCTCACCGTCCCCGCAGCTGCGGCGGCAGCAGCCGCTTCGCCGGCGCCGGGCCGCGCCCCCGGCCGGCGCCGGGACCGGCTCGCGCGGCTTTTGCCGGCCCGGGCGCCGGCGCAGAGCCGCCCGCGCGCTTGCGGTCGGCGCTCGCCGAGCCTCCAGCCGCGCCGCTGTCGGCGTTGCCGAACAGGTCGGCCGCACGCGGCAGGGCAGGGGGCGCGGGCGGCGCGGGCGCATGCGGCACGGGCATCGCACCCTCGCCGCCCTCGCCGTCGGACGAGGAGGACGACCCGTAGTCGGCCAGCCCTTCCATGTGGGGCAGGGAGGGGTGGGCGAGGCGCGCCCGAGAGGGTAGAGTGGCGGGGACCGCGCGCGGCGCGGCTAGCCGCGCTCCCCAAAGCCGAGCCGCCGCGCGCACGAGAGAGACGCGCCCCGTACGAGTCGGAGAGAGTCGCCCCCGGTGTCGCACGCGCCCCCACCCCTCCTCCCCCTGTCCCTTTTTCACTCGCCGTCGACCTTTTTGATCGCGGCAACGTCGAACGTGTCCCCCGCCCCCCCCCCGAGCACCAGCGACATGATACGCGTCTCCTCGCCGCCGCCCTGGTTGTCGGCGACGAATACGGCGAGCTGGGTCACTCGCGAAAATTTGGCCGCGCGGAGCGGGGTGGCGGCGCCCGCCGCCGCGTCCGCCGCCGACAGCACAAACTCGTGCGTCGCGGGATCCGATTCCGCCTCGGAAAAGCCCAGGGACGGGCGGTCGACGAACAGGCGCACGCGGCGCGGCGCGGTCGCGCCGGCGGCAGGGTCGCCTTTAATGGCCAGGCTCGTCAGTTTCACCGCCTGGTTGAACGGGATGGTGACCAGGAGCTGCTCGTCCGTGTCGGAGACCGTCAGCAGGGAGGCCTCGTCGCGCAGGCCCTGTGTAAGAGGAGAGGAGAATTGGGAGGTCGGCGGTTAGGAGGACGCAACCATCCGTCCCCCTCCACCCCCCCCTTCTCCTTCTTGCCTGCTTGATTGAGTTGTCGATGCCGCGGTCGGGGCGCACGTTGAGGGCTTCCAGGGCGGGCCAGGCGATCAAAGAGAGGATGTCGTTGGCGGGAGGGGCCGCCGGCGGCGTTGCCATGGAGGCTGCGGGTTGGCTGGATCGGGCGGGGCGGGGCACGGTCGGGGAGGCGGCGGGCGGCGGTCGCGGGGAGTGGGGATCGGCGTCGCGCCGGCAACGCGGCACTCCCTTCGGGCGCCGCCCGCGCCGATGGCGACCGCCCGCGGCGCCCTGGCGCTTCTGGCCCGAGCGGCAGCCACCGCGCCGGGCGCGGTCGCGTCCGCGGCGGCCGCCGCCGCGCCGCGCGGCGGGGCGGCGCCGGCCCCGACCCGCGCTATCGCCGGGCTGCTGTCGCGCTCGTTCGCGACCGACGCGGCCGGAGCGCGGGCGACCGCTCCTCCACCCCCACCCCCTTCCCCAACCTTCCTGCGCCTCTCCGACCTCGCCCCCGCCCCTCTATCCACCGCCCAAGCCCGCCGCGTCGGGCGCGGCATCGGCAGCGGCCGCGGAAAAACGAGCGGCCGCGGGCACAAGGGCCAAAAGTCCCGGTCGGGCGCGACGCCGCCACTCGCGTTCGAAGGCGGCCAGACGCCGCTCGGCAAGCGCCTGCCCAAGCGCGGCTTTCACAACCCCGGGGCGGTGGCGTACGAACCGCTCAACGTGGGGAAACTGGCGGACTTGGTGGCGGCCGGCGTGTTTGCGCCCGGCGCGCGCGTCACCATGCGCGAGCTCGTCGCCGCGGGCGCCGTCTCCAAAAAGGCGGCCCACGGCGTCAAGCTCCTGGGCAAAGGGTGCACGAAGCTGGGCGTGGCGCTGAATGTCGAGGTCTCGGCCGCGACGCCACGCGCGGCGGCCGCCGTCGCGGCCGCGGGCGGCACCGTCACCCGCGTCTACTACAACGCGCTCAACCTGAGGGCGTTGTTGAGGCCGGGGTGGCCCCAGTGCCTCGGCAGGGCGGCGCCCGGGCCCGCCGCGCCGCCGCCGAAGCGCGCGCACCGGTTTGACCGCGTTGGCGCCCTGCCCGAGTACGAAGAGGCGCGCAAGGTGGCGGCATAGAGAAGAGTGTGTGTGTGAGCAATGTGCGCGCAGTGTTGTGTCCCTCTGCCATCACTGTCCGCGCGCCGCCGCCCCCCCTCCTCTCTCTCCTCCTCCCCCTCACGCCGCCGCCGCTTTCCCAAACGCCTCCGGGTACGGCCCAGCGCGGATCGTCTCGTCCATCGCCTGCGCCCAGGCGCCGTCGAGCCAGGCGAGGCGGGCGAGGGTCCATTGTTTGACGTCGCCGACGACGATGCCCGCGCGATCAGCCGGCGTGCCGAGCCACGGCTTGCCCAGCGCCTCGGGCCAGCGCGCAACCGCGCGCGCGCCGGGCGCGGCCAGCTCGGCGGCCTTGGCGCCCAGCGTTGAAGCGATGGCGGCGTCAGCCCAGGGCCCCGCGCGGAGCGCGCGCCAGCGCGCGGCGGCCGCGCGGGTGAACGCGCCGTCGTTGAAGAACAGCCGGTCCCACCACGTCGCGATGCCGTTGCCGACATCGTACCCGTCCAGCACGCGGCAGCGGGCGGGTTCCCGGGTGCAGATGGGGAAGAGCCAGCCGTTGGGCGAAATAGCGCCGCCGCCCGACGCTCCGGTGGAGGTGCCGCCGTTTTTGTAGCCCTCGACGGGGTAGCCACAGCACGTGCCAAAGCCTTGGACTTGGGCTGGAGAGGAGAGGGGGTGGGGGACAGAGTTGGTTGGAAGGGCGCGGCGCGCGCGGCGCGCGCCCATTCTCTCGCTCCTCTCCTCCTCCCCTCCCCTACCCCAGATCGGCCCCATGACCAGCTTGCCCACCCTTTTGTCCCCCGCGGCCTCGGGGATGTGCCAAAAGGAGGCCGAGTGGTAGGAGTGCTTGGCGACCTGTCGAGGGGGAGAGAAGGGTCGGCAGCGGTCGCGCCGCGCTCGCCCCCTCCTCCTCCACCCCCCCCCACCCCTCACCTTGGTCAGCTCGGTCAGCAGGAACCAGTCGACCGCGGCCGCCTCGTCCGCCCAGTCGCGCCAGGCCAGGGCCGGAGAGTAGAGCCCCTCCTCAAACCCGGCCAGCGTGCGCGCCGCGCCGGCGACCGACACATTCCCTGCCGCCGCGTTCTTGGCGGCGGTCGGGTACTTGACCATCCACGGCTTGTGCGTGACCGGGCCCCACACCTGGGTGCCCTCCTGGGGAGGAGGAGTGAGGTGGGGGGGTGGGCGGCAGCACTCTCTCTCTCCCTCCCTCCCTCTCCCCCCCCCACCAGCCTCACCGGGTCGAGTTCGCCGTGCAGGAACGTAGCGAGCGCCCCCTGCTTGCCCACGCGCACGCGGTCGGGGCCGGGCTCGATGTGCTCCGAGAGGAGGTACACCCCCCGATAATCCTCCTTGCTCAGCGCGGGGCCGTGCGCGCCGTCGACGAGGAATAGCTCCACGTGACGGGTGCGCGGCGTCCAGCGCAGGGGCGGGTCGGCGGCGCCGGCAAGGGGAGGCATCACGCGCGCAAGCTCCAGGCCCGCCCACCCCTTGACGCCAAAGGTGTCGTTCTCCTGGCCCAGCAGGATGAACTGGCGCCCGGGCGGCATGCCGAGAAGGGCCGCCTGGCCGGCCGCGTGCGCGCGCGCGGGCGCGTTAGCGTCGTCGACCGCCGCGTCCCCTTTCTTTCCTTGTTTGCCCCTTTTGTGCTCGTCCGCATGCCCGGCCGCCTTGAAGTCGGTGACGGCATAGGCGAGGATGCGGTTGAAGCGCTGGGTGTTGGTGCCGCCGCGCACGCGCGCGCGCGCGGCGCCGGCCCAGTCGACGCGACCGTCGGGGGTGCACACAGTGACTCGGGCGGCCGTTTTGTTGCGCGTGGGCTGATGTGGAAGGGGGCGGGGGTGGGGAGGTGGGGTCGGTGGGCGCGGGCGACCGCGCGCGCGCGCACGCGTCCCGCGCGGCCGCCCCGCGCCCCCTTCCCCCCCTCCCACCTGCACGCCGACCGTGTCGACAACCACGGTGGGCACCTCGGTGTGGCCCCAGGACTGCAGGGTGGCGCAGGTCGCGTCGGCGGCCGTCGCCGCGGGCGCCGCGGGCGCGGGCGCCGCGGGCGGCGCGGGGACGGCGGCCGGCGCGGCCGGGTCGGTGGCGGCCACAGAGGCGACCACAAGGAACAATACGAGGGCGGCGAAGGCAGCGCACATATCGGAGGTGTGGGAAAAAAGAAGCGCGGCGGCCGCGCGCGCGCACTCTCGAGCTCACAGGTCGACGACCGCGCCCCACGCCGCGACATCCCCCCCCAAGTCACGCCTCAAAATATGCACTTTTATGCCACCCACTGCGGTCGCCGTCGCAAACGCGAGCGCGGCCGCGCCGTGCGCGGCGACGAGCTCCGCGCGGCGCCCGCCCGCGCGCGCGCACACGGCCACAACGCCGACAGCGGGGTCCGGCGCCCCCTCCTGCGGCCCTCGATCCGCGCAAGCTGCCCGCACGCAGGCCAGGACGCCGGACGCGGCGGCGGGTGAGGCGAGGGCGTCGGCGGCCGCCGCGGCCGCGCGCGCCCGCGCGACCGCGGGGCCGACCCCGGTCGCGGCCGCGGCGACGGCCGCGGTCGCGCCCCGCGCGCGCCCATCCCTCGCGGCCGCCCCCGCGCCCACGAGGGCGGCCGCGCCGACGCGGCCGGGGGGGCGCAGAGGCGCGCCGCCGGACGAGCACGCGGCGGCAGACCGTCCCGCCGCGTCCAGGGCGGCCGCGCCACACGTGTCGTGCGGGGATGCGTCTACCACCATGCCCCGAAACTCGCGCCAGGCGGACTTGGCCTCGTCCGTCGCGCCCCACACGCGCGCCGTTTCCGCGTCGGGCGCACAGCCCGGCACACCCGCCGCGACCGCCCATGCGCGCGCGCCGTCGCCCGCAAGGAAATCGGGAGCCACCAAACCGCCGGGGATCGCTCTCCGGGACGCGGCCGCGAGCGCGGCCGCGACGGCGACCGGCGAGCCCAGGCCAGCCGCCGCGCCCACGGCGCCGACCGCGCCGTCGCCGTCGACGACGCAGGCATCGCACTCGGCATCGCCACCGGCTGTCAGGGCGCCGCCGGGGCCCGCGTTGACGCCCGGCGCGGCTTCAAGCGCGGCGACCGCCGCGACCGCGGCGTCCACCGCCGCGCCTCCGGCTGCCAGCACCGCCCACCCGGCGGCCGCCGCGGTGGCCAGGGCGGCCCTGGTGGCCGTGTCGGACGCCGGGGGGTGGTCGCCAGCGCCCGCGTGAATGATGAGCGCGGGCATGGGTGGCGCTGGCGTCGCAAGGGGGGTCGCGCGCGATAGGCGGCGCCCCGCCCGCGCCGGGCGGCGGCCTAGTGTGGCGCAGCGCTGTGCGGCCGCCCATCCCATTCTCCATCATGCGCCCCCGGGCGGCCCCGCCGCGGGCTGCGGCCGTCCCAGAGGTCCGGGTGTGCACCGCCAAGTCGTGCCGCAAGCAGGGCTCGGCCGCGATGCTGAAGCTGGCGACCGACCTCGCCCTTCCCGGCGTCGCCATCTCCGGCTGCGGCTGCCTCGGCGGCTGCGGCTCCGGCCCCAACGTGGCCCTCATTCCGCCGTCCGGCGCGCCAGTGGTGGCGGGGCGGGTGGCGACGCCGGCGCGCCTGTTTGCCGCGCTGCGCGCGGCGGGCGTCGCGGACGTGAGCCCGGCCGCCGCGGCCGCCGTCGCCGCCCGGCTCGCCGGCAACGAGGCGGCGCGAGGCGGGGATCTGGCGGGCGCCATGGGTCACTACTCGCGCGGGCTGGCGGAACTCGAGGGCGCGGCCGGCCCGTGCGGCCGCCACCTCCTCCTCGCCAACCGGGCCGGCGTCCGCCTCGCGACCGGCGATGCGGCGGGCGCGGCGGCCGACGCGGACGACGCGGCGGCGTGCGCGCCGCCGGGGTTTGCCGCGGCGCGCGTGCGGCAGGTGAGACGGGGTGGGCGGACGGCACGTGCGCGGCGCCCGCCGCCGGCCCCTCTTCCTCCTCCGCCGACCCCCTCTCTTGCACCGTCTCCCACCAGGTTGAAGCCCGGGCCGCGCTGGGCGACGCGCCCGCGGCCGCAGCCGCCCTGGCCGCCCTGGCCGCCGCCGACCCGGAGCTCGCGGCGTCGCCCGAGGGCGCCGCCCTGCGCGCGCTCGTTGGCGCGGCAGCCAGGCGGTGAGGTCAGGCCAGCAGCTTCTGCGCGATGGCGGTCAGCGCCCGACCCCGGCGAGGGGAGGAGGGAGGGAGAGGGCGTCGGGGGTCGTGCCGCACTGTTTCGCTTGTGCCTGCGCTTTCCTCCGGCCTCCCTCCTCCACGCTCTCTCTCACCTGCTCCTCGGCGATGGCCAGCTCCAACTTCAGCGGCTTGGTGGCGGCGGCGGTGGTGGCGGGGTGTGGGCGGGCGGGAGACTGTGTGGGCGCCGCGCGCGTCGCTCGCGTCGCGGCCGCCGCCGAGGCTCCCTTCCTGAACCGTCACCGACTGATCGCACAGTCACCCCTTCCTCCCTCACCCGCCCGTCGCCAGCAGCCGCGCGACCGCCCCCCCCCACCCGTCCTCCCCTTCCGCGATCGCCGCGACCGCGTCGGCCGCCCTCCCCAAATCCTCCAGCATGCGCCGCACCGCCCGCGCGCACGCGCCCTTGACCGCGCCGCCCAGCAGCGGGACGTGCGCGGCGGCGCGCGGGACGCCGCGCGGGGAGACGTCTTGCGTGAGGGACGCGAGGGTGCCGCCGCACGCCGACGGCGACAGCGTCCAGCGCCCGTCAAAGTGCGACAGGACGGGCGAGTGGAGCAGCCGGAAGATGGCCACGAGAGCGTCTTCATCCGTCTCGTCTTCCGTGACTTCGAGGCGCGTCGTGAAGCGGACGCCGCGGAAAAGGACACGCACCTCGCCCTCTTGCTCCACGCGCACGACGCGGACGCGGCCGTCCTCCTTCACGACCGTCCTGCCTGTCTGCGCGCGGATGTCGCGGAAGACGGCCGCGTTGCCGCCGGGGTTGGTGAGCACGCTCCAGAGGGCTCGGGGCGGGAGCGGGAATGTCGCGGCGCACGAAATGCGGCACAGGGCGCCCTCGCAGTTGCTCACGTCGAGCGTGAAGGACGAGGGCGCGGCGGCCGCCATTGCGGCGGCGGCGGCGGCGGTGGCGGCGGGCGGTGGGCGAGCGCCCGGCAGGGGCGCCGCCAGCGGAGTGCCGCCGACACTCTCCCCGCCGGGCCTTCGCCCCCCCCGCCCCGGTCGCCATGCGGGAGTTCCTTGCATAGCGGCCCCGCCCAGCGCCCGCGCGCCCCCCGCCGCGGCCCCGGCCGGCGCGGCGGCCATGGATGTCGACTGCGGGTGAGCCAGACCCGCCGCTTTCAAGCGCTGGGACGCCGCGCGCCGCGGAGCGCACCCTCAACCGCCGGGCGCGGGACGGAGAGCGGGGTGGCCGGTGCCGACGCTCTACCGCCCCCCTCTTCCTTCCCAGCCCGTCCACCTCGGGCCGCCCCGCCCCCTCCCCCCTCCACCTGCTGCACGACCGCGAAACGCGCGGCCCCCGCGGGCGGGCGGGGACTCCGTCGACCCCCGGCCACCGCCCGCCGTCGGCGCCGCCGCTCGCGGTCTGGGCCGAAGCCGCGTCCCTCCCCCGCCTCGCGCCCACCGTCCCGCCCATGTCGCCGCCGCCGCGGTCGACGATTGCGGCCGCGTTTTCGCCCGACGGGGAGCTGCTGGCGTCGACGCAGTGCGTGGAGAGGGAAGAGGCGGACGGGGTCGCTGCTGCGCGTCGCCCGCCGCCGCGACCGACGCCCACTCCCTCCCATCACTCTCTTCTCCTCCCCCACAGCGGCGACCACACGGTCAAGGTCGTGTCCGTGCGCGCCCTCCGCCCCGTCGCCGTCCTCGCGGGCCACCGCCGCACGCCCTGGGTCGTCCGCTTCCACCCCACCGCCCCTGGCGTGCTTGCCTCGGGCTCGCTCGACCACTCGGTGCGCGTCTGGTCGTTGGCGACGCCCGGGACCCCTCTCGCTGTGCGCGACTTTGGCCGCCCGATCGCCTCCCTCGCTTTCTCCCCCGACGGCGCCTGGCTCGCCGTCGCGGCCGGCCACCGGCTGCACGTGTGGCGGTGGGGCGGGGGGGAGGCGCCGACCGCTGTGCTGAGGACGCGGCGGTCGCTGCGCGCGGTCGCGTTCCACCCGTCTGGCGCGCCCCTGCTGCTGACGGCTGAAGTGGTGGATCCACCGGGAGGGGGAGGGGTGCCGGCGGCCGCGGCGGCTGCGTCTGCTGCTGCCGCGGCTGCCGCGCCGACGCCGCCCCCGCCCCCGGCTCTGTGGCCGCCGGCCGCCGGCGCTGGCTGGCCGCCCGCTGGCTGGCCGGCCGGGGGCGACCCGTTTCCGCGCCGCCCGTCGTGGGCGGGCGAGGAGGCGCCGGGGACGCCCACGGGCGCGGCGCCCGCGCCGCCGCCCCCGCCGCGCCCCCCCGCCCCGCTCCCGCCCGCGCCCCCGGCCCCTCCCGCCGCCGTCGACATCATCGGCGCCGAGCAACCGTGCGCGGTGCGCGTGCGCCTGTGGCGCACGCCGCCGCGGTGGTTGGAGAGGGGAGCGGGCGGCGCGCCGCCCCCGCCACTCACGACCCCTGCTCTGACTCTGGCCGACGCCGCCCTCTGCTCCGAGATGGGGGTCCACTTCTCCCCCTGCGGCCGCTACCTGGCGGTTGTTGGAAGGGCGGACGCGGGAGGGTATGAGTTGCGCGTGGTGGGCGTGGCGGGGTTGGCTGCCGCGCGGCGCGGCAGCCGGCCGCGCGCCGCAGGCGCGGTCCTCGCCCGCCGCCCCGTGCGCGCCGCGCACTGCCTCACCTCGGTGCAATGGTCGCCCACGGGGGAGCACATCCTGCTGGCTTACGGTCGGCGACACGCGTCCCTGCTGCTGGGCGGCGAGGGCGGCGACGGGCGCGCCGACGGCGACAGCGGCGCCACCCTCCCCGCGCCCGCCACCACAACCCCCACCCCGACCACCGCCCCTCCCTCGCACACCGTGCTCGAGATATACGAGGCGGCCACCCTGCGCCGGTCCGCTGCGCTGCGGTCGGCGGAGCACGAGGTCAACGCGGCGGCCTTCCACCCCGGCCCGGGGTGCGGCCTCGTGTTTGGCACCAAGGACGGCGCACTCTGCGTGCTGGGCCGGGGGTGATGGTGGGGAGGGGGAGAGGCGGGAGACGAGAGAGAGGGCGGAGACCCGCCGCGCTGTGGTTTCTGTTGTCGCTGCGAACGAGGCACGCACGCACACGCACACTCTCTCGTCAGCGCGCGCGGCGTCGACGGGCGCCGTGGTTGCATTGCGGCGCCCGCCCGGCGTGCGCGCGTCAAGGGCGGGAGGAAGGCCCGCCCCGACGCGCCGCGCCGGCCCTCGCTCCCCTCTCACTCATACCTCCTTGTCGCCGGGGCGGAACGAGACCCAGTGATCGCTGCCGCACCCCCCCGCACCCCTCTCCTCTCAGCAGCCGACCGCGTTGGGCTCGACGCACTTGCCGCCGCACCCGACCTGCGTCGCGCGGTAGGTCGCCAGCGTCAGCTCTTTGCCCGACGCCTTCCACACGTCCTGGTCGCACTTGCACGCGGACGAGAACTTTTGGGCGACCTCGCAGCAGGCGGGCGTCGGCTTGGTGGAGACGGTGACGGGGTTGGAGCACGAGGAGGAGGCGATGCCGCCCTGCTGCTGCTTGATCTGGGACACGAACTGGGTGCACGGGCCGCCGGGGGTCTGGGGAGGAGAGGAGAGGAGGGGTGGGAGGCGAGGCTCTCGCGGCGCCAGCTAGCCGCGCGCCGCTGGCGCAAGAGCGGCCTCGCCTGGCGGTGCATCCTCCCCTTCTCCCCTCGCAAGCGCGCTCGCGAGATTTGCCGACCACCACACGCGGGTCGGGGGCGGAATGCGCGTCTGGGGGGCCGGGTGGACGCGCGCCGCCGAGCACATCCCTCCCTCCCTCCCCCCCGTACCTGCAGCTGGTTGGCCAGCTTGACGCACTCGTCCGACGCCAGCGCGGCGACGGCGCACGCGGCGAGCAGGGTGAAGAGGAGGGCGCGGTTCATGCTGGGAGGGGGGGAAGGTGGCTGGCGCGTGGGCTGGGGGGTTCGGGAGGGGCGCGATGCCGGCCCGACACCGCGACAGGGCCACCGATGCGTGCGTCAAGAGCGCCCAAGGGCGGTCGGGGGTCAATCGGCGCCCCGGCGGGCTGGCGCGCTCGGGCCCGCGCGGGCGCGCGCGGGCGTGCGCCGGCATCCGGGCAGGCGGGCGTCGGCGTCCCACGCCGACGGGGCGGCACCCCGCCCACGCACGCACTCGGTGGAGGATGGAGCAAAAGGGGCGACGGGGCAGAGTGGCAACCGCTGGCCCGCGCTCGGCGCCACACTCGGCGCCGCGGCCGCCCGCCGCGCCCGCGGCGAGCCGCGACCGCCTGGCACCCACCATGCCGCCCCCACCCCCGTCCCCGGCGGCCGCCCACCGCGCCCTCATCCGCGCGCTGCGCCGCTCGCTGGGCCCGGCCCACGCGCCCCTCGTGGCCGCCATCGCGGCCGAGGCGGGGGCAGCGGCCCGTGGCGCCCAGTCCCGGGGCGCGGCGGCCGCCCTGGCGTCAGAGTGGGCGTCCCTCGTCGACGCCGTGGCCGCGCACGCCGACCTGCTCGCCTCGCACGGCATCGGCGTCGACCGGGAGAGCGGGCAGAGGGCGCTGGTGGCGCGGGCGGCGGCGCGGGTGGGGTTGAGGGTGCCAGGGTTCGAGGGAGGGGGGGAGGGGTGACGGTTGGGGACGGCTCCGCCTTCTCCTTGCAACACACTGACGCTCGGCCTCCACCCTCCCTCACCCCCGCCCGCGCACCGGGTCGGGCTCCGCGTCCCGCCCGTCGATGGCCAGGGGCGCGCCCGCCGCGTCGCTGGACGCCACCCGAAACAGCTCCCACGTTTTCACGCCCGCCCGCTCCAGGGACGCGGCCAGGCGGTCGGCATGGACGGCGGGAGGCCAGGCCCCGTCGCGGGTGCAGAGGACGGCGCCGGTGTAGGCTTGGCCGGCCGCCGCGGCGGCGCCCACGTACGCAAACAGCGCATAACTCAAATCGTCGGGGCAGTCGACAATCCTCCACACCTCCTGGGACACGACCCCGTTGTCGAGCACCGAGAGCAGGAACACGCCCGGGGCCGGCCCCGGCCGCACCCGGTAGTGGCGCCGGCGCCACACGGTTTCCCCGCCCAGGGTCGTGACTTGGAACACGGGGTCGTACCAAAAGGTGCCCTTGGCGGCGCCATGGTAGAAGAGCTGGATCTGGGGGGCGGGCGGGAGGGCGGGCGTGGGCGCGCGCCGCCGCGTCGTCGCGTCGGCCTCCCACCCCCGCCCCCGCCTCCAACGCGCCTGGTTGCCAAACTGGTCGTACGCCGGATTTTGCCCCGCGGCGACGCGCCAGGACCAGGGGTCGCCGGCGGCGAGCCAGCCGACGAAGATGCGGTGGCCAAC
>Ga0315274_10005666_pt1 | contig 18243 bp, 15 predicted proteins | sample YL17G02_20_MG_FD_203700 | JGI IMG/M metagenome (GOLD analysis project Ga0315274, IMG submission 203700) | Sediment microbial communities from Yellowstone Lake, YNP, Wyoming, USA - YL17G02_20 | ecosystem: Environmental > Aquatic > Freshwater > Lake > Sediment | place: USA: Wyoming | collected...
CGAGGGCTTCTCACCCTCTCCGGATACGCAAGTTGAACGGTCAAGTCGATTCGAACCGCCGGATACGGACCCGTATGTCCGGTGGTGTGGGAGGGCGGCGGCCGTGAGGCCGCCCCCTATCCCGATTAACATGATAATTCCAAGGATGAGAAGGATCAAGCTGGCAATACTGAACCCCATCTTGGTCCAAGAAATCCAATATGCTGCGGCTTTGGCTTCCTGTTCGGCGCCTTCCCCATACCGGTAGCAGACCCGGCCTTCCTTTTCATCGAGGGAGAGCCGTTCCAGGGAAAGGAGCGGCTGGCGCATACGCTTTCCCACCCGCTCGGCTTCCTCCCTGGTCTGAGGCCGGACCCGGCTGTGGACGTTGAAGCCGCTTTGGCACTAGGAGAGAATCCACTTTCCCCACACCTCAAGCTTCTTGCCATGGTAAGAGGGGCAGAAGCCGCAGGTGCGGCAGGAGAACATCAGGAGCCGCGCCTCACCACAGTCAGGACAGCGGATCACCGGCTAACGCTTTATTCGGACCTGGGTCGCCCCCCGCGCGGGGGCGTGGACTAAAACTTCATTTTTAATTGACTTACCCCGACTCAAATGGTATAAAAGACCGAAGAGGCGCGGAGGAGCAACGAACGATATGTCTATGAAAAAGCTGGGCGTGATCGCGGCCTTGGGAATCGCCAGCCTGCCTGTTCTTTTTCCCCCGGACGTGCGGGCGGGCCAGAGGCAGGGGACGTTTGAAATCTATCTCGGAAGCTACAATATCAACGAGCAGCGCTTCAAGGACGTCTATGAAACGGGCGGGGCCATCCGGGGCATTGTCCTGTCCTCGGCCCTTTTCTATAATTTTGACTTTTACACGGAGATCAAGGCCTTTTATAAGGTCGGCAAGCTGACCTACACCAAAGACGAGACGAAGCTCCTGCTGGTGCCGGTCTCGCTGGGCGTCCGTTTTGTTTTTCCGAGCCAGATCATTCTTCCCTACATCGGCCTCGGAGGGGACGTCTATTTCTATTATGAAAACAACATCATCGGCACGGTCCTGAATATGGCCAAGGGTTACCATGTGCTGGGCGGCGCGTATCTGCAGCTCGGGAAAAAAATTCCTCTCATGCTGAACGTCAAGCTGAAATACACGTCGGCCAAAGCCAATGAAAAAGATCTGAGTCTCCAGTTGGGAGGCCTGGAATACGGAGTCGGCCTGGCCATCTCCTTCTGACATTCCCTAAGGAATGATTAGGACCTTCAAAAAATCGAGTCGGCATGGGCCGGCGGTGCTCCTGTTCGCCCTGCTTTCGCTGGGGATGACCTATCCTCTCGTGCTCCATCTCGGCAACCGCATCCCTTCCGACCTGGGCGATCCCCTGTACACCGTCTGGGTTCTGGCCTGGGATTTCCATAAATTGGGCGCAGGGCTCGCCGGCCTCTGGGACGCCAACATCTTCTATCCTCACCACGGAACGCTTCTGTATGCGGATTCTTTGCTGGGCCTCGCTTTTTTAGCGGCTCCTCTATTAGCCCTCGGCGTCCCCCTGGTCCCGGCCTATAACATCCTTTTCCTGTTGTCCTTCTTCCTGGCCGGGCTGAGCATGTACTGCCTGGTCTTTCATCTGGCGAAGTCCAGGGCGGCGGCTGTGCTGGCGGGGTTCATCTTCGCTTTTTTCCCCTACCGCTTTGCCCATATCAGCCATCTCGAATTGCTCTATATGGCCTGGATGCCGTTTTGCCTTTTATTCCTCCACAAGTTTTTCGAACGGCCCACGTATAAAAACTTGTTCGCCGCAGCCGCTTTTTTTATTTTCCAGACGATGAGCTGTGCCTATTATGGGGTCCATCTGGCCGTCGTTGTCTCGCTTTTCATCCTTTTTTTCGCCTGGCGGACGCGCCTCTTTCTCAAGGCGAGCTTTTGGGCGAAAATCGGCCTTTTCGGCGTCTGCAGCCTGGCCGTTCTCGGGCCTCTGTTTTATCCCTATATCCGGGTCCACCGCCAGATGCTGTTCGTCCGGTCACTCAGCATCATTCAGTTCTACTCGGCCCAGCTCCAGCATTTCCTGGCCGTCCCGCCGTGGAACGCCATCTGGGGCGGGCTGACCAGCAGCCTGGGAGCCCAGGAATGGCAGCTCTATCCGGGATTCATTCCCATTCTTCTGGCTGCCCTTCTGTTCGTGCTGCGGCCGAAAAGCACGCCGATGACCGCCGACGGGATTCCTGGGCAACGCCGTCTGTCAGACAAATTATCTCTGCAGTTCTATGGGTTGATGGCTCTCCTGGCCTTCCTGCTGTCTTTGGGACCAGCCATCCAAATTTTCGATAAAGTCATCCTTCCAGGTCCCTACAAGCTCCTCTACAGCTGGGTCCCCGGCTTTCAAGGGCTCCGGGTTCCAAGCCGGCTGTCTGTGATGATGATGCTGGCCTTGGCTGTGTTGAGCGGATTCGGGGCCGCCCGGTGGATCGAAAGAACGAAATCTTCCTGGGCAAAAGCGGCCGTGCCGCTCGTCCTCGGCGGTCTCCTTTTAGCGGATTTCCTGTCCGTTCCTATCCCGTTGGCGCGGATGGATTGGCCTGGCCGAGTCCCCGCCGTCTACTCGGCCGTCAAGGAGCTGCCGGAAGGGGCCGCGCTTATCGAATTGCCCATCCCGCCGCGGGGCCAGGCTAAATCCCGGGAAGCCCTCTATATCTACTATTCCGCTTATCACTGGAAGAAGCTGGTCAACGGCTACAGCGGGTATATCCCGCCCGGGTATTCGATCATCGGGGAGGCCATGCAATCTTTCCCATCCGCCCCAACCTTCAAACTTTTAAGAGATCTCGAAGTGGGCTACGTGCTCGTTCATACGGAGTGGTTTATGAGCGGCGAAGGAAAGCGAGTCAAGGCCGAGTTGGAAAAATTTCCCGACCAGGTGAATCTCGTGATGGCTTCCGAAGGCGATTACCTTTATCAACTAATCGCCCAGCCAAAACTTGAGACGAAAGTGGGAATGCTTGTCGAAGTCGGAGACAAGCGGAAATGGACGGCTTCGAGCAATTGTGAGAGCGGACAGACGAGCCTGGCCTTTGATGGCGATCCGGAGACAGGCTGGTCAACGGGCCGCCCTCAGCGCGAAGGCGATTATTTCCTGCTGGACCTCGGCGAGGGCTTGCGGCTCCGGGAGTTGGACCTGTCCTTGAATAAAAAGCCGCTGGATTATCCCAGGGGCTACAAGCTGGAAGGCTCGGAAGACGGCTTGAGCTGGCAGACTTTAAGCGAAAATTCCTTTTATTTTCCCGAGCTTGCGGCCGGCATGATTGACGACTACTCGAAATACCGGGTCGAGATTTCGTTTGAACCCTGTCGCGTCAGATATCTGCGCCTGACGTCGACGTTGGAACACAAAGGCCGCCCCTGGTCGATTCAAGAAATCACATGCCGGGGCGAAAAAACGGGACTCTGATTACTTCTCGACCACCGCCGTCGTTTTCGGACTTTCGTTCCCGTCCTTATCAATGGTCGATAGGGCATAGGCATATTTCTGGTTCAGCGGCAATTTGCGATCGTCGTACTTGAATGTGCTGGTGTTCATGGTCGTCAGCAGCTCAAACTTGGTGTCGGCTTCTTCCGCTTTTCTCCGGTAGAGCTTGTAGTTGGCCACCAGGCTGTCGTCGTTATCGGTATTCTTGGCGAAGGTGATCGTGTTCATTTTTTCGCTGAAGAACAGGATTTTGTTGATGGCGGTCGTAAGCGTGACACTGCTCGGCGCGTAGATGCGGATTTTCATCTTAAAGGTGTGAAAGATTTCCCAATTGTACCCGGCGTCGTCGAAATAGACGAGGTGAATGTCTCCCGTCGGCGCGACTCGAATGGAGGGTGTTCCCGATTGCCCGGAAGAATTGGTGAAATTGATGTTATTCGACCATTTATTGGTCCCGCTGGCCTTATCCAATTCATAAAACTTGGCCAAGATTTCCCAGTTCGTTCCGATTTTTTCCTGCCAGGCGATATAGACCTCTTTTGTCGTCGGGTTCACGGAAATGGATGCCGTTTCCGAAAGGTCCGGCGTTTTGGAGATATTTTCGGCCGCCTGCCACTGGCCATTGACCTGTTTTCTGAGCATGATTTCCCGGTTCCCGATGGTTTCCTCGTACCAGACGACATAGGCATTGCCGTCCGCGTCGGCCGTGACCTTCGGCCAGGTCCAGTCGAGGCCTGTAGACTCGCTGATCTGGATGGGGCTCGTCCACGCCCCATGATTCGTCGGCGTTGAATTTTTGGAATACCAGACTACGGAAAAATGGGGGCGGATGACCCAGACCAGGTGGGCCGTTCCCTTGGCGTCGATACACATATGCGGCAGGTAGCTGCTGTTGCCTTGATTGAGAGGTAGTACGTCGGCGTTAAGCCATTGTTTTGAGTTCTGGTCGCGGTACCTTCCGGCCAGAGCGAGCTGCTCTACATCCGACATGAATACGGCATGAAGATTATTATCTTTAGGCGAGTTGGCCAGGGTGACATAGCTCGAACTGGGTGCGACGTCCGAAACAACCTGCCTGGAGCCGAAAAATCCGTTGCTGTACTCCCACCCGATAATGGCCATGACCATCCGGGAAAAGTCGGCGTCATGGTAGCCGACATAGGCTTTCTTGTCGCCGAGGACGGCGATCGTGGGAAAGCCGACATCGTCGATCGAGTCATACCCGAGGGGCGCGACAACTCTGGAGGCTGGCCACTGGCCGCTCTCGTTGGTCGTGAACATCATGTTTCTGCCCATGCCGTACCCCGTCCATTCCACCCAGGTCACATAGGCATTGCCCAAGGAATCGACGTCGATAACGGGAGATTCACTGAGTGTGCCTGTTTTGGAAATGTTGACAGGCGTGCTCCAGTCCGCAGGGGCGGTGGTGGCGGCGGGCTGGACCACCGGTCTAATTATTTTCGCCCGGCGGGCCTGGGGAGCCGCCGTCATGGCCAGCATCAGGACACAGACCGAGGCAAGGGCAAAGAAAACAAGGCGTTTCTTCTTCATGAGGTCTCTCCTTCCAAGAGTGAGTTAGATATTATACATGGAGAAGACCATTAGTCAACCATTTGATGAATTCCCGGATGGCTAGGTGAGTTTTTTATAGATCCGGATCTCGGGATTGATCTTTTCCAGGTTGGTCAGGACGTTTCCCGGGCTCATCACGATCCACGGGGACTCAAACTTAAAGCCGGCCGCCAGCCTGTATTTCAGCTTTTTCTGGGTCAAGTCGAGGTAAAACTTGTATTTCGGACCCTTTGGATCGTGTCGGCGCATGTATTCGACATTGATCAGGATGTAGTCCGGCTTTTCCTGCTCGAAGTCCCGCAAGGGAAACTTGATCATGGTCCAGCGAAATCCGTCGAGCCGGGGCAGATATTCTTTGGAATCCATGACACCGACAAGGGCCTCCGCCCCGATGTTGTCTCTCATCCATTTCTCGACCTGGTATCGGGAGTCCTTCGCCATTAGGAGATCGACGGAGGCGGAATAGAAAAACGAATAGATTAAGAGCACACCGACAAGGGCTTTTTTCGCCGGGCTGAATTTTTGATCCTGGCTCACCAGGCCGGATAAAAATTTCCCGCCGAAAAACGATAAAATGATACAGAGGGGAATGAGCCACCGGTCGAAATTCATCCTGACGACATGGATGAAAAAGAGATAATAAGAAAGGCCGGGAATAAGGAGCCATAACAGAAGCGGATTCTTTTTCTTCGAGAAAGGGACGATTCCCAGCCCAGCCAGACAGGACAAGAACAAAGGCCAGCCCAGGGAAAAATGGATGTGCCTGATGCTCTGCCAGAGCATATTCAAGTGTCCCGGGATCGTGTTCTCATAGACCGGAATGTAGTCGCTGGCCGGGCCGATAACGAGCCTGAGATGGGCCAGGACGCTTTGCGGATCGAACAGGATATTATGGAGAAGGACAAACAGGAACGCGGCCAGAAGAGGGGGTAGGATGATCCTCCGGTCGACGAGCGTCCGGGCGAATTTCGCCGACGAATCTTCTTTTTTTCTGTGGCGGTGAAGAGTACAGAGGATGGCCGGCGCCGTCAGGACATAGAAACCGTAAGCCTGGTCCTTGGCGCAGACGGCCAGGGCGGCCGCCGCGCCGAACAGCAGATAATCCGCCAACCGATGGTTTTTCAGGACGCGGACAAAAAAAAGCAGCGACAGCGTGAACCAGAAGATGTAGGGCATGTCCACGGTGGCGATCTTGGCGTGGTAGACAAAGGGCGCGATCAGGGCGGTGATCAGGGCCGCCAAGGTCGCCGCCCGCCGGTCATAGATTTCAAGCCCAATCCTGTAGACGAGGACGACGATCAGCGTCGCCATCAACACGCTGATGAGCCGGCCCAAGTAAAAGAGGGCCGTGTATGTGGAGGCGCTGCTGAAATCAAGGACATGAAGTCCATCGAGCGCCCGAAAGGGCAGGTGAGAGAGGGCCAAAACATAATAGTGAAAGGGCGGATAGGGGGAAACCCAGCCGTGAGAAAAATGCATGTTGACGGCGTCCATGATGGTGGAGGGGACGAGCTCGTCGGGCGCCCAGCCGCGAAGGCTGGGCAGGCCCCACCATATGGCAAAAAGATTGAGAAGAAGGCTCACGGCCAGCACCAACAAAAGAGGTCGGTGAGATTCTTTTTTTAAGGGCACGAATTTCATCCGCAGGACATGTCTCGCTTTCCGAGTTGAGGGCTTAAGCTTGGGACAGCTTTTTTCTGTTCCGTCTTAACTGTCTTTTATTGGCAAACATGAGCCGGGCGACCATGAGCAGGGATTCCAGGGCGACTCTGAACTGCATTTTGGACTCGCCCGTCTCCCTTTCTTTGAACACGAAAGGGATCTCTGTCGTCTTGAACCCGCTTTTGATCACTTTGTAGACGAGGTCGATCAAGAAGGCATTCTGCCGTCCCCGCAGCTTCCGCCATCGAATGGATTCCAACACCTCTTTCCTGAAGCATTTAAAAGCCGTCGTCGTGTCCGTCGATTCGATCCGAAGCATCAGGCGGATAAACTCATTGGACAGCTTGCTCAGGAGAAGCCTCTTGAAGGACCAGTTGTAAACCCGGACGCCTTTATAATACCGGCTGCCGAAGACGGCATCGTGGTCCTTGATCTTTTCCAAAAAATCGGGCAGGGTATTCGGGTCATGGGACAGGTCGGCATCCATCTGCAGGATCACGTCATACCCGTTCTCCAGCACCCAGCGGAAACCATCGAGGTAGGCCCGGCCCAACCCTTGCTTCTTTGGGCGATGGAGGGCTTTGATCCGCGGATCGGCCGCGGCCAGCTCTTCGGCCAGCCGGCCCGTTCCGTCCGGGGAGTTGTCATCGACAAACAGGATGTCCAACGGGAGGTTTTGCCGGCGGATCGAATCCGCGAGCTTCTTGAGATTTTCTCTTTCATTATAAGTCGGGATGACGACGATGGCTTTCATCGATTCATAGGCGCTTGTCATGGACGAGGAAGCGCCGGCGAGGCCGATTATAATTTTTTTCGTCCCAAATAACAACATTCCCGAACTGCAGGGCGGAGGAACGATTCGCAAGCGGACTAATACAAACGCATCAAATAAAGTGACAATGTGTGGGCGGCGCTTAGGCCGCCCTAAAGCCCCCGTAGCGGAGGGGGGCCCCGGACACTCTTGGAGGAGGACCCTTTCACAGGTTCCCCCTCCAACGGGCGGCGGGAATACCCGCCAGCCCTGCCACCCCTCCAAGGAGCATCCTCCCATGAATTCATCGCCAAATGCTCCTTGGAAGGAAGGCAGGGAGCGAAGCGACCGTTGGAAGGAAAACCCTACAAAGGGTTTCCTTCCAAGAGTGTCCGACGGGACTGGTTCCCCGGGGCCCGGGGGCTACGGGCGGCCTAGGCGCCGCCCCAACGGGGATTCATTTTTAATTATTGCGTTGATATTAGATGGCGTCATAATCGCCCAGGGTCATATACCAGCTCTTGATGTCATAGAGGCCGGCGGGCGGAGAACCGGGCATGTTCCAATGGAGGATGATCGGGAACTCGCGGGGCAGAAAAGCCTTAGGACAAATGATATAGCCGTTGCGTCGCAGCGCCCGGCCAACGGGGCTGTGCCTGAGCATCAAGCAGAGACCCATGGCCGCCCCGTCCGCCCGCGCCTGTCTGTTGAAGGCGGCGATCAATCTTCCGGCCGCCTTTTTCCCTTCCGGTGTTTTTTCGGTCAGGATATCGACGAGCACGCCGCAGGGAATGCCTTCGATCTTCGTCTTCCGGGCCACGAGGTAGCCGCGCATTTCTCCTTTTGAGCGCGCCGTAAAGACTTTATATGTTCGGGTCGGATGACGGACGAACCGCCAATCCAGATAGGCGCGGTCGCGGACAAGGATGTTCGTATGGTCCGCCTTGACTTTATACCAGAACCGGTCGAACTCCTCGGTGATCGCAGTCGCCGCCTCGATCTCCATCGACCGGTCTTTCCGGCGCAGGCTGAACATCGAGCGGGCCAAGCGCCAGAAGGGATTGGCCGCAAATGCCGCGGCGCGCACCAGCGTTCCCTGTTTGGGCGTTCTGGAGGCCACGATCCGGTTCAGGTCGAAGGGCAGTATCCAGAGCGGAAAGCGGCCGATTTCCTGATATCCGAGGCGCCGCAGGCAGTTGCGGTGCGAATATTCGTTGGAGAAGCCGAAGTTGAACTGGATATGATCCTTCCCGCAAAGCCTGTCGACCTCTCTTTGGAGAATGACGTAGATCCCGCGCCCCCTGTACTCCGGCTGGGTCATGACATTGACGCCGAGGCTGCCGTTGCCGGTGTCGGGACCGATCTTGTGCCGCATGGGGATCGCCGCGCAGTGGCCCGTCACGGCGCTCCCCTTTTTCGTGATCAGCTCATAGGCCGGCCCGGCCGGATTTTGGTCATACTGCCAAGTGAAGTAGCCGGGTTCGGCGATGTCGCTCGCCGGAAAACAGATCCTGGCCAATGCCCGGACGCCTTCACGGTCCGGCTTTCCGGGGAGGATCTCGGATTGGATCAGCCGGAGCGCCCTGGCCTGGACCTTGTCCGTTTGGATTTCCGGCGGGGGCGTTCGATTTTTCACCGGCCGACCTTCCGGAAGATCCTGATCTCAGGGTTGATGGTGTTGATGTTGGTCATGATATCGCGGCTCCTGAGCGGGAGCCAGCCGAGGGGCGTTTTATACCGGAAGACGAGTTTATAATTTTCGCTATCCCGGTAGAACTGGGCGAAGAAAAGATGTCCCGCCGTATTCTCGGCGAAGGAGCGGCTGTAATCGACGCTGAAGAGAACATAATCGGGCTTTTTGTTTTTCTCGAAGACCGGCAGGGAGGGCTTCAAGGCGGTCCAGGTGAAGGCCTCCATGCGCGGGACATATTCGATCAGGCCGGCTACGCCGATCACGGCCTCTTTTGGAATGTTGGCCTTCATCCATTTTTCAACATGGTATCTGGAGTCCTCGACCATCAGGATGTCCACCGAGGCGGCATAAAGAAATGTGTATCCGAAGAGGATGACGAGACATGCCCTTTTAGCTTTGTAGAATTTTGACGAGCGGCTGATAGGTTCCGTGGCTTGCCACGGGGAAAGGCGAAGCGGTTTCCTCCTCGAAATTGTCCAGGTCCCGAGCCCGTCGGAGACGGCCTTCCCTCCGAAAAACGCCAGGACGATGCAGATGGGGATGTTGAAGCGATCATAGTTGTAAAGGATGATGTTGATGTAAAAGATGTAATAGGATATGGCGAAGGCGGTCAGCGACAGCAAAAGAAAGTTCTTTTTTTTCGGCACGATGGAGAAAATGAGTCCCAGCCCACAGACGACGAAGACGGGCCAGCCGAGGGAAAACCGGACCTGCCGGAGCGTCTCCCAAAGCAGCTGGAGGTGGCCGGCGGGCGTGTTCTCGAACAACCTGTAATCGCTGCTCATGCGGCCCCCGATCAGCCGGACATGATTGAGAAGCCCTTCGGCGTTGAAAAAAATGTTGTGGGCGATAAAAAATATTCCAACCGCCGCGCCCAGGGCAAAAAGATTCTTAAGGTTGAATAGCGATCGGACCAACGCCCGCGGCTCCCCGGCCCTTCTCTTTTCAAGCCAATGGGAAGCGACGATGAGAAAAGGCGGGAGAATGTACAATCCGTAAGCCTGGTCTTTTGTGCAGATCGAAAGCGCGGCCGTCAAAGAAAAGAACAGATAATATTTCGCCTGATGAGTCTTGAGGATCCGGATGAAGAAATAGACGGACCAGAGAAACCAGAGCGTATACGGGACTTCGAGGTTGGCGAGCTTGGCATGATAGACAAAGGGGACGATGAGCGCCGTGATCAGGGCGGCGAAGAGCGACGAGCGTTTATCATAGATCTCCAGGCCGCACCGGTAGACGAGATAGACTGCGCCCGCGGCCATGGCCAGGCTGAGGAGACGCCCCAAATAGAATAGAACGGTGTATGTCGAAAGATGGGAAACGTCGACGAATTTGATTTTTTGGAGGATGACCAAAGGCAAATAGAGGAGGCTGAGCCAGTAATAGTGGAGCGGGGGATATTTGTCGACCCAGTTGTTGGAAAAATATTGACCCATGCCCTCAAGAACCCGGGACGGCAGGATCTCATCGGGCGCCCAGCCGCGGTAGCTGGGCAGTCCCCACCAGATGCCGACAACGCTCAGGCCGAAGCTCAAGAGGAGAACGGCATGGATGGCGGAGAATCTTTTTTTGCCCGGCGTCATCGGCGTCTTCAGGCTATTTTAAGATGAACGGCCCTTAAATACAAACTTCAAATCGGGGACACACACAGTGTATGTCCCTAATTTCGGGACATGCACTGTGTGTGTCCCCGATTCCGGTCCCCGATTCCGGGGAACCAGTCCCGTCGGTTCCCCCCGTCGAGAAGCCGACGGGCCCCCCCTCCGCTATGGGGGCTTCAGGGGCGATTCCGACACCTCTTTAGAATCAAATATTTAGATATACTTCCGGAAGAATTCAAAGAGCCGGACGAATTGGGCGAGGGACAGCTCTTCCGGGCGGGCGGTCCTGTCCAGGCCGAGATCGCGGAAAGCGGCCTGGGTCGCCTCCGGCGGCCAGCCGGAATTTCGCAGGTTGTTGAGCAGGATTTTTCTCCGCTGCCGGAACGCTGCCTGCAGAAGTCTCAGAAAAAGACGGTCATTAGAGATTTGGAATAGCGGCGCGGCTCTCGTGGCGAGCGAGATCAGGGCGGATTCTACGCGTGGGGGAGGGGAAAACGATCCGGGATGAACGATGAAGTGGACCCGGGCCGAGAAAACATTCTCGACCAGGATCGACAGAGGCGCGTATTTCTTGGACCCGGGTTGGGCGCAGATCCTCTCCGCCACTTCTTTCTGAACGAGAAAGACACACTTTTGAAAAAGCCCTTTGTTTTCTAGAACCTTGAACATCAAGGGCGAAGAGATCGAGTAGGGCAGGTTGCCGACGAGTTTCACGGGGCCCGGGACTCCTTCGCCCGCCGCCAGCAATTCCCGGAAATCCACCCGGAGCACGTCCTTCTCGATGATCGTCAGGTTGGCCGGTTTCTTGCTCTGCAGGACAGGGATGAGTTCCCCGTCCTTCTCGATGGCGATGACTTCGCCTGCCTTTTGAGCCAGGGGAAAGGTCAAGGCTCCTTTGCCGGCACCGACCTCGATGATCCGGTCTTCCGGTTGCGGGTCGATGACGCGGACGATCTTGTTCAGGATTCCGGGATCGTTCAAAAAATGCTGCCCCAGCCTCCGGATCCTCGGGTTTTTTCTTCTCGACGGAGATGGCCTCCTCATCCGATGCTATTTCCTTTCGGCGATAGGGCCGTTTTTCCGAGGATGTAAAAATCATAGAATGGGAGATGCGCCGCAACAGGGCCCGTTAAAACTCCTATGGACATAGCGATCCTCCACTCGGGAGTATTTCCAAATAGGTGATTTCAAAGAGGGCTTGGCATCGCCCCCGGCCCCCTGGGGAACCAGTCCCGTCGGTTCCCCCCGGAATCGGGGCGGAATCGGGGACACACACCGTGTGTGTCCCCGATTCCAGGACCCCCCTCCGCTATGGGGGCTTCAGGGGCGATGCCAAGCCCTCTTTGAAATCACCCAAAAGGAGATTATTTTACCTCCGCTCGGGCCTGCGTCATAAAAGTGGGGTAAATCACGCCACCCCCGTAAATTGACTTTTGGGGACGCAGGAATTATATTATACGCTTTCAGTTAGAGACCCGTCGAATGAAAAATAGCGTTTTGATCGCTTTGCCGGCCAAGGATGAGGAAAAGAAGCTCGGCGCCGTTCTGGGCGAGATCCACAGCCATTTCCCTGGGATCGATATCCTCATCATCGACGACGGGAGCACCGACCGGACCTCGGAGGTCGCCCTGGCTAAGGGCGTCTTGGTGTTCAAGCACGACCGGAATTATGGGTATGCCCGGGCGCTTCAATCGGCCCGGCAATACGCGCTGGGCCGCGGCTATGAGTACCTTGTCCTCTGCGATGCGGACGGTCAGCACGAGCCCCAGGACATCGGCAAGATCATTGATGCGCTGGTCCTTAAGAAAAAGGATTTCGTCATCGCCTCCCGGGCCCTCGGCAGCGCCCCCCAGGGCGACCCTTTTCTTCACAAGTACGGACGGAAATTGTACTCGTTTTTGGTCAGCCTGTTGTTTTATCATAAATTTTTGATTAGAATTACCGATTCCAGCTCGGGGTTCAAGGGCTGGAACAAGAAGGTCATGGAGCTTCTGTCCAAAATCTACACGACCACCAACAAGCTCCACGACGGACGGATCAATGATCTTGAAGAGCTTTTCATCATGGCCAAGCACAGGCTCCGGGTGCTGGAAGTGCCGGGGCGCTTCTACAAGCGGGCGGATGATGTCTCCCGGATCTACGGAGATTACGGCCTCTCGGGAGGGGCGGTCAAGATGAAGGACCTTGTTTATGTCCTGTCCTGGCCCGTTCTCTTTTTCCGGACCGTGTTCCGGAACATCTTGCGCTAGGTGAAGAGCGGTGAAGCTGAACTATTACAGTCTTGGCTACCTCCTGCTGGCCGTCGCGAGCGGGATCGCCTACGGGTTCGCCGGCACGATTTTAAAGAAGGGAGTGGTCAACTTCAAGTTCTCGTCCAACGTCTTTGAGCTGCTGGCGAGGGTCATCACAGCCAAATATATTTTGATTTCGCTCTTTTTCAGCGCGACGGGCTATATCATCTATATGGTCATCATCCGCAAGGCGGAGATCATCACCTCCACGATCATCATCCAAGGAGTCCTTTTTCTATCGACGATCCTCTTTGCCTCTTTGATCTTCAAAGAGACGATCAGCCTGTCCAAAATCCTTTCCTTGGTGCTCATCATGGCCGGAATCGCGGTTTTATTGGCAGGCCGTTAGAACGCATTGATCTTTATAAGAAAGGCAGTCATCATGCTCATCGATCACTATCTCGGAGAAGGAGACCTGCAATGAAATTCACCATCGGATTCGAGAAGGAAGACGCAAAAAAGCTCCATGCCTGCTGGGACGAGATCTTTGCCTCCCAGCAGTGGACGGAAGCCAAGTTCACCAAGCTGTTTGAAGAAAAATGGGCGGCCTGTAACCAGCTCCCTTCGCTCGCTTTTTCCAGCTGGGGCGGCGCGGCGCTGGCGGCCCTTGAATTTTTTAATGTCCGGGGGAAGACGGTGTTGTGCCCCTCGAACACATTTGTGGCCACGCCTTACAGCGCGATCAAGGCCGGCGCCAAAGTCGAGTTTGTCGACTGCAACAAAGACGATCTCTGCCTGTCCCTGGAGGACCTCAAGCGCAAGGTCGACCAACACAAGCCGGCCGCGGTCTGGGTCGTCCATATCGGAGGCCACATCGCTTTCGAGATCGAAGAGATCAGCCGCCTCTGCAAAGAGAAGGGCATCATCCTGCTTGAGGACTGCGCCCACGCCCACGGCGCGTCCTGGAACGGCCGGAAAGCCGGAGTCTGGGGCGATGCCGGGATCTATTCTTTTTACGCGACCAAGACGATCACGACCGGCGAAGGCGGCATGCTGGTCAGCCGCAACAACGACCTCCTCGAATATGCCAAGAAGTACCGCAATTACGGAAAGTTCGACTACGTTGTTGAAGGCCTCAATTATCGGATCAATGAATTCTCGGCGGCCATCGGCGCCGTCCAGACCGACCGGTTGGACGAGATCGTCGCCTGGAAGAACGACTATGCCGCAAAGCATTTGGATCCCAAGTTCCCCCACCGGGTGAAGTTCCCCGAGGGCATGATCTCGGGCTATTACAAATACATCGTCTTCGATCCGATCGAGAAATCCACCGGCAAGGTCTACGACCAGCCCTGTCATAAAATCATGAAAAAAACATACGATCTTCCCAACACGGACTGGGCGGCCCAGAACCACTGGTGCGTGCCGTTGTATTACAAGGGCGAATGAGGCAGGCTGCGGAAGCGGGGAACATTGGCCATGGCCGGTTTCGTCGAGAGCGACATCAAGCGCTATTATGAAGAGTGGTGGGAGAATCCCCGCGACCCGCGCGACCACGTTTTTAAGAGGCTCAACCGATTGATATTAAAGCAATTGCCGCCGGGGGACGGCCGCAAGGCTTTAGACATCGGCTCCGGAAAAGGAACCATCGTCGGCTTTCTGCTCCAGAAAGGCTATCAGGCCGCGGCCGTCGAGCTCAACGAGAATTTCGTCCGGGATTTGAGACAGCGGTTTCCCGGCGTGGACGTGATCGAAGGGGATTTTAACGCGGTGGCGATCGACCGGACGTTCGATCTTGTGACCGCCGTGGAATTCATCCAGAACCTGGACCGGGACGCCCTCCAGCTTTTTTTCCAAAAGGTCGCCGCGCTGACAGGCCACCTGATCCTGACCGTCTCCAACAAGAACTCCCTTCACGGCTTCTGGGCCGTTTTTCGGGGCTTCATCAAGCCATTTGTCCATGTCTACACGCCCAGGGAAATCGAGGCCCTGGTTCGGACTTCCGGGTTCGAGATCACGTCCCGGCGGGGGATCGGCCTGCTGACGCCGATCACGCTGTTCTCCGATTTTCGGTGGAAGCTCATCCCCGCCTGGCTGACCAAGCTCGTCAACCCCTGGGGAGACAGGCTTTTTCCGCGGAGATGTCATCTCTATTACCTGGAAGCCGGGAAATCATTCCGGAAATCATAGAGGAGGAATTATCATGAAAGTTGCCGTCATCGGAGGGAGCGGGTTCATCGGCTCCCATGTCGTGGATAAGCTTCTTGAGGCGAAACATGATGTCACCGTTTTTGATATTATGCGGCCGCATCGAGATGATGTTCGCCATATCTTTTTTGACCTTTTCGACCTGCACAAAGTCGTGATCGCCCTGGCCGGCAACTATGACGCCTACTTTCTGCTGGCGGCCATGGCCAACGTCAACGACATTCAAAAGAACCCGCTCGAAGCGGCCCTGGTCAATTTTCAGGGAACCGTCAACGTCCTCGAGGCCGTCCGGAGATACGGCGGCCGACTGATCTTCGCCAGCACGGTCTGGGTCTATATGCTGGCGGAAAACGAGGATGTCAGCGAAGCGTCCCCGCTCCTGGTCCAGAACGTCAATCATCCCTACACCGCCTCGAAAGTAGCGGCAGAGCTTTACATCCAGAGCTACAACAAGCTCTACGGGACCGATTTCACCATCCTCCGCTATGGAATCCCCTACGGGCCGCGCGGCCGGGAAGGTACGGTCATCACGAATTTCGTGAAACGGGCGATGCGGAACGAACCCCTGATCATCCACGGCGACGGCAGTCAGTACCGGAATTTCATCTATGTCGAGGACATCGCCGAAGGCAACATGGCCGCGCTGCAGGATGTCGCCAAGAACAACATCTACAACCTGGAGGGCATGCGGCCGATCACCATCAAGGAAGTGGCCCAGACGGTGAGCCGAATCTTCGGCGGGATCCCGGTCGAGTTCAAAGAAACGCGGGCGGGCGATTTTGTCGGCCGCAAAGCCTCGAATGAAAAAGCCCTGCGGGAGCTCAAATGGAAGCCAAGAGTGGACCTCGAGGAAGGCGTTCGCCGGTACGTCGAATGGTATAAGACCGTCAACAAGTGAATGGCGGGAGAAAGACGAGCGGTGGAAGAATCCAAAAAAGTCAGAATCGGGGTCATCGGCCTGGGAAAGCTGGGAATCCTTCATACGGGCCTGGTCAACATGATTCCCAGGGCGGAGCTCGCCGGACTCGCCGACATCAATAAGCAACTGGCCAAGTACGTTCAGCAGTCCGGCCTGAAGGCGCCGTTTTTTTCCGACCTCGGCCAAATGCTGGGGGAAGTGCCGTTGGATGCCGCGATCGTCTGCACGCCGGCCTCGGCGAACCTCGGCATCGCCGAGAAATGCGTCCAGGCGGGCTTGGACGTGTTCATCGAAAAGCCGCTGGCCCACACGTTCGAAGCGGCCAAGAGAATCGCGGCCCTTGTCTCCCAGAAAGAGGTCGTCCATGCCACGGGCTATCTGTTTGCCCATATGGGTTTGTTCAAGAAGGCCAAAAGCCTGCTGGAGGCAAACGTCATCGGCGCCGTCCACCGCTTCCGGTCTTCGATGTATACCAGCGAAGTCTTCGGCCGCAAAAAAGGCTGGGTTTATGACCGGTCGCAGTCGGGGGGCGGTGTCGTCATCAACGTGGCCTCTCATCTGCTCTACCTCCTCCACTGGTATTTCGGACCGGTCCGCAGCGTTTTCGCCCAGGCCAAAAATATCTATCTGGATGTGGAAGACGCGGCCAGCGTCATTTTCGAATGCGGCCGTGACGTCGTCGGCAGCCTGGACACGTCGTGGAGTGTGCCGGGATACCGCCTGCCCTACATCGATGTCCGCGTCGAAGGCGATAACGGCACCCTCGAGCTGAACAATGATTACATCAAGCTCTATCTCTACAAGTCCCAAAAGGGCTTTGCCAAGGAATGGACAACGATCTACAAGATCGACCTGCCGGTGACCTCGAAATTCGAACTGGGCGCCGAAGGTCTCTATGAGGAGGACCAGGATTTCGTCGATTGCTGCCTGGACCGGACTTCCCCGGCCGTGACCTGGCAGGACGGGCTGGAGGTCCAGAGGCTCATCGAGGCGATCTACCGCTCGGCCGAAGGCAGAGCCGTCGTCGGCCTGGAAGAAGTCGAATGACCATGGGATTAGAAAAATTGATCCTCGGATCCAACGCCTTTGAAGGGGTCAGCTATATCTCCCGGACCCAAGCCCTGCACTACATGGAGCATTTCGCCAAGGAAGACAATATCGTGGCGATCCTGGAGGCGGCGAACAGCCTGGGTGTCCGCGCCTTCATGTGCTCCAATTGTCCAAACATCATGGCCGCGCTCCAGAAATTTCCGAAGGCCGGCCAGCTCAGTCTCCTGCCCGTCATCCCCAACGCCTACGAGTATGCCATGGAGGCCTCTGAGAAAGGCGTGCTCGGGGCCGTCCTGACCAAGGCCAAGGGCTTCAGCATGTATCAGAAAGTCCGGCTGGGACTGCGCGCGCTGACCAAGATCAAGAGCGTCATCTCCAAGGACGTCCTGGACCTTCTTCTCGAATTGATCCATTTCGAGCTGGCCGGCTTTGAGAAATATCCGCTCGGCGGCGTGGTCCTCCACGGCCAGGTCACCGACCTGGCCCTGTCATCGGGCAATCCGGACATTCTCACCATTTTTCAGGATTTGGTCCGGGACAGCTATGAGGTCGAGCCCATCCTGGCCACCCATAACTTCGGCGTGCTGCTCCCGCAGCTCATCGAGTGGAAGATCAAGATCCCCGTGTTGGGGCCGCTCAATCAGAAAGGATTCATGATGCGGCCGTCCAAGGACGAATGCGAAAAGCTCATCGAGGAGTCCGGCTACACGATCATCGCAAAAAAGGTCCTGGCCGGAGGGCGGCTGACGCCCGAAGAGGCCTTCCCCTATTTCCAAGGGAAAAAGGTCGAATCTTTCGTCTGCGGCATCGGCTCGGTCCCGGAAGCCTACCACACCTTCTCCGTGGCCAAGTCGGCTCTGAAAATCTAATATAAGCGTAATAAATATAGTGACATCCTCAATGGGGCCCTGCTATTTCCATCCGCAGCCCCCGGACCCCGGGGGAACCAGTCCCGTCGGACACTCTTGGAAGGAAACCCTTTGTAGGGTTTTCCTTCCAACGGTCGCTTCGCTCCCTGCCTTCCTTCCAAGGAGCATTTGGCGATGAATTCATGGGAGGATGCTCCTTGGAGGGGTGGCAGGGCGGGCGGGTATTCCCGCCGCCCG
>Ga0315274_10005667_pt1 | contig 18241 bp, 14 predicted proteins | sample YL17G02_20_MG_FD_203700 | JGI IMG/M metagenome (GOLD analysis project Ga0315274, IMG submission 203700) | Sediment microbial communities from Yellowstone Lake, YNP, Wyoming, USA - YL17G02_20 | ecosystem: Environmental > Aquatic > Freshwater > Lake > Sediment | place: USA: Wyoming | collected...
TACGCCTGTTGTGCGAAGTATTACCCCGCATGGGTATATATTTATTAAACCGGCGGGTGTGAAAGTGTTTGTGCCCGGGGCAAACCAACAGGCAAAAACCTCACACGAGTCCGTCCGCAACGCAGGTGCCTCCATCGTTGCACAGGGGATGCTCACACCCGGGGTCCTGGCAATGATCATAAAAAGAGATGGCGGCTGCCTCAGCGAAAGCAGAGCGGGAGGAGGACCAGATGTAACAGTAAGGGGCTGGTGCGGGAAATGCGATGGTAGAAAAGATGGTGGTGTGGTGGCCGGGGGGAGTATTCCACGGGGTGACGCTCATCGGGGAATCTGCCGTCACGGAACGTGAAGGCAGGTTGGAGAAACGATTTACACGGAATCGTTTCGACTCTTCGCCCCTCGCCACGTGGGCTAGCCCCAGTGATTTCTACAGCTGCCTTTTGTCAGATGCAGAGGGATAACGATATCAATCAAAAAAAATATTCATTCATGTATTTCGATTAAGTGCGGGGGGATTTGATTGGCTTATGAAATTACTGAAAAATGGATGAAAGAACAGATTGATTATTCCAATAATCAGGCAGCCAAAAACCGGAATTTTTATCCAATACAGGAACAGGCCACACAGATGGAACTTTGGGAATATGTCCCATGCACCTGTGAGGAGACCTGCACCTGTAAAAAGTTTGGATGTACTCACCATTGGAAACTGAAAAAGGATGTTCATTTCGATAATTTCGTTGTCGGTTTTCTCAGGACGTTCGTTGACAGATCTGAGCATCTGAATATCATTATGGCTATCGATCGACAAGATCCGACCTATCTCAACCTACGCGTGAAGGATGCCTATTGGACATTACAAAAATTAGAACAAGAATGGACACTTCTATCAGTAAAAGCGGCCGAACACAATAAAACATTATTTTGTGATGGGTGGGCTGACGATTTTTTCAGGAACTGCTGGGAGAAATTCAAGGTCCAGAACAGTGTATATCTGGCAAAACAGTACTGCCTTCTCATTCCCGATATCTGTGTCCCGTATGATACAGAATCTCGAAAAAAAATGCTGAAACATTTAAAAATTGAGTCCAATGCCAACTATTTTGAATTCCTTAGCAAGGTACGAGAAAAATTCCTAGAATCTATGATCGCCCATCAACTTACATTACGCTTAATCCGATCCCTTGATTCACCAGAAAAACACCTTCCCTTTAATCGAAGATTGATATCGTTACCCAGATGTGAAATGGATTACGGAACTGGTTATCTGCCAAAAGAACACCAAATTAGTTTTATTCTGGATAAATGTTATTATCAGCCGAAGGGTTCTTCGAAGAGTTCTTCTATGAAAGAGAAAACATCCAGATGAATGCGAAATTTTTAACGCTCATCGGGGCTTTCGCCCCTCACCGCATGGCCTAGCCCCATAGTTATTTTCTTGATTGATTGATCATTTCCTTACAAAACCCGATCACGCCAGCAACTTGGTTGTTGTGATGGATTTCCGGGTTGATGATGATATCCTGCGGAAGCCCGGCAATCTTTTGAAAGACAAGGCTCCACGGGATACTGTCTGAAGCCTTTGGCGGCCGGTGCAGGGTGTGGATATGGAACCCTTTCAGGCACTCATCCGAAATTTTTGAAAATGATGCATTGAATCCGTTTTTTGTAACCGTTTTGAGCTGCTGGACATCGAGGACGATACCGGACGACTCTTCCAGCCCAAGATCCTGCGTGGTCAGGTATTCCCAGAACTTTGCGATCTCCTCACCATTGGAGATGACCTGCCCGGTCCGGTTTTCGAGCAGGATTTCCGGGACAGTCCCGAATGCCTGATCATATCCTTCCTGGATTTTTTGCATGGCCTGCATGATATCTGCAAACGAATTCCGGCGGTCCCCGGGATGGATCTCGATCTTTTCTGCCGGGATGGTGAGAAAGTCAGAGATTACTACAACCATCTGTATGAACGATGAGACCCAACCCGGATCATACCACCGTATCGGTGCCTGCACGCAGATCCCGTATTCATCCCGCCGGGGGATCGATGGCTCAGTGTGAAGGATATACCGGATTTTTCCCGATGGTTGCCCGGACTTTTTGTAGAGCCGCACGATACTCTGCTTGTTGAGGAACGTGCAGAGGCCCTGCCCGGTGACAGCAGATTCTGTCACGTTTTTGATCAAGTCCGCAGGCACTTCAACAAGTGAACACCCGGCAGCTCCTGCAAGAGCCAGCCGCTCTTCAAGGCTGCCCCGCAGGGAAATCTCAGAAGTGTTCGGGAACACGTACTCGATGGCCACAGTACCCGGCAGAGTGTTGGAATCCACCGGATGCTGAACGTTAATGCACATAATGTGCATTAAGCGCTAAATGTGCATTCCCCAAACCGGGAACTATGCCCGAACAGGAAAAGATCGTCAAAGCCCGGTTGCATCACGGCAGCAATTCCCTTGACCTCACGATTCCTTCTGATGTGGTCAAGTCCTTAAAGATAAATCCCGGGGATGTGTTCCGGCTCGTTGCCAGATCTGAGCGTGATAAGCTGGTTTTGCAGTATGAGCGGGTGTACGCGGGGAAGAGTGGGTAGGAGGCCGGTAGGGAGAAAGGATTTTTGTTACTGCGATTTAATGTGACAATGTATACATTCACTCCACACGGTTACCAATAAAATATTAATTTTAATAAAAGGTGTAGTCTGACATGGCTGATAGCTCGAAATTAAATTACATCGATATATTTGCGGGATGTGGCGGGCTCTCATTAGGTTTGTATAATGCTAGATGGAAGGGACTTTTTGCAATCGAAAAAAACCCGATGGCTTTTGCCACCCTTAAGCACAACCTAATTGATAAAAAACAACATTTTGAATGGCCGGGATGGCTACCTGAAAGTCCCCACGACATCAATGAAGTTCTCACTAAATATCAAACAGAGCTACGGGCACTTAAGGGGAAAGTTGATCTCGTTGCCGGCGGTCCTCCTTGCCAAGGCTTCTCTTTTGCTGGAAGGCGTAGGGAGCAGGACCAACGAAACCAGCTTGTTGATTCATATACGAAATTCGTAGGGGTTGTCAAGCCACGAGTGCTCTTCTTTGAAAATGTCCGTGGTTTTACATCGAAATTTGTTCGGAGATCATCAGAAGGAAAAATCTACTCAGAGGAAGTAGTCGGTAAACTTGAATCACTTGGATATGATGTAGAACCGAAGATTATTGACTTCTCAAAATATGGCATACCCCAAACACGCAAACGGTTCATCCTAGTTGGTGTGCAAGACGGGGATGCAAAAACCTTCTTCGAAAAACTCGATAATAACAAGAAATCTTTCCTGAAGAAGAAAGGGATACCTAATACGGTTACTGTCAGGGAAGCGCTATCAGATCTCGAAAGGAGTCATGGTGATATTGCATCCCCGGATTCCAAGAATTTCATGGCGGGACAATATGGACAAGTTGAAAGCAATTACCAGAAACTTATGCGGAAATCTTACGAGAGGAAAAATCCAGACAGCCACAGGTTCGTTAACCATAAAAATTCGACAATTGAAAGGTTCAAATTTTACTTAGAAACCTGCCCGAGAAATAAGAATTTAACTTCTCGAGTCAAGGAAAGCTTGAACCTAAAGAAAAAATGTATCATTCCACTTCATCCAGATCAGCCAAGCCCAACACTCACGACATTAACTGATGATTATATTCATTATTGCGAGCCTAGGGTCTTGACCGTTAGGGAATTCGCCCGCCTCCAATCATTCAATGACTGGTTCGAATTCCGGGATAAATATACCACGGGTGGTTCTTTAAGAGTTTCTGAAGTCCCTCGATATACCCAAGCGGGTAATGCAATTCCCCCATTGTTTGTTGAACAAAGTGGAGATGTTTTACGGGCTATGATTTGAACGAAGCCCCAATTAATGTCCAAGCTCGGGATTGTGAATAATGGTTTCAAATGCTAACCAAAACGATTTCCTTCAGGAGTTACTCGCACTTCAGCAAGACGGTAAGTATGCTATAAGCGCACCCACGAATTGGACAAACCACGAACCCTTGTTAGAAGTCTCAACAGAAATAGATGCAATTATTGACGAGCTTAAAACTGCACTTCTCCGAGATAACGGAGCGAATGATACTGCCCGTTGGCACTTCTTCGTTGGCTCTCCAGGTAATGGTAAATCCGCAGCTATGGGAAAACTTTGTAGGCGACTCATACATGAGAAGGGATGCCAAGTACTCGATGAGAGAAACATTCCCATAACCGATCTTGAACCCACAACGATCCCTTACGCTATAAACATTCGCGAAGGCAGCAATAGGTTCGCTTCTGCACAGATCGTGCAAGATGCATCCGTTGTCCGAAAACCTTTTGCTCCCGATGTTGATCCTGCCACGGAATTGTTAGAGACGCTCAAGTATTCGTGGGAGAAGGGAATCTCGCTAGTAATCTGTACAAATCGGGGTGTTTTGGAGAAGGCACACAGGGACAACCATATGAACCGAGATGTGAATTCCACGCCATGGTTCAAGGTAATTAAGGCAATCGTGAAGGCAACATTACCTTCGGGGGAGATAGGAAGAGGCTGTGAGTTTGATACAAGGAAGAGAGTCTTTAATAAAGTCATGATTAAGTATAACCATCTCGATAATCGCAGCCTTCTCTTGGAAAGAGACATCTTCGAGCGCCTTCTTCAAAATGCAACAAGTAACGAGCACTGGGACCGCTGTGGATCATGTTCCGTTCATACCATGTGTCCATTCAAGACTAACCGAGACTGGCTTGCTGATGATTATGCTCGGAGGTTAGTCCTGCAGTTGCTAAAAAGGGCAGAGGTATTATCAGGCCAGGTTATCGTCTTTAGAGAGGCCCTTGCCATAATATCTCTCCTCCTTGCGGGTTGTCCGAGAGATTACGATAATATACATCCCTGCGACTGGGTGAGTTCCAAGATCGCAAGTAACGACATTTTTTCCTTGGCAACCCGGAGGATTTACATGAGCTTGTTTGTATCGTGTTCTCCGCTGGGGTTGGAAACAATCGAACGACTGCGTAATCGGCAACTTGACGCGTTCCACAAGCTGAAGAATGACATCGATGAAAGAAACACCCGGACACGAGCAGCCATTGAACATGTAATCGTATATCAACCTCCTTCAACCGATGTGGGAGTTACGCGCCTTCTCGGTGAGAATGGGATCATGGCCAGTCTTGACCCCTGCAGGGAAACCCTAACGGCCGAATTCTATGACCGATGGGACTTGGACTTTGTTGAGGCTGTGCCCACAAGTGGCAGTCCTTGCCTTACTGAGATAGAGCGGACTTGCTTTTTGATCTGGAAGGAATTAGAGGAGAGCCTAGAACTGGCTTCCGATTATTCCGTTTCGGAGGCACACTGGGCACTAAGGCGATGGAGCAGCAACTTTTTGCTTCATCTGGGTGCTTTACTGGAAGGTCGCTCAGCATGGGCAAAAGAACTAGATGATTTCGCAACATTACTCGGGCTGATGGCCAAGCCTCTTGCAAGCCGGTCCCTTGAAGACAGGCGAAAAATAAGGGCCCTTGATGCGAATCTTGAAAATATTCTAAACTCATCGATGGGAAATCAGGCACCAAGCACGATCGAGCTATCAGCAGCCGTAACACTGGCTGGTCCATGGGTCAGCGATAATCTGAAGCCCAAGATGGTTGGTAGCAAGGCATCTGGAAGCGTTTCGCTCACGATTGAGTTTTCAGAAGGAGAACAGGCGGTATTCGCCGCTCGCATGTATCTATGGTTAACCCGACGGGCTGAAGGGAAACTAGACCCCCGTTGTTTCCCACAAGAAATACTTGCGGGAATAAGAGATGCACGTGTCCGTGCAGCGGCAAAAGGGAAATATGCTTTTATTGATGATAATATCGAGTTATTGATTAACACGGGCACTGGTGAGCAGTTCAGGCTTTCCAGGGGTGATGGAGAGGTGGATGTCACAAATGACTAATGCACCTTATCCTAAAACTTCAAACGAACCCGAGGTTCGTCCATTGATCTGGAGGAGGGGAAGGAGAAGCTTTGTTTTCGTACCTTCTGCGGGGATGAGACTTGCACCAGAGGTATTGGTCTTGGAATTTATGCGAGAGGTTTTCTTTGTTCAGCAGTATGGTGAAACCGTGAGAACAAAAGACCTTGACCCTGAGAATGAGGAAGACCACCTATATTTCTCTAAGCCGGAAAATGCTCCAGAACGAGCTGTTTTACATGCCCTTCGAGGCCGCCGCAAAGAAAAAAAGAAATCAACAGAGCAGCGGTTTTTTGCGCCGGCCTATCCCTCGCTTGCAAAATGGGGTTGGCAGGGTAAAAAGCGTGAGCGTGTTATAAATAACTTCCTTTTATCCGGCCCTATTGCCCAGTATCTTTGGCATAGTAGGCAAGGTAGTGATGAGGATAGGGTTCGACAAGAAAACCTAGTTGAAAATATTCGTAAAGCCCTTCTAGGGAACAAATCCTGCCTTAGCTCTGAACTCAAAGGAAAAGACATTTTGGCCGCAACCCTTGGGCCAAAAAGTTTCGAACCATTTGTCGATGCCGAGGTGGCAACTAATAATCTCATGAAAAAGACAGGCAATCGTGAATCAGTGATTCAAGGTTTACATGACGACGAGCTTGCGAATCGTATCACACTTGACCTGATTGCAATTTGCAACTTAGAATCGAAACTACCCCGAATGCAATGGCTTCAGATCCTTATGACATTCCTGCGATTCGCGCTCCCAATGTGGATGCTCGCACAGATGAAGATAACACGGCTCGTTCATGCATGGTTGTTGGATGCAGTAGAAAACGGGCGTGTCGCCGATGACCACACGGTTAGTGATAGCCTGAAGAAAAGGAACCGAGGATTATTACATCCAACAATGACGCCAACACGAGAATTGTATGAGCATATTGATCGCTACATAATTTGCCGGGTTGAGTTGAACATTCTCCTTTATTGCCTTGAAAAGGTTAGAGCGGACCAAATGAACGAAAAGACGCTTAATTTTGAGGGTGGCGAACAAGACTGGATGAGTATTGATGAACTGTTGACGCTAGCTAGCGATGCGTCTACTGACATTCGTGATTGTAATCGTTTTAAGGAAATCGCGGAAGGATTGGATGTCCAGACATTCCTAACCCGGGAGGGGGAGCTATTTCCAGCATGGCGGAACCCACGGAAGGCGGGGGTAGGTAAGAACATCGATGAATTTTTCCTTGTACTTTATCGTCCAGAACTTGGAGATGAAGCAGGAGGATACTTGCTTGTTTCAGAAGGACGGGGCGCCAAGCGTGGGCTCAGGGTTTTCCCTGGTCAATTACTCCTTAAAACTATTACATATCTTGCAGCTCAGGCGAAACAATCAAGACCAGAAGGAAACAGTGGAGGCATGCTTGTCTTGCAGGATGTTGAGGATCATTTTTCCCAATATGGAATCGATTTCTCAACTGCCGCTGATACTCGCCCCCAACTTATGAACGAACTCAAAGCTTTGGGATTGCTGATGGGAAGCCCAGACGCAGGCAGCAGCGTGACTGTTGCATCTCCTTATTAAACGCGTGAAGTGGAAAGAACATGGATAGGTTAAAAATATCACAGGTTCTCGGTGAATTAATCGTTAATTACGCTCGATCTGCGATAAATAGCGGCAGGGATTGCCGCTTAATTGTTCCTGGTCTTACGCGAAAGATAGCACAACAAGTTCATGAATATCTTCTCGAACACCTTCCCCAGCTGGGAGTTAGATCCTACCTTGTCATTGGTAAAGACCAGCATCCCACCGAGAGCGAAGCTAAAGCTCGCAAATTAATTAGTCCAATAGGTCTAACAAGCGAGCGAATTGGCGCTTTTGTTGCTATTGTCAATCCGGAGCAGCTTATATACATACAAGATTCGATTCGAGGTTCTGGCGGACCTATTCGATCATTAGCATACTCTGAAGAATGGCCTTGGATAGATAATGGTAATGAATCGTTTTGCTTTAATGGTCCGGTCATTGATACCCTTATCAGGAATTGGTCAAAAGATGAAATTGAACAGAAATGGTTACGCGATCTTGTTCTAAAAGGACTACTCGAACATACGCGATCGTCTTCTCATCGCACACGGATCCTTCTTGAAGAAATTGTTGGTAATTTTAGCCCTACTTTATATCCGGAGATTAATAATGTCCGTGATAAGTTCCTGTATCACGCGGGGATTCCTCGCCCATCTGGAGAGCTACCAACTGTGCAGAGTATGATCAGTAGTACAACCCGTGTATGCCAGAGGATTGTAGAACACTTGCAGAATACCGATGATATCAGGGGACAAGCTCGGGAAAAAGTTGCAGAGATCATTCCTGAACCCGAGCGAGAGGGTATAAGACAATCCCTAGATCTTTTTCTCGATGGAGTTGGAAGAAGGCCCACTCTGGAATTGGGCATCCTGACTTTCCATGGTTGCTGGGGGAATGATCCCGAAAACTGGGTAAGGTTGAATGCGGGACGATTGGAAGCGCTCTTCGATATTAGTGATCAAGAGACGCCGATAATAGAAATAACCAATGTTCATTGCCAAAGAATGGTTAATGGGGGAGATAGTGTTAGAAGAAAGATTGCTACTTTTTTTGGGGAACAGGTAACTCTTGATGTCACTTATCGAATACCACTTGACCAGTTCGCAGCCAGCTCTTGGGGGATACGGATTCTCAATAGACAGCGTGTTGTTGTCGAACAGACGCTGGTCGATAATGAAGGGCAGATCCACTTACAATTTAACACCGATATCATCACGAGTAGATATTCCCGAAAGATACCCCTTCGCATCGCCCTCGTCTCTAGTGATAATCCCCCCAGCGCTGACGCAAAGCTTGATTTGCACCTTTGCGGGCAAGAGAGACCTGCATTCGTGGTTGTTATGCCCAAATTCGAGGTCGTTGATGCCACAGCAGCAAACGAAAAAGACACTCCGGACAAGAACATAAACGTGGATGATCCAGTCCACGTGTTCTTATTCAGCCATGATACGCGTGACGTCGCTTTGTCCAATGAAGACGATGAGGCTATTGAAATTATTGAAACCGGAATGGCTGGAATTTGGAAATCTAGGAATCACGTGGATGTCAGAGTAGAACCCAGCGGACAGATCACTCTTGTGTGCAGGTTTGGAGACTTAAGCTCCGTTATTTGTTTTGAGGCAACCGATCTGGATAAAGGCGAATTTACCATTGAAGACGAGTTGCGAGTCATGATATCAGGGACGAGGGAAAAGCGCCTGCAGGATTTACTCGCTTTATTCAAGGGAAATAGCAGGACACCATATCCTGCTCTTGGACGGATCAATGATACTGCCCGCGCGAGGAGTCACTTGGCCAAGATCATAACGATCCGGACTGGGTGGAAACCACTTTTGACCGATCTACTTGGAACGGACTATGATATCTCAGGTTCGCTTGGACACTTCATCAACTACCTCGGCTCGGTCAACGAAAATGCCTTCACGACACTTGCCCTTCCAGCAGATGCTTTGGCACTTCTCAGGAATTATTCCGATGCGAGGGAAGCGGTCTTACACGCAGTTGAGTCAAGTCTGGATTCATTAGGAACGAGCACAGAGCACCCGGTTTATGCCACCCACCCTATATTTGTTAAAGAACGTTCACAACAAATGGAATCCCTCCTTGTTACTTACCTTGAAGCCTACCGCAACATCTTGTCCTACGTGCAGACTTCTCATAAGGATCTCGAGTGGAGCCAGCTCTTCATCTTGACGCATCTCGATTGTGTAGTGCACTGGGACGGAACGCCCTTACGAAACGCTTTCTTCCTTGTCGGACCGTGGCACCCGCTTGTTGTGGCGAAGCGATTCATGGTGCAAGCCGCCCTGTTTTCTCGTGCCCAATTACTGCATGAAGCCGAAGGGAGGACGTTTAGACACTTATCTCCCTTACTTAGCCGGGTCCAAGGTTTTCGGTGGGTTCTTGGCTTATCAGCTGATGATAGGTTGATCGAACCTGCCTTCGTGTCCACAACATCTGATCCTGGTTGGCACATCGCATTCAAAACGAGTTGCCCTGCGCTGGCAGCCCAAGAAGTGGTCGCGGGCTTATCTGGCATATCGCAAGTGCTCTGGCGGAACCTTGGATTAACAATGGAAACTGGCGTGGGTTGGAGCCAGAACCTTACCGTCACAGCCCTGTCAAACTTCCTCCGAGCATTTCCATCTCACCGTTCAATTGGTGTGCGGGTTCGCCGTGGCTACGCTAGCGGTGATGTCGTTAGGAATGTCGATACTTTCCTTCATACCGAAGAAGGACCGACAGATGAAGGGATCCAATTACCCGGTGGCGTGCGATTGTATTTCGAAGAAATACTTGATGGAGACGTGGACGCAAAATGGTCAGACCCGCCACTCGGCATTTACCGTTTCGAAAATGATGAGGAATGCATCCGAGATACCCATCCCGATATCTACATGTTGCCATCTGGTGAAGAAATTCCATTCAGGACTGGAGATGTTAGATACAAACTCCCTCGAGGATTATGTCGCCATGCTGTGTTCAGCGAGCCATTGAGATGGCTTACCGAGGGACAAACACTTGTCCCAAAAAGCGTTACCTACGAATTCGACTCTCCCCGCGAAACTGTTGAGGGAGTCGGTGGCGCATTTATGGGGGTTTTGGGACAATTAACCGAAGTTCTTGGTTCCCCATTTACTACGGTATCTACCGTCAAATTGCAACAACATCTCAGCGCGTCATGGGTTATAATCCCGGGTCAATCAATCGATCCGGCTATCCTTGTGAAATATGTTCGAGATGGTGCAGATAGGGGTGCACACCAAGAACGGGCCTTGTGGGATTACAAATTAGATATAACCGGCCAAGCAAACTCCTTCTTCATTCTCTCGACGGTCCCAAGTCGATTCCGGGTAGCCGTCAACGGTTTTTTTGGTAGGGATGACATAGCAGGGGTATTCATTGTTGATCTAGGAAAAATTGGGATTGCTATTGGTGGTGAGGCGCTGAAATCCGGGCGACATGCCCTAGGTATAATTGGCCTAATTGGAGCAGTTCGACTAATGACTGGGCATACGAGCGACGGACGAGTTCCCATCTCCCCCGGTCTAAGGAGCGTTGGTTTTCTTATTCCAGTGGATTCTTTCTCAACATTTTTCGGTAAAAGTGGAGAGGGTGATGGGAAGAGGACAGACCTCCTTGCTATCCAGCTTATTCTACCGAGCACTGGTTCCGGCAAGATACGAATCTCGGCTTGCGGCGTGGAGTCAAAGTTCGTTTCAGGGACATTTGGGATCTCTCGAGCACATGCCGCATTGGCGCAAGGACGGGCAACATCTCAGGAGTTCAAGAAACTGGTCGTAACGAGCCTCGTAAACGGTGCAATGCCCGAGCGACTGGCACTTCTCGAACTTCTTCGGTTCGGGCTCCGCATCACCAGCCCAAGTAGACCCAACGAAATAGAGCGGTGGGTAGAAACTGAGAGGGAGGTTTATCAGTCAATTCTGGCAGGTGAATATGAGTACTTGGATGCCAGCCAGAGTGCAATATTGGTGTCAACCGAGAAAACACTACCAGGAGTGGCAGAGTCTATTGTCTTGACAGAAGGACTTTGGATACGCTTGACGAGAACCCACTGGCCGGGAATAGCTGAAACACCGCAAGTTGAGAACATCAGGCAAGTGCTCTGCACGTTATTTGATATCACGCGTGATTCTTCATCACGGTCTCTGTCATCTCAAGGCACTTTGCCTATTTCGCGCGAGGGTGACGATAGGCATGAAGACTCGCCACCATCAGAGGGAACCGAACATAGAGATATGCCAGAAGCATCTCCACCTGAAGAATCCCCGGTTACACCTGTATGTCCTGAAGTTGTGAGGGACACGCAACTTGAAAAAGTGTTTATCGGGGTTGACGAAGCCCGGCGAATGGTATACTTCGACCCAAAATCTCCAGTTGATCCCTTAGATAATATGAATATCATGGTAACAGGTTCGTCTGGCACAGGCAAAACACAATTTCTTAAATACTTGATCTGTAAGCTCCGCGAGCAGGGTAAAAACGTTCTTATACTAGATTTTAAGAACGACTTTGCCAGTGACGAAACATTCTGCAAACGAGCCGGGTTGGAGAGGGTAAGTGTAAACTTTGCTGGCTTGCCATATAACCCGCTGATTCCCTATCCCGTTCGAGATTATTCCGGCAATCTCTTCATCCAGTGTGGGCAGTACATAGCGGGGGTCTCATCTGTTCTGAAGCGAACCTACGGACTGGGGGCGCAACAACAGGCCTCTGTTAAAAAGGCCATCGTCGAAGCATTCACATTAGCAGGAATTCCCACAACGGGATCGACACCTTTCAGGGACAACCTCCAGTTTCCCGATTTCTCGAATGTTGGAACCTCGCTCCAGCATGAAAACATTTCGGCATACAACCGTCTCGACCCTCTATTCACCTTGGGACTCTTTCACGAGGAATATCGTGGCCTGTCTTTCCATGCTCTTGTCAACCGAGCCATAGTACTTGATTTGAGCCAAATTCAAAGTGAAGATATCAAGAATGCTCTTGCGCAGCTCGTAGTTTTGTCAGCTCATGCATATTACAACACCCAACCACAACCCGGGACAATCAGGCAATTCCTCGTGTTTGACGAGGCACACCGCGTTCTCAATTCAGACTACATGTTAAGCTTGGTCCGAGAATGCCGCGCTTACGGGGTTGGTGCGATTCTTTCGTCACAATACCCGTCCGATTTCCCTGGAGAAATATCCTCTTCTATGGCCACCAAGATCGTGCACGGGAACGGTCGTGATGTCGAGAAGGTTAGAGAGATAGTAAAGTTACTTGGTTGTGAGGGTCAAGAGGGTGATGTTGCCAACCTTGAGCGCTTCCAAGCATTCTTAGACAACCATGACTACCCACATACACTACTACGAACAATGAACTACCCGCTTTACCTCGTATGGTCCAAGCTTTTGGAGCTTGGAACCGCGACTCGAGAAGACATATCACGGACGGAGGGACTTGATGTATCCAAGCTTCCGATAGAGAACCATATTCAGCAGCTGGAACGATTAGGGCTTGCTCAAGAGAGCGAGGGGCGTTTATCCATTTTAAGGGAAACTTGATAATGTTGATTGGAGGTTCGTTCATCGGGTGGGGGATCAAAACTTGAACAAGATATCACGTCAGCAAGATTGCCAGCTTCCTGAGCTCCATATAATATCACGGTTCAGGAAGGAAATACTATGTTGGTATGATGATAACGGTCGAAAATTTCCGTGGCGAAAATCTTCAACCAGCAAGTACCAATACATCATCGCGGAAATACTGTTGCAGAGGACTCGTGCTGAGACCGTTGCTGCGTTCTTTCCAGATTTTATCCGCGAGGTTCCATCATGGAAATCTCTTAGTTCGGCAAGTATTGACCAACTTCAGGATTACCTACGACCAATTGGCCTATGGCGACGTAGGGCATTATCGATCCAAGCGTTGGCTTCGGAGATGACTAAAAGGAAGGGACGATTCCCTAGGAATCGGGAAGCAATTGAGGCGCTGCCTGGTATAGGGCAGTATGTTGCAAACGCTGTCTTGTTATTCTGCCACGGTGATCCTCATCCATTACTGGATGTCAACATGGCCAGAGTTTTAGAGAGGGTCTTCGGCCCGAGGAAAATGGCCGATATACGCTACGATCCCTCCCTCCAACAACTTGCTCTAAAAATTGTACAGTGCAAGACTCCCGTAAAAATAAATTGGGCTATTCTCGATCTAGCAGCTGGAGTTTGCCTCCAAAGAAAGCCCCGATGTAGTGACTGCCCGCTTGCAACTATTTGTCGATGGAACAATTAATGAATTTTTAACGAATACAGGAACATGATTTATTAAGATTTAATTAATGTATTGTTCTCATCCATGTAGTATCAAAAAAATGCCCGGCTATCCTCTCCGGGCAATGCACGATCCACTTCTTCTGCATTGCCGATAATGCGGTATTCCATTGCGGCAGTCCTTACTCTTCGCCTTCTGACAGGTTCATCAGAACTTGGAAGAGTAGAAGATTTCATTCCGGAAATCTTCACCAATATGGATCTCCTGGCCTTCACCAATGAGGGCAACCATCAGCGCCCAGGAATTCATCCGCTCGGCAAGTTTCAGGAAATCTTCCGGCTCTGATGTGGGATGCCCGCGTTTCTCGTTCACCCGCTCGGCATCCCATGCCCGCTGTGCCTCATCATAGACCCAGATATGTTCATGGGGCAGTACGGATTTGGAACCGCCATACTGTTTGAGAAATCCATGAACATCCTGCACAAAGATGGAATTTTTCAATGCATGCTGGAGGACTTTGACCAGCGGACCATTGCCGGAGAGGAAGACCGCAATGTTCCGGCTCGTGTTGTCGTGATCGCGCTGCTGCCGGCCATAGGTTGACACGCCAGAGTCAGCAACGGCCTGCTGAGGGATTTGCTGCGCCAATGCAGGGCCAACAGGATACACAGCAGGGCTCTGTGCGAGGGTATCCAGATGATTCTCGTACACGAGTTGAATGCCAACGAGCGTCTTTCCTGCTCCGGGAACACCAGTCACAAGAGCGAGATGCAATTCATTCTTTGCCTGTGCGACCTGTGCAATCCGGATCAATTCCGCAATGGTTTGGGGAATGCCGGCACTCAATGCCCGCTTGATCTGCGGCAGCGATTGTTTGTTCCAGATTGTCCGGGCGGCTTGGATTAAGGACGGAAGTGGGGAATAATCGGATACAATCCAAGGGACAGGTTCGATGAGAGGAGCCGTATCAGAGAACGGTTGGTTTGCGAGAAATGTTCCCAGAGAATTTGCTGAGACAATGGAGATCTGGTCATAGGATTGGATCAGATCCTTTGTTCGGGCTAAAACGAGAATGGGAAGAACCGTGTACGGTCGAGATCCTGCGTGATAGTGTTTCAGATCCCGAGCATAGGCATCCACCTGATCGACATGAGCTTGTAGGATCTTGGCATAGTCCTTGAATTCGAAAACGTAGATAGTCGATGATCCGAGGATGATGACATCCGGGCGTCGCCCCCGCTCGCGAGGCAACTCGTATTCAAAAATAATTGTGAAATTTCCGGCAGCAGGTTTTGATTGAACGAATTTTTTCAATTCGATCTGAAGGATATCAAACGAATGATCCCATGCAAGAATCTGGCTCTCATCGGCCGGGCAGTTCATGCACCGCTGGTGGTGCTCCTTCAATGCGGTAAGCCAATCGGATTTTGGAAGCGAGAGAAAACCTTTGATGGAACCGGACCAGCCGCAGGGATTTGATTGTAGTTCCGCCATCAGTAGAGCATCTCGTTCTTGATGTAGTCTAAGCCAGGATTGATCGATAAACGTATCTGGTCAGAAACTGGAGAAAGATTCAATCAGCTATCAAGATGTGAGATCATGGGTCAATACGAGATAACAACAATCGAAGTTGAAAAGAATATTACTTCGCTAGTCCAGGAATTGAAAAAAATACAAAATACACCTCAGTTGAAAAAGAAAACTAATAAAAAATTTGAGGGATGGATACAACAACTCGAAAAAATCCTTAATCAAATCTCGGATATCAAAGACAAAATTCTACCAACGATCAAGGAAGATTTGGGATATCCCTTCTCGAACATAGATCATATTATCATAGCGATGATGCGCCCCAGCATCAAGAAACCGTTTGAAGAAATAAGAGAGCATTTCTCCAAAGGAACCGATTTCGCAATATCACTAGATACTCTTGGGATTTTAGAGAATAGTCCCGAGGTAGCAAAAACTCTTGCATGGATCGGGGATTCGGCGATTAAGTATGCCATTTTCTTGGACATTTACCAGCCCGGAATGTCGACAGAAGAGTTGCATAATAAAAGAAAATCATACGAGGAAGACAAAAATTTGGCAAAATTGTGTGGTTCGTGGAATTTATTTGATTACATGATTGATCTCAATCCACCGGATCAAAAAGCGAAGACAGTGAAAAAAATCAAAGGCACATTAACCGAGGCAATCTTCGGGGTTATTTTTATTGAAAAAGATATTGCGGAAGTGCAGAAAGCATTACACTTAATTAAAAAATCAGACCAAGAGAATCCATGACCAACCTCATCCTCATCGGCATGCCTGGCGCCGGGAAGAGTACTGTCGGGGTGATCCTTGCAAAGGCCCTGAAAAAGACCTTCATCGATACCGATATCGTGGTCCAGGAAGATGCCGGACGACTGTTACAGGACATCATCGATACGGAGGGCCCCCGTGCGTTCCTGGAGATCGAAGAGAGCACTATCCTGTCACGGCATTTTTCCAATGCTGTTATTGCAACGGGAGGCAGTGTTGTCTTCAGCACTCGGGCAATGGAGCACCTGAAATCCGGTGGCGTTGTCATATACCTGAAGATCTCCTTTGAGGAGATGGAAAAAAGACTGCGGAACATCACGACACGGGGCATCGTCCTTGTCGCGGGCCAGGGCCTCCGCGAGATGTATAACGAGAGGGTCCCGCTGTACGGGAAATATGCCGACAGGATAATCGATTGTTCAGACAAGGATTTTGAGGCCGTTGTCGCAAAGGTCATTGCCGGCCTCCCCGGCACATGAGCTTCTCCGGATCAGGTCCCAACCCCCTCCGGAAACCAGGGGAACCGGGGGCAAGACCGGGGAGATTTCAGGTGGAGGCATTTTGATATCCTGGATCTCAGGGTCCCGCACGGATAAAATTCCTTAAATATGTGGATACACATAAACATGTGTGGTGATCTGGTGCCGAACATGACCCTCTCCCTGCCGGAAAATGTGTACAAAATCGTAAAGTCACACAAGGAAGTCCGGTGGAGTGAGATTGCACGAAGGGCGATCGAGGACTACGCGAAAAAAATTGCGCTCTTAAACTCAATGACCGCGGAGAGCGATCTTACCGAAGACGATATCATGGCGCTTGATGAAAAAGTGAAAACAGGCATCCAGAAACATTACAAGAGCAAAGCCTCCCGTACTGCTCGCCGGAAACCGGATTTAACCTGAATCCCTCACCGGGATCATGACTCATATGACCTGCGGGGGATTTTGTTGAACATTGTCATCGATACAAACCGGATCATGGCCGGCCTGCTAAAGGACTCCCTGTCCCGGAAGATTATCCTGGACGATCATTTTTCATTTTATGCTCCGGATTATATCGGGACCGAGCTCCTGAAACATCGTACGTATCTCATGAAAAAAGCAAAGCTGTCCGGACCTGATTTTACGTTGCTCCTGCATATCCTGCTTTCCCGGGTGACACTGGTTCCTTTCAAAGATTTTGAACCGGATTTTCACCGTGCAATGCAGATCATGAAACCGATCGATGAGAAGGATGCCCCGTTTCTTGCGGTAGGGTTATCGCTCGGCCTTGATGCCATCTGGACCGAGGACCGGCATTTTCTTTTGCAGGATGTATTGAAAGTGTACACAACGAGCGATCTTATTGAATACATCTGACAGGGCCGATCTCCTCAAAACCCCACGTTCCTCATTTCCCACCCAGCCCCTCCACCACGATATACCCATCCCCCTGCCTTTTCCTCAAACAGAATGTGGCTCAACCTGCCTGCCCGATCTCCCCGGTTCATCCCCTGAACAATTAAAACAGGACCACAACAACCTTCTCCAAAAAACAGGGGGTCCGGGCCGGCAGGTAACCTCTCCTCCACAAAAACCCTATATCGGCAGGCACCCCAATACTGGACAAAGGGAACCGGCCAGCCATGATGAATATCGAAGCTGAGGTAAACGAGATCCGTCTGCAGGTCAACGAGATCTCAAAGAAGCTCGATCTGCTCCTGCAGGAGCGCGAAACCCTTGCGGTCATGAAGGTATCTGAGCAGTCACTTTATACGTTTCTTGAAGAAGAGCCGGATCTTTACACTGTCAGGGACATCAAGGCAGCGTACAAATGAAAGGCTCTGTCGTTCTCGTCTTTGTTTCCTTTTACAGACTTTTTTGCAATAAAGTTGCGGGTGGCGATAGTCCTCTACGAAAATGATTCCGATGTTGTTGTCGCATTCATCTCTTCAAGGATACCGGCAATCATGACCCCGGCCGATATCCCTGTTTCACGTTCACAACCGGGATTTCCGGCAACCGGTTTGAAAACGGATTCTGTTATCCGGCTTGATAAGATCGCAACAATCATCAGGACACGTATTGTCGGCCGGATCGGGGAACTCCCGCCGGAAT
>Ga0315274_10005670_pt1 | contig 18235 bp, 16 predicted proteins | sample YL17G02_20_MG_FD_203700 | JGI IMG/M metagenome (GOLD analysis project Ga0315274, IMG submission 203700) | Sediment microbial communities from Yellowstone Lake, YNP, Wyoming, USA - YL17G02_20 | ecosystem: Environmental > Aquatic > Freshwater > Lake > Sediment | place: USA: Wyoming | collected...
CCGCCAAAGAAAAGAACCAAAGCTCCTGCTCCTTCGGTATTTGTCTTCGTGTTGTGCCGCCGCCTCCGACGGGGCAAGCCGCCGCCCGCCAAACCTCTCCCAAAATGATTGGGGGAAAGATTCCGCAAAGCCAAGCATGAAAAATGAGCAAAAACTGATGAAATTCTGAGGCCAAAAACAAGCGGTTACTTCACAGTATCCACCCGGTTATTCCACAGTATCGAGCGGTTAGTTCACAGTAAGTTGACTTTTTGACCATCCATTGGCATAATTCCTCCATGATTGAAGAGCTTGAATACTTAACTCTGAATGAGATCAAGGCTTTCCTCAATTCCATTGATGATACCCGCGACCGGGCGCTGATTATCCTATTCCTGAACACCGGCCTTTTCCTGAATGAGATAACTTCCCTGAAAGTTGATTCGATCGACTGGAAAAAGAAGATACTTTCCGTCCCCGGCAACAGGAAAAGGACCATACCGCTGAACGACCAAGCTTTTGAGGCGTTAGCCAAGTGGTCAAAAGAACGCCCGACCGGCAAAGTTCCCGAGCTTTTTGTCACAACGAAAGGTGCGCTGAAAGATTTGACCAGCCGCGGCGTGGATTATCTGATACGAAAGTACGCTGAACAGGCTGGCATCAAAAAACGGGTAAATCCGCAGATACTTCGCAACACTTTCGCCGTTCGGCTATTCTCCGAAGAACCCTCCGTGGAAAAAGCTTCCGCCATTCTGGGCATATCCGACCCGGAATCCGTAAATCGCTATATACAGGCCTCCAAGCGACCGCCGGCCAGGGTAGAGATAGCTGAAAAGCTTGAGCACATCGATACTCGCCATCCACTGGTTAAAGCCGTTTCCAGGTTATTCCCAACAAAGCCCAAAGTAGTGAAGCCTACGACCGAAATAAAAGGTCCCATAACCCCCAGCCCCGAAGAGGTTATTTTCGGAAGGGAGAACATAATCAGCGACATAAAAGCGGATATAGCTAAAAGCCAGTCTGTCCTTTTGACCGGGCCTCTGGGGATAGGCAAAACTCATTTGTTAAAGCATATGTCAAAAGTCCTTGGACCTAATACATTATATGTATCATCGCCAACCCCACTAAAAACCGTCCTGGCGCAAATTCTCAACAAGCTTGATCCTGCATGGCAGGAACAATTAAACACAAGAGCTTCGACAAAAGAGATAGCTGACTACATCGTGAAAATAAAGGGCGCAAAGCCGCCCGTGCTGATAATCGATAACCTGAACAACATTAAAATCTCTGACATCGATCCCATTTTGACCTTGTTGGATAACTTCACCATACTCGCCGCGGCTGATGAAACAAAACCGAAGCTCAAGCAGGTCTGGTGGAAGTTCAAACAGATCGAGCTTCCGCCGTTAAAGGAGGAATCCTCGAAGGAACTTATCAAATACCTGACGCAGAACCTTACTATTAGCGATTATGAAATGCTTGAAACGAGGGTCCTAACCCTGTCAAACGGCCTTCCCCTTGCCATCGTTGATATGATCCATCAGATAAGCCATATCCCGATGGTTTCAAAAGATGTTATTCGTGATGTTTACCACGAAGCCGGGATACACTATCGCGACTGGACGACGGTAATAATCTTCATTTATTGGATAGCCGTCATTTTCAGATTTGTCGCGCTCGGAACCCGAAGTTATGAATCCTATTTCCTGGCTGGTTTCGGTGTGACTTTGTTGATGATCTTAAGAAATGTCGCTTCAATGTTGAGGTAAATCATTTGAGAATAGAGGGAGAAAGCTACTTAAATAGTGATGAACAAAAGTGTTTCGAAAGCATTGTTTGCTTTCTGAAAAGTCATATTAATAATGGATTATTACCCAAGAAGATCGTTTTCCTTAATGAAACTGACGAGGAGAGAAAACAAGCATATTATCTTACCAAAGAAGACATAATAATGATTAACAAAAAGTACTCCGAGTCAATTGCAAAAAGTGCACATAAGGAATTTATAACCATGCTATGCGTTAAGTTGTTAGTTAACCGAAAGATTAATTTAAGAGATTACTTAAAACAAAACAGTGAGGATTATAAAAGAGTTGATAACAAAGCAAGTGGGATGAAGCTCGTTTTAAGTAAAGGATACGCTCGTTTAAGCGAAAATAAAGATTTACTAGATTGTGACAATGTGGGATATTTTGTCACACAGCATTTCTATAAAAACCAAGAATTGATGGAAATAATAATGTCGGCTTTTAACTGAGGCGAATATTTAATGCTAGCTCCAACTCATAGCGTATTTGGCCTCTTTTTAACGATGATTTGTGCGAAGGTCGTGGCAAGGGCCGACCTTCAAGAGCAGGTGAAGCTTATAATAGTATTATAATGAGATAGGTATTCACATTTTATTTAACTAGCAATATTATCGAGTTAAGGAGGTGAGGAATCAATCGGTCCCTTATTATCAAAGGAGGCGGTATTATGGTAATAACTCAAGAGTATAAAAGAATATGTAATAGTTGCGGCAAAGTGTGGCATTCTCTTAAGTCGCGAGAGGATAGCTTACGATCAACGACCTCTTTTTATAATTGCTCTCAAGCTATTATAGGTGGGATGCAAATGGGAAGCGGAGCAACATCCTCAGGATCTACGGGATTAGGAACTCAGGGAACACAAGCAGGCAGAAATGCGCAGGCAGCAGATTCTGAATTGGCAAGTCTCAAGAAATGTCCACATTGTGGGTCTTCTAATTATAAAGAGGAGATAAATAGTTTTGAAAGATAATGTTTTTAAAGAAATAACTATCTTTATTATAAAAAATATATATCAGAAATATATCTCGCCAGAATTGCATAAAAAAGGGGTTAATTGCAGGTTTTATCCTAGTTGTTCTAATTATGCTATTGAAGCAATTCATAAATATGGTGCAATAAAAGGTCTATTGAAGTCTATCGACAGGATTAAAAGATGTCGGCCAGATTATTATGATAGTTGTATTGATATACCATGAAGGATGTATAAATGTTAGCACCAACTCATAGCGTATTTGGCATCTTTTTAACTCTGATATTTCTGGCAGTGTTCGGCATTCAGTGGAGCTTGCACTGGACGATAATTTTGTTTGCGATCATCGGGGCGATAATGCCTGATATCGACCATCCCCGCTCCGTCATAGGCAAACTGTTCCCTTATATCTCCATTCCCCTTGAGCGCAAATACGGCCATCGAACGATTACCCATTCATTCATCGGCTGGGCCATATTCACGGCCATTTTCGCCTTTATTGTTCTATTGGCGGCTTTGATCTTTGGGTTTATTTTGAAGGCTGATGTTTGGATTTGGGAATTAGCGCCAAGATGGACAGCTGCATTTTCAATCAGCTACATGTCTCATTTAATACTCGACATGTTTAACAAACGCGGCAGCCAGATGTTCTGGCCGGACCCCAGCAGAGATGTTATCCCGAAAAACCCGAAGTTTCGCCCTGAATCGGGCTCGCGCGTCGAGCTATTTATCTTCCTTATCCTATTCGTGCTTATGCTCTTTGCTTTCCCAATTTCAAAATACGGGATCGCAAGTTCGCTCCGCTGGCTTATGGCTACTCCAGGCTCGGCAATGCAGGAATACAAAACAATGAAGACACACGCCTACCTCGAATTTGCCGGCGTTTTTAGCGATACGAAGGAGCCGGTTGAAGGCACAGCAGAAATTCTTGATGTTCAGAGTTCGAAACTGATAATACTATATAAAGGGGATATTTTTACGCTCAGCGATGAGCTTGCTGCGGATATTCTCACCTCTCGCGTAAGGATAAAGAGGACTGCGGAGCCGATTGTCATAACAAAGAAAGAATTCAAGGACGAGAGCCGGGATAACCTACTTGCTCAAATCCCCGCCGGTGCGCTTGTTTCCGGGACTGTACATCTTCCCGATGGCATGGATATCAATTTCCCTGTTTACCCCGCCCTCAGTGGCGGGGTTTACGCGGGCAGTTTCAAGCCAATGGCGCAAAAATCAAACGATTTGATCCTCAATTACGCGTCAAAGAAGCAGATCGAAAGCCTTGCTCTCACTGAATTCTTTGAAATTCAAAATAAGAAGGATAAGGTGAACCTTGCCCAATTGAATGTTCAGGCTGACGATATAAATAACAAGATCAAAGAGCTTGAAACTGGCGGCGGCCTTACACCTTTAGGCAAGGAGCTTATGCAAAGCAAGGAAGACCAGGAAAAACAGAAATTGCAGCTTGATACGCTCAAAAGCCAGTTGGATGAAATAAATGTTAAAATAGAAGAGCTTCAGCTGAAGATAAAGGCAAGGAAATTTGCGTTCTCTGGCGAAGTTTATTTAAGACAATAGGAGGAAATGCTTTGGAGACATTTAAGACATTATGGGATTATTGCTGTTCCAATAATAGAATAATTCCGAAAGTTGACAATTGGAATAAACTTTATGACATGCTCACAAACAAAAAGCAAAAGCCTAATGGTGGTTGGAAACCTTCGCTACCTTTGATTTTAGCCGCTTGGCATGAAACCTCACCCATTGATAAGCAATTGCGATTTAAGGAACACGTACAGTGGGCTATTGATAATAATCAAGCTGATGAAATAGCCGCTTATCTCTATTCACTAAAAGAAGAAGACTGGTATCACTTTGGAGAAATATAGAGTTTTAATCTTCAGGATAGATTATTTAAGGCAATAAGGAGGCCTGATATGAGGAAATTAATCGTTTATCTTGTAATTATGAGTTTATTGTCTCCGCTGATTAGCTCCCTTGCCTATGCTTATGAATATACTCTCGCCACGAATGATCTCCTTGAGGTCAAAATACTTAATCAGAAGGATATGGATACAAAACAAACTATTGCGCCGGATGGCACGATTGCGCTCCCTTTCCTCGGGAGGGTCCAGGCTCAGGATAAAACGCTCAATGAATTTCAGACCTATTTGACGACTGAATTTGCCAAGTATGTGGATAAGCCTCAGCTTGTTGTATATCTCACGCCACGATCGATCTATGTTGTTCAGCACGACCTTAAGAAGAACACCTGGGAAGTCAAAGAGGCTAAGTCGATACCCGAAGCTAAAGCATTCGCAGGCGAAGATTACACAAAAGAGATCAAATACGGCGATGTTATAACCGTTGATGTCGGCCTTCAGCCTGACTGGTGGGAAAATAACTGGTATAAAGTGCTCACGGGGTTAGCTGTCGCCGTTGGCATATATGAGACACTTAAAAAATAGGAGGCTTGCCCTCCGAAGCTACGAGCGACTTGTCCCACGAAGCTATGAAAGCGAAGTGGGAAGCGAGGGCGTAGGAGGGGATATACGAAACGCTGAAAAAGTAACAGGAAAAAGCTTCCCGCCGCTGGAGGACAGCAAGCCCGCAAAGACCGCTGTTAATGTTTTACTCATAACAATTTACTTTTCTAACAATTCTTCCAATGTACTTCTGAATTCTCCCTTGAATAGCCTGCCATCAATTAAGTATTCAGTAAATTCCGAGTAGCTTTCAGGACTCAAGAAATGAAAATAATAACGCTGTTTGATCCCATTCTTCTTAAGTTCCTTATTTAAATCATCAAAGTACTCACGCGAATATTCATATTTTGCCCGGTTCTCTTCGGAATCTTCACTGTCGGATTTTATTTCTACTACAACGATATTATCCCCAACTTTTAAAAAGAAGTCTGGGTTGAAATTGTTATATGTAGGATGCTCGCCCTTGCGCCACGAATATTCAATGCTATAAAAGCCAACATCGCGTGACTTTATCCATGCGTCAACTTTTTCTGATAGTTTTGATCCAATGAGTAAGTCAACAAACTTTTCTTCAGGCGCTTTATTCGTTAATACAAGCGAAACAGGCGTTTTAAGCTGATATCTATTCACCTCAACTACCGCGTATTGTTCGCTTCTAGCGAGTTTACTATTCTCTGTTATTATCTCTTTCAAGATAGCAATCTGCACATCTGAACATTCCTTTTCATAATTGTCGGAATAATAAACCGTCGCTCCATGCTTGATCGCTCCAACAGCAAGACTTTCCCTCTCAATGCTTTTTGTGCTTTTCATTATAGGAGAGGTGCTCAATCGTTCCAAATCAATAAATTTAGCCCTCTTTCTAAACAATGTCCCGAATGCCTGCCAAATCCGTATCGCATTATCTTCCGTTAAAAGGCCGGACTTTATGCCTCGCTTTTTCATTGATGCTTCAACAACTTTTTTAATTTCTTTTTCTGGCGGCAAATGCTCCTTATCGTATTCTTTGCCTAATAAACGGATTTTTGCTTCAAAATCACGAGTTTTAAAGGTTTCAATGATCTTTGCCACAACCTCATCAACGGGATAGACTTGTTTTTGAATGACAGTCTTTTTCTTGAAATATTCGCCAGACAAGCTGTAATACTCTGTCGTCTTTTCATCTTTTTCTACTTGTGAAATAAGGTCAATATACCCTTTATTGAAATATTCGTAGCGTTTTGTTTTCCCTGTTGATGCACGCTCTACTTCTTTCTTGTCGTAGTCAATCCGATACAGATCAAAGTGATATTTTGCTCTCCCGCCAGAAGTCAACGATTCACTAGCAATGCGGATTTCAACTTCCAGAATCTCATCAACAAGTGCATCAATACTTCTACTCCAAGCATCATGATTAAACACCCGAACTTTCGGCTGAGGTGACTTATATTCTTCGGGCAGGCGCAACCCACGCCCCAAGACTTGCGCAATAAGCAGTTTTGAATTGAATGCCCGATCCTCCCATGGCACAATTTGAAAAACATTCTTTACATCCCAACCCTCAGTGAGCATCGAAACCGAAACAATCCATTCAACCGGATTATCCTTATCGTCAACTTTCTTTAATTCAAGAATATTTCTCTTATGGTCTTTATGGGAAGTGACAATTAAAACTTTCCTTTCCGCTTGTTTACGCGTCAATTTTTCTTTTTCCATCAAAAAATCCATAAAGTCCTCGCGCAGATTATTCGCTTTACCAATATCCTTGGTAACAAAAATCGTTAAAGGCTTAATTAGAGGATAATTACGGATAAACTCTTTATGATTATCACGTATCTTTTGAAATTTTTCATTATTGCCCTTGCTTTCATCTTTTGCCACATACTCAACAGACTTGATAACCCTCTCATCAACCGCCTGACGGAGTGAGTATCGATAAATCACATCGTTAAAATATTCATCTTCTATATAAGCTGTACCAGTAAACCCAAGAATATAACGGAAATTAAAGTCTATATTGAGTAAAAATGCTTTCCACTTTCGTATATCTGCTTCGTTCGTAGAATTGTAGGCGTGATGGACTTCATCATTAAGAATTAACACCCGATCGCCATTACCTTTCAAGCTGTCGTTAATTGATGAGCCCGTTTTCTCATATACTGCATGGATATTTTCAACACAAATGTCACCATTCTTAATGGTGTTGTTTGCACTATTAATTCTCGGATTCTTAAAGACGACATCATTAGGTAGAGTATTTTTTAGATTGGTATCTCCTGAGAGATTTTGAAATTTCTCCTTTAATCCCGCCTCAATGGTGAGCGAGGGGCAAAGCACCAGCACTTTATCAACCAACCCAATACCTAAAGCAATTTGAGCGATACCATATATAACATAACTTTTACCTGTACCTGTCGCCAAATCTATTACCGCCGCAAGTTTGTGTGGCAATGGTAGATTGTGCTCATATTCACGCACATCGCGGTATCGCTTTTGTAATTCTCCGTTCTTTTTGAAATTTTCTACAACTAAATCTTCAATTGAATTGTATTCGCCGGATGCAAGAAATATTATTGCATTTCGTATAGCTTCTTTCTGATACTCGCGGTCACCGCATAACACATCGATAAAATCAACCCATTTTTTCAGATTGAGCTTGGCTGGATCGCAGTTTTGCCTAACCTGCAAAACTAAATCACTTGTTTTATATGTTTTAATTCCTTCTGGCATAGTTATTTCAACTTAAACATTTCGCGAAATTCATTTCCATAAATATCAACATAAATTGCCATCATTTGTTCCCCGCATTCCTTTTTTTGAAACTCCTGCGTGATTACTTTTTTACTTTTTAATGCTTTTTTGAGTTTCCCCTCATCTTCCTTGTTATCACTCTTTACTTTACCATTAAGCAAATCTTCGGCGAAGAAATAATTTGTCATCATAAACTTATCGCCATCATAATCTAAATCAACAAGAAGCATTGCCAAGCTCTCAAAGTTTTTAAGCTTCTCGCCAGTTTCATCTTGTGTGTAGGCGGTCTCAAATTTCTTGATGATAAGAGTGACTTTATCTTTTCCAACTTTTATTCTTGCTTCAACTTCTGGTGGACGGACAAAATGAAAGCCTTTTGCTTCTTCAAGATCATTGATATGGTCCTTACTTTGCGGCTGATGTAGTTTCTTGAACGGCACTTTATGCAGCTCTTTGATCATTTGATATGGTACTTTTAGAAAGTAATACTTGGTATCACCTATTGGATGATAGTCGCTGATGAAATCGACATTGTTCGCCGGTGCAATGATGTAAAATCGTTCTCCAACTTTTCTGCCAAGATTTTTATGTAACGCTTCAAGATATTTCTCATCAACGCTTGTTTTCTTCATCTCCCAATAATGAAAAATCTTGACAGGGAAACCACGCTTAATCCCATCAATCTCTACCCCACCAATTTTGTCAGACCTTGTTTCTTCGACCTCAAATAAGTCCTTAACAAATTGAATATATTTATCTTTTCCCAATGCAAAGACTTTCCCTAGATCATATAGACCAGAAGTAACCACAGCAAAAGACTTTGCGTTTTTGCTATATTCTTTTTTGGGATTGCCCAAATCTTTACTTTCTGATATTTCCAAAAGACGTTTTTGGGTCGTGTAAATAGCGAGTTTGCCAATATCGCAACCAACCCACCGTCTGCCCAACTTTTCGGCCACGGCAAGTGTTGTCCCGCTACCACAGAAGAAATCCATTACTAGGTCGCCCTCATTTGAGCCGTATCGTATAATTCGATCAATCAATGATTCCTTTTTTTGAGTTGGATAATCGAGGTATTCATTACTTGAAATAGTACGCCCAATATCCCACACGTCGTCAATGCGCTTATCCTTAAATTCGCCGTATATTTTATCCCCATTTTTATCGAGAATATTTATTGTTTTTCCATCAACCTTTTTTCTTAATGCTCGCCTTGTTACTTCATCTTTTTCTATTCTTATTTCATTTCCTATAAATTCTTGAGTTTTTGAGTAATGAAATATTACATCGTGATTTTTATCAAAAGATTTTCCGCCTGTAGCAAATTTATCATGATAGTGCCATATGATTTCGTTTTTAAAGTTTCTTTCGCCAAACACCTCGTCTAAAACTAATTTAATGTAGTGGCCTTTTTTCCAGTCGAGATGCACATAAATACTCCCATCTTCATCTAGCAATTCTCTTGCAATAATCAGACGTCGACGCAAGTATTCAATAAACTCTGCTCCCTTAGCTTTATCCGTATATGCCTTCGCTCCGGTACCTGTTTGAAAGTCTTTCTCTGTCGCAAAAGGGGGATCAATATAGATTAATTTTATTTTCCCTTTAACCTTATCTTTAATAACAGGGTCTTTATTTGCGTAGATAGTTTTAAGGATCTGAAGATTGTCACCAAAAACAAGTAAATTATGCCAATCTTTATTGGACAATGGGTATCTCACCCCATTAAATACTTTTTCCATTTGAAGCGGCACCGGCTTTGCTTCTTCTTTATCTGCAAGAACGTCTTCTTTACGCATTTTTCCTGCATAGACAAGCTCATACTCCTTTTGTGTGGTTGGGAAAAGAGCATACTTAAAAGCTTCAGGAACCTCTCGACCAGTTTCAAGGCAATCGATTAAGAATTTAATATCGAGTTTTGACAATTTCATGCTTTTGAGAATGATTTTACCCTATTATAAGACAAAAATCTATTTTGTATGTTGAAAAAGTATAATCAGAGAGATGATTTGGAGCGGAACAAGCCGAGCCGTAGAGTTATGTACCATTCTTGCGGGACCTTATTATTAACCTTATAGCATAACTGATGTCGAAAACCACATCAAAGTGTTGACGAAATCGACAGCATCTTCAAGCGATAAGCCTAATTCCATGAGGAATTTTATCTTATCTATCATCGCTATCACCCCCTATTAGGGGATATAGCAATTTTCATACCAATAATTTATTGATCCCCAGCCTGCCCGCCTCTGGGGGCCTCCGGCGAGGCTCCTTCCGGCCCTCCTTGCCCCGTAGAGATGCGGAGCATTCTTGCGGGGCGCTCGTTACGCTCATTTATACATATTATAGTAATTATATTCTGAATTATATATAATTTGGAAAAACATATATGAATAAGTACAAAAGGACCATTTGGAGCAAACAGAAGATAATCGATGAAATTCAGCGAATCGCAGATCAAAAGATACCATTGAACTCCCGTTATATTCAGAAATATTATTTATCTCTTTATAAGGCAGCTTGTTATTCAAAGCATTTTAAAAAATGGTCGAAAGCTATAATGGCGGCTGGATTCGATTACAATAAAATATCTCTAACGCAGAAATGGAGCAAACAAAAGATAATCGATCAAGTGCGATTAATTGCTTCAAGAGGCGAACCCATTAATGCTGCATATATTCGACATAAATATCCATGTCTACATCGTGCTGCTTCCGTAATAAGATATTTTGGAGGATGGAAAGTTGCCCTTTCAAAAGCTGGCTTCAATCCTGATGATATATGTCTACACAAGACAAGGACAAGCAAACAAATTCTTTACGAAATCAAAGAATTATATAAGGAATATGGCCGTTTAAACTCCACGATTATTAGAAAAATGCATCCCGGCCTCTTAGAATCAATCCGCCGTAAGCCGGAACTGCGTTATTGGAAAATAGCAGTAGAAAAAGCCGGGTTTAACTTTTATAGAGTAAGCAATGTCTCAAAATGGGACAAAGAGAGGGTAATAACTGAAATATATTCTTTGATTAAAAAGGGGGTTCCTTTGACTGAAAGATCGGTAGAAATACATCATAAAGATTTATATCAGGCTATAAAAAAGAAGGCATTATTTGGCAGTTGGGAAGACGCGCTCCTTGCTTCTGGGGTTAATGTGCAAGAAATTAAAGAGGAAGAACGCACTGAAGCTGCTCCTTTTGTTGATATTGCTTCAATAAGGGAATGTACAAGTGTATCTCCTCTGGCTGATTACTTTCTTGAATATTTAAAGTATGAGAGATTCGTTAAAAAGAAAGCATATTCATCAATCCAAATGAAAAGAAAAATACTAAATAAAGCATTTGATTATTTTAAAAGAAGAAAATGCCTTACGATAAGAGATGTCACCACAAAAGTATTGCGTTCTTACTTTGCTTCGCGTCGGCATAAGGGAATAAGTCTGACTACTATTGATATTTCCTATTATACTATTAAGCTGTTTATTGATTATTGTCTCTACCAAAGATACCTATCGGTCAATCCAATTCTAAAAATAGGAAGACCAAATATTGGCAAGAAACATCCTGATCTTCTAACACAGGAAGAATGTTTAAGATTATTCAGATATGCTTGTAGCGATTATACATCCAATGGCTATGTAAAACTGAGAAACCTATTGGTATTAGGGTTTTTTCTTATTACAGGCTTACAATGTCGGGAAATTGTTAGTTTAGAACCAGAAAATATAAATTATAATAAAAAGATTATTGTTTTAGATAGAAAATACGATTCAAAGATAATTCCTCTTCCCATTCCTTTGTTAAAAATATTAAAAAGATATATGTCCTGCAGGAGCGATCAATCAAGCACAAAACTGATAACATCTGCTTATTGCTCCAAACCGTTAAGTGCCAATCACTTGGGCACAATATTAAAAAATATTCAAATGGGCGCAAATATAAGCAAGGATATATCCCCCCAAAAGCTTAGGTTTACGTTTGCATCTCTCCTTTTGAACTCTGGTTGCAGCATTATTTATTTGCAAAAGTTATTAAGTCATAAGAATTATAGTCATACTATCAATTATATGAGATTTGCGACTGACAATATCCGGCGGAACCTTGAACTGGCATGCAAATAAAATGAGAAGAAAAAGTAATCCCTTTTATGGTCCTAAAATAAAGTATAGGTATTTGCCAGTAAAATTATCGCAAATATTTCGGGAATTTATATACTATTCAGAAAAAGAGAAATGTCTATCAAAATATACAATTGCTCATTATAACTACTATATTAATATGTATTTATACTTTTTAGTTGAGAATCGTGTCCCCTTATCCATCTCCGCTTTTACATCGTTGAACCTAACAAAATTCTTTAATTATTTGTCTGCAAAATCTGGCAGTCCAAGCTATATATATGCGATATTTTATAAGCTAAAAACGTTTATTAAGTATTGTGTGACACAGGGTTATATCAAAGATTATCCTTATCTAACCTCCTTATTCCCGCGACGATCTTTATCAAAAGTAATGACGATTGAACATGGCAATTTAAGAAAAATCTTTAATATGTTGAAAAAGATAAAAGACTCAAATAGATTAAAATATCTACGCAATTCAATGATTATTGACCTTTCAATATATGCTGGGCTGCGTCCATCAGAGATATTAAAAATCAAAATATCTGATATAAATATCCTGGAAGGTCATATTAAAATCCGTAAAGGGAAAACTAAAAGGGAAAGGTCTATACCATTAAACATTAAGATCCTTAAATTGATAAAGCAATACCTGAGCATTAAGAAGAGTCAGGACCACGACTATTTAATAGTCAATTTATTCAACAACAAACCATTAACATATCATGCACTCGGGGCAATTGTTAGAAGGCTAGTTAGATCCGCAGGTATTAAAAGAAAAATAACCTCCTATACATTGCGACATTCTTTTGCAAGCAGAATCATTAAGAACGGTGGAAGTATGGACTATCTAAAAGTCTTAATGGGACATACAAAGTTAAATATGACTGCTCATTATGTTCATATTCCCTTGCGCCATCTTAGAAAGACTATTAATAATAATCCTATTCTTCCTGAATGCAATAAATTATTCGATCGACTTTAAAAAGCATGAAAAAGTACAGAATTAAATTCAGAGAAGGCAAATTGTCTTAATATTCTGCTCCCAGCCTTTCCAGTATAGCATTTTACCGCCTTTCCCTGTAAAGGTACCCTTCACCCTTCGTGCGCTCACACATTATTTTAAAAAGGTAATATTCGCTTACTTCGGGTTCAGGGCGCTTCGCTATCCACCTCGCTCCGTCCCTCCTAAAGTCGGGACTCCGCGCCCTCCGCTCCTTACGCTCATTCACCATAATTAGATATTAGGTGTGGCTCATTCGCTCCACTCGCTGCGGGTTACAGGGGCGGTAAAATGCTCCCTTTTTGTGCATTAGGGAGGTGTTATATATGTCTCGTCTCGCTGGTGTCATTGGTTCTCGTTCCTTGCCCGCTTCTTTTGCTCCGCTTGTTTCCCGTATTATTTCTCTTCTTCTTTCCCGCGGCTACAGCATTGTCTCCGGCGGTGCTGTGGGGGCTGATTCATTCGCGCTTGAGGCAGTTATTCAGCAGGGGGCTTCTGCTCGTGGGATCATTTATTCAGCTTGGTCTTCCGCTTCTGGTTTTCCTTCCTCGGTTCAGCCTCAGGTTTTCTCTTTCCTTGCTTCCGGTGGTCAGGTTATTTGGGGCCCTGCGTTGCCATCCCAGCCTCGTTCAGCTGTTGTTTCGGCTCTTCTGGGCAGGAACAGGCGTCTTGTTTCTACTTCCTCGGTTATCGTTGCTTTCCTGCACGGCCAGTCTCGCGGCTCGCTTTACACGGTCCGTCAGGCCGTTGAGCAGGGCATTCCAGTCATTGTTTTCCTCTGCGGTGGCGGTGCGTCTTTGCCGCCTGATTTGGCTTCTAGTTGTCTATTATTTACAGAAAAGGAGGTGGTTTAATTATGGTGGCATCAGTTTTGTCTCCGTGTCTTTGTTGTGGGGATCATTTGCCCGGATTCCACTGCGTTCCGCGGCAGCGTGCCCGGTGTTCCAGGTTCCTTGAATACGTCCAGCGGCTCCATAGGTCCCACGCACATGGCATATTGATAAGCGAGCTTAAGGAAATTGTTTCTGGTTCCGTTGAAAAGAATACAGAGAAAGTGAGGTGAAAATCATGAGAATTTGTAGAGTGTGCGGTTCATTCCTCGTTCCCTGCAACGAGGGAATTGATCATATCGCCTTTCATCATCCTCTCCTGCATAGGCGGGTTTATATCTGTCAGACCTGCCTTACAGAGATACAGAATATCCTCGAGTACGGCTTCCTCTCTCCCTGCGCTTAATCCAAAAGGCCTGATTCATACAAGAAACAGGCCTTTTTTTGGTCACAAGACAAGCATCTTCTTTGTATTAATAAATCCTTATTATGTTATATAAAAAACGCTATTAAGCAATAATATCAATATAAGCCCTGTAAGATTTTATTATATAAATACATTCATTTTTAGGTTAGAATATCTATCATAAATAATGGAGGCCAATAAATGTGGGAAACCCCAATATATAAGTTTCAGGTTCAAAAGGGCTCAAAAAAAGAAGATATCTTTATAGATGTTACAGGTTCCGCTCCAAATTTTGATAAACCAATGAAGCAATTGGAGGGGACTTTAAAGGTTGCTCTAAGCGGATTGGAACCATCCGAAACAAAAATTTTGGATTTTGGTGCTGCAAAACTTAGGAATACACTTCATTTATTAAAACAAGGTTATATCGTCTATGCTTGCGAATATAATGATTTGTTCTTAAGATCCAAACAAGCAGATGATTATTATAAAGAAGCGAAGAAATACAAGAACTTTAAATTATTAGTATTCCCACATGATTTTATTAATAAGGAAATTAAGTTTGACGTTGCCCTGCTAATAAATGTCTTAAATATTATGCCTATACATCTCGAGCGATTGTGTGCCCTTGCTCTGTGTAGAGATAAAATGAAAGATACCGGACGATTACTTTGGTATACGCAACACGGAGCCTATCCGAAGCCAGATAAAACCAATCAATTATTTGACGGGATAATTACTGGAATGGATAGAAAATATAAAATGTTTTATCGCGACTTTAGTAGGGACCAAATTCATGAAATGTTGATGTCGACTGGTTTCACTTTTGATAGCAGCTTTAAATTTCCAATGTCTGGTACTAATCAAGCTTACTTGTTCAATTCTGATGGGCCGGTATTAGTTAATAAAACACTCCACCTTATTGAATCAATAAAAAAAGCTTCTGGTATTAAATTAAGTAAAGTTGAAAGAAAGGCTGGAAACAAAAGGATAAAGAAATATTTGGCCAAAGTTCCTCAAAGCCTTACTAAATCACCCGAAGTTAAACTTATTAAGAATTTGGCTGATGAATTAAAAGGCCTACGGCCTGGCAAAAAAGATGCTTATAAATACCAGGGAATTATTTTAGCTTTACTTGATGCAATATTTAAACCTCAATTAATAAAGTTTAAAAAGGAAGATCCGCTTCATGGGGACCTTGAAAGAATAGATATAACTTGTCGTAATAAGGCCAAAGAAGGATTCTTTAGTGACTTAGATAGCAAGTATCATGTCTATTCGCCATATATATTTATTGAATGTAAGAACTATTCAGGGGATTTATCAAACACAGAATATGGACAGATACGGGGGAGATTGGCTGAAAAACGAGGAATGTTTGGTGTCATTATCTGCAGAAAAATTGATGATGAAGCAAAAGCTTTAGCTCAATGCGTGAAAATCGTTGGGGATGACAAGAAATATGTTATCATCTTAACAGATAAAGATATTACGGATTTAGTAAAATATAAAATAGCTGGGGATGAGGACGGGATAAATGGCCTTTTAGACGATAAGCTCAACCCCTTATTTATGGCTTAAATAATATGACAAAACTAAAATGTTACCTTTCTCAAGCTATTACACTGTTACAGCAGTTAGCCCCCAAAGAAGTTGATAAATATACTCAATTTTATGACTTTATCGAGAAATGCTTAGTAAAAAATCACAAAATTAATGTTTTTCAGCCAATTAAAGAAGATTCAAAGATTCCTGCTTATGAAATATATTGGAGGGATTTGGCTGAAGTTGAAAAGGCGGATTTTATTGTTGCGGAACTCTCTGTGGTTTCATGGGGAGTTGGCCAAGAATTGACGTATGCCATTACAAAAGGCAAACCAGTACTTGCCTTATATAATACAAAATCGAAATTCAAACTATCCGAGATGGTATCCGGAGCTGGATTAAGAATTCGAACATATAATGGTGATTCTAATGAATGGAAAGAACAAATCGCGCGACATATAGCAGGATTTATGCCAGAACTTAAACAATATTTCTATCTAAGAGATCGGGTTTGTGCAAAAATACCATGACACAGAAGCTATTAATCAGTATTCGCGGCAAGCATGAAGCTTTGGAAGCCTTTAAAGGGGGCGCTCAAATAATCGATGTTGAATATCCAACGTCAGCATTGGGGACCCCCTATCCACTCAATATTAGTACTGTTCGTAAGGCGATCCCCAGAAGAGCGGAGGTTGCAACAAATATCGGAGAGGAACAGCTAAATCGAAGCACCTCATGTCAGGCGGCGTTAGGGGTTGCTTTTGCCGGTGCGGATATTATTAAGTTTGGCTTGGCAAAATATGCTTATAGAGATGCTGAATACTTAGGCAGGAATATTGTAAGGACCATTAAGCATTGGTTCCCAAAAAAGAAACTGATTCCCGCTGTATTTGCTGATAAGAATCTCAGAAAGATATTTGATCCTATTAAGCAAGGCCCTAAATTGGCTAAAGCAATTCATGCTGATGGTGTTTTGATAGATACATTTAATAAATCAAGGAAAAACACATTATTAAAGCTATTCACGCTTAAAGAAATTAGTGCTTTTGTTAAATATTGCCATTCTCATAAATTGGAGGCTTGGATAGCTGGATCAATAACTGCGAAAGAATTACCTATATTATGGAAGGCTGGTGTTGACGTAATTTGTATAAGAGGAGCAGCATGTGTTCGCGGCTCTGGTAGAATGGGCAAAGTATCAAGCAATATTGTACGCAGTTTAGTAAAAACCATCTAATACCCTCTATCGATTTTTACTGATTTCTGCTGACATAGAGCAATTTTACTCTCATCAAAGTAAGCTGTGGAATTCAGAAAAACCTAGTTTCGAGCATGGAATCGAAAAGCGGGTCGTATTTATCATAACCCAGATGTCCTGTTTTTCAATGCAAATACAAATCCCCCCCAATCATTTTGGGAGAGGTTTGGCGGGCGGCGGCTTGCCCCGTCGGAGGCGGCGGCACAACACGAAGACAAATACCGAAGGAGCAGGAGCTTTGGTTCTTTTCTTTGGCGGGCATTGGTGGGCGGCCTGCCCCGTCGCAAGCGGGGGAATTGTGGTGTTCTTTTAGGCGGGCGGCAGGCGAAGCACAAAGAAGACACAGCAACTCAGAAAGTGAATATAATAATGTCGCTCTGCGACACCTTAATTAGTCATCATTCATTAGTCCTTGGGACATTCCGACTCTGGCGGGACCACAGGGAAAGCAGCACGGGAATACTAGAATAATCACTTGAGGAGGCTCAAGGAAAGCTTGAATTCCTCTCTAGGAACACTCAGTTAGAGCCGTCCGACCAAGTTTGTCCAGCCTGTCCGCTTATCTGCCTTTGGGGGGCTTTGGCGGGCCTAGCATGGCGGGGAAATGTTCAGCAAGAGCCACGGGCCGAATGGTCGTCGTGCCAGCCAGCTTGTTCCTCCCAGCGTGGCGGGACAATGCGCTCATTCTTTTCGAAGATCTCCGAAGCTTCTTTGGTGGGAGTTAGGCGGCAATAGCTTCAAGCTCCCAGCGTGTCTTCAACTCTTTGCTCAGGTTCTTCTGTCTTCTGTTCGTGTTCATATCCAATATCATTGATCCATTGTCTTTCTCTAATGCTAATGAACAGCATCTATCAATCAACTGTACAAATGAATATGTATTATATTAATTAATAAATACCTAGTGCGCGCCTGGCCGCGCGCCTGCGCTCGTGCGTACGTGCCTGTGTACGCGTGTAGTATATAGAGGGATACTGTGAAGTTCCCCGGCTAAGTCACAGTATCCGGGGATCACCCCAAACGGCCTAAATTAAGCTTCTTGCACCCATGAATAGTATTAGGTAGAATAATACTCGTGGTTCGACCTGATGAAGGTTGCGCCGCCA
>Ga0315274_10005671_pt1 | contig 18235 bp, 22 predicted proteins | sample YL17G02_20_MG_FD_203700 | JGI IMG/M metagenome (GOLD analysis project Ga0315274, IMG submission 203700) | Sediment microbial communities from Yellowstone Lake, YNP, Wyoming, USA - YL17G02_20 | ecosystem: Environmental > Aquatic > Freshwater > Lake > Sediment | place: USA: Wyoming | collected...
CCCCGCTCCGAAATAGCGCCGCCTTGTTGTTCTTCCACGGGACGCTTTCACGCACCTTCGTCAACACGTTGCCAATCGTCGACTGCTCGCGCGTGAACACCTCGCCGGAGTGCGGGAAGTAGAGCCCGCCGCCGGGGCCCATGACGGCAAGCGCTTCGTCGATGGTGCTCGGCGTGGGCGGGTAGCTTTTCATCTTCTCCGCGGCAGCCTCAACCCCCTGCGACATCTTGAGTTCTTCAACCTCGGCGTTAAACTTGGTGATCTTCTGCGTGTCGAGCGCCGTGCGCGTCGACAAGGTGCGGCGCATATCTTTCGCGTGTGTCGCCTCGGCGACCTTCTGCTCGAACACCGCGCGCGTGAGGTCCGCGGCGGAAATGTCGCCGAGTTCGGTGCGCGGGATACCCGCATGCTCCGCGTAGTAGTCGATCGCCTCATGATAGGGCGCACTTGCCGGCACCATGCCGGAAATCGGGTCAATCTTGTCCTTCAAAAGCCGTTGCTGGAACTTCTCCACGCTGGCGCCCGCGTACTGCTCGGGGAGATAGCCCATTTGCATCTCGAACTCGTCGAGAATCGGGAAGTAGTTTTGCCGCGCCGCCTCGAGCCGCTGCAACCGGCCGGCGTCGATACCCCGCGGCGCCCATTCGCCCGTGTTGGTGAGCTCGCCGAGTGCGCCGGTCTCCGGCCCTTCGACGAGCGTCTTGAGGCGTCCCTCTACGTAGGGGAAAAAGAGCGCCTTGTCGGCCGGCTCGAGTCCCTGGAACACCGCATTCGACTTCTCGACAAATTCCGTGTGCCGCGCAATCGCCCGTGTCCGCGCCTGCGCGGCGAGGTCGGTAATGGCGTGCGACGCCTCCATGCGAGCGATGGCGTCTGGTGCGCGCGTCTCGAGGCCCCCGACCACGGCCTTGTGCGCCAGCGTCAGCGGATCAATCGACCGGGCCGCGTCCGCAAAAACCTTGGCGCCCTTGACGCCAGCCATCTCCGCGGCGCCGGCCGGAATGCCAATGAGCGCCGACGCATCCATGAGCGTCGAGAGCGGGCGATCGAGCACGTTGCGCTTCGCCACGTCGAGAAACCCCTCGCCGGGCCGCCGCTGATAGGGCTCAACGATGCCTTGCCCGACGGCCCCGGCAATCTTCGTCGCCATGCCGTACGGGTCGTCGGCGATCTTAGCGGCGGCGTCGTGGTACTTGGCCGCTTGGGCGCCCGGTTCGGTGCCCCATCGGTAGGCTTCGCGCGCCCCGTAGTAGATCGGCGACGCCAACGCCGAGCCGAGGTCGCCGAGATCGTTTTGCACGCCCTGCCACAACCGCGTCCCGGCACCCTGCGTTTCCGGCACCGTTTGCTGCACGGCCGTCCGCATGTCCGCAACGTTGCCGCGATCGAGGAACTTCCGTTTCCGTTGTTCTTCTTCGTCGTCGGCTGGATCGTCGAAGTAGCTCGGGATGACGTCGAGAAACCCCACGTCAGCCCCCGGCGCGCATCATCATGGCGAGAAGCTCAGTCGTGTCGCGCGCGGTGACGGGAAGTCCTTGCTGCCGGCGGTTCAAGAGCCCCGCCCGGAGCTCGTCGAGGAGCGACGCGCGCGCTTCGGGCGGCGTTTGCTGCAAGACGCGCACGAGTTGCTTCGCCCCCTCGCCCTGCCCACGGCTGCCCAAGAGTTGCCGGATCATCGCATCGGCCTGTTGTTCGGGTGCCGCCGACGCTTCGCCTCCGATGATCTGGCCTTCAACCGTCTGCCCCGGCGAGACACGCGGCGGCAGCACCTCGCCCTCGAGCGGGTGCAATGGCCCCTCGATACGTGGTGCGCGCGCGGTGCGGCCTTGCGTGAACTCGGCAAGGAGCTCGTCAGCGGGTGACGATGCCGTGCCGGGGCCCATCTCGAACGCATTGCCGCCGCCTCGCGCTGGTAGGTTGCCCTTGAAGTAGGGGATGTTCCCTTCCGGGGGCGGCGTGACGCCGGCTGCTTCCTGCGCCTGAAATTGCCGAGCCTGCTCAAGCGACGAGGCTTTCCCCGGTGCCCCAGCTTCCTCTGAAATGCCCCGCACGCTCGGCCGCGGGGCCGCCGCTGCCTGCGTCGACGCGCTTCCCGCGAGCTCTTGATCCGCGAGCGCCCCGTACTTGGCCGCCCCGCCCGCCGTCTCGTCGAGCATGGACTGATTACCGAGCGATCGGACGCCGGCCGGTTGGAGGCTCCCGCGCATGCCCGTGCGGAAGCGATTGACCGCCCGGAAGCCCGCCCCTACCCCTTTCGCGAGCCCCCCAAACGCCAGGTTGGTCGCCCCGGCTTCCCCGATCGCCGTCGGGCTGAGCGGCGACCCTTCGATGCCCTCGCCGGCCGCCTCTCCGATCGCGCCGCTGGCAAAAGCCGTCGCCAGGTACGGCAACCACGCGGTCGGCCCGGCCATGAGCGCCGCCGCCGGCACCCCAAGCCGCGCCAGCATCGCGAGTTGCTCCCGCTGCGCCTTCCGCATGACCTCGGTGGACACTTCGCGTGGTTGTTCCGGCGTCCCGGTATTTGGAGGCGGCGTCGGAAGGACCGAGCGAATGCCCTGGATGGCCCGCTGGCCGAAGCCAGGGAGCCCCGGCCCCATAGGCGCCTGGGCTGCGTTCACCGGCGGGGCACCTGGGGGCCTTGGCGGTGGAGTGGTGCCGGGTGCCGGCGGCGGCAGGGATACGCCCGGCGCTCCCGGCACAGGGCCCGTCGCCTGCGAGCGCATCGCCACCATGTCAGCTTCGGCCTTCTGCGCGACCCCCCCGCCCTCTTTGACGCGCTGCTCCGTCTCGCCCGGCGCCATGCGGCGCTGGTTCGTGATTCGCTGCTGATACTCCTCGAGGCTGAAATTGCCGTCTTGGTCGGTCGCGTCCCGTGCCATCTTGTCGTACTTCTGTCGAAAGACGCGGCCGAGCTCGGGCGCGAGCTCCCCATTTCCTACGGCGTCGTTGAGCGCCTGCTGGAGATCGCCCGGCTGCATACCAGCGGCGGCCTTGTCCCATTCGGGCTCGAGCTTGGCGAGGCCGGCGAAGGTCCCGGTCGCACTGAGCGGCGCCCGACGCGCCACGTCGGCTTCCTCGTTGAGCTGCTTGATAACGGCGTCTTTTTCTTGCCCATACTTGCCGCCACCCGTGATGACGGACAGGTTGCCGCCGCCACGGGGCCCGACGCCGCCCTTGTATTCCCTCCATCCCGGCTCGGGTGTTGCCGCCTGCGGCGGATGCCACCCTTCCGGCAGCATCGCCTCAGGTCGGTTGGTGAACTCCCGCGTCTGGTCGTCCGCGGTGCCGCCGAACTCCTTTCGGATGGCCGCCCGCGGGACACTCGCTCCTTGGAGCTTCTCGAACGCCCCGCCATAGAGCATCTCGTCGCGCGGGTCCGTCTTAGCCCCGCCCGCCGGGCCACGGTAAAAGATCGGCTCGTCCGATGCGCCGCCCGCCGCCAGGCCGCCCATGAGCTCATTTTTGGCGGCCTCGATCTTCGCGAGTCGCCCACGCGCGTTGTTCGCCAAGTCCTCGCTGCGCTCAATCGGCGACATGTAGGCAATGTCGCGCGCGGGGCCGAGCATCGTGTCGTAGCGTTCCGCCGCCGTCGGGCCCGGTACCGCCAGCTTGAGCGCCCGCGCATCGAGGCGGTCGTTCGCGCCCTTGTTGAGCATCGCCCATTCCGATTGCGCCTTTGCCGCCCGGTCGGACATGGCAGCGTTCGGGTGACGCCTTTGCTGCGCCGCGATCAAGCCCCCCTCCGATTCGGCCTGGCTCTCGACTTCCTGCTTCTTGTCCATCAGAAATTGCGCTTCGTCCGCCTTCCGCTGCCGCTCCGCTTCTAGGGCGTCTTTCAACGCCATATTCTCAATGCTGGCGAAGGTGCCCATTAGTTGAACACCTCCGTTTTTGGACGCGGGTTGTTACGTATGTCCTGCTGAAACTGCCGGTCCCGCTCGTTTAGTTCGCGCTGACGCTTCGCCTGCTCGTCATCCTGCGGCGTCGGCTGCGGCGCCAGTGGATTGATGCCGAGCTCGTCAAAGAGCTTCTTTACGTCCTCGAATCCGGGCATACGTCACCGATCCCGCATCTTCGTCGCGGTGTCCTTGAGAGCTTGATCTTCCTTGGTCGGCCGCAAGAAGCGATCACTCCGCTCCTTGGATTTCTTCTCGAGTGCGTCGGCGGCCTCCTGGCGTTGATCGCCCTGATTGATGCCAAAACTCGTGCGGCCCGTGTAGGGCTTGACGCCCCGGAAGCCCTCATCACCCATCACGTCACCCTTTGCACATTTTGCAGTCACAGCCCTTGGCGTGATTCTTCATCCCGCCACCCTTCTTCGGTGACTCGCCCTCGGCGCGATCCTCGGCCGGGCTATCAACAGACTCGGCCTCGTCACCCGCCATCGGCGCGTGCTTCTTGATGTCCTTGAACCCCATGCGTCACCCCCTGGCGCTCTCTATCGCAAATGCCGTGTCATCGGGAAGGCTCATCCTTAGACCGACGCCCCTCGAGCGAGTCCCGAATGCGCCGCACGTCCTCGGCGGTCTGCTTCGTGGTGGCATCCACGGCCTCGAGCTTGGTCTCAACGCCCTTCAGGCGCTCCCGTAGCAGCGCGGAGTCGTGCACCTCTGACCGTTGCTCGATGCGGAGCCCATCGACCTGCGCCGCAACGAACGTCAGCCAAAATGAACCGCCAGCCATGACAATTGCGGCCAAGATTCCAGCGATCCATTGAATAGTGCGTACTTCCGACGGTCCCTGATGCTCCACGTTTTCACCATACCCCGGCTCGGGCACAATGAGTCTCCTTATTGATTGACCAACGTGTAAGACGCGGCCGGCGTGGTAGCGGTTGTCGCCGGCCCGGTCGAAATCCACGCCAAACACGAACCGTTATAGACGCGCACGCCCGGTTGAATGCCGACGGACGTCGGCGGCACCATCATGCCGCCCACTTGCACGGCCGCCACTGGAACGGTCGCGAGCTCGCGATAGATGATGAGCGCCATCGTGCCCGAGGTGTAGGTGGTCCCGAGGGTGATTTCCGAGATCGACCGGATGCCGCGGTCGCCCGCGGCGAGTGAGAACGGTACAAACGTCCCGATCACGGGCGTCGCGGGCGCCTGCATGCCGACCACGGCTTGCATGGTGCCGGTGTTCCCGGCGTTGTTGTCGCTGTCGACGTAGGTAAAGGTGGTATTCGAGACCACGGCGACGTTGCCGAGCGCGGTCAGCGCATAGAGCGCCATACGATAGCCGTCGCCGTTGGTGCTCCCGTTGTCGTCACGCGCGAGGAGCGCGCCGGACGTCACAGCCTGTGTCGTTGTGGTTGTGACCGTAAGCCCCGTCTCGATCCACACAATGTCGATCAGTTTGAACGTGCCAATCGCCGCCGCGTGCACGGTGGCCTGGTTCAAGAACCAACCACCCGCAGCGGGGTTCGCCAGCACTTGCGAACCCATCTCAACCGCGCCGTACGGGTCAGCGTTGTTCGAGGCGGTAGAGCAGAGCGTGTCGAAGCCGTTGATACCCGGCGCGGGCGGGAGCCACGCGCCCGGCTGCCCGGCGTCCTTCGCGTGGAGTATCCAGTATCCCGCCGCGTCGAGCGCGGTGCTCGTCTTGTTGTAGACCAAATTTTGCCCACTGATGCCGGCTTGCTGAACGGACGTGATCTTGTCGCGCCCGTTGGCGTCGCGCGGCACGAACCCGCGCGTCTCGCTGTAGTACGTCGACTCGCCAGGTTGCAGGGTCGCCGAGTAGATGAACCGCTCGGTCGTGTTCACGTCGTACTTGAACGTGATCGTCTGCGCGGTGGTCGTCGACCTATTCCAGATCGTGCAGGCTTTGACTTGCCGCTGCTCGTTCGCAGCCGGAGCGGCGATGATCGTGGTCGTGGTGGCCGTCGCAATGTTCCCGTCCGACTGCCCCGGCACAAACGTCGTCGTCGTATGGTCCGCCCAACTGCACACGTAGTCGGTCGAGATCGCGGCGCTGGTAAGGAGCTCCAGCGAGATCGGCACCGCCGCAATGTTGGTCATAATGATACCGCCCTCGGCGTGCGCCAGGGACGGCAAGAGCAGCAACAGCATCAGAAGTCGTCGCATGGTCGTTCCTTTCAAAATCGTAGCGAGAGCCGAGACATCACTTGCGGGTGATCCAAGCACGCACCCGCCCACGCATGGCGCGGTGGCGGATAGACCGTCAGCAGCACGCCCACGAGGAGCAGCAGCGCAAGGACTATGTTTCGTCGCATATCGTTCTCCTTATGCACCATTCGAGCTATGTCCCATAACCTTCGGGTGATCCTCGCCGGTTGCGGTCGGGGTCGGGGTCGGGGTCAAGGTCGGCGTCGCAGTCAACGTCGGCGTCGCGGTCAGCGTCGGCGTTGGTGTCAGCGTCGGCGTGGGCGTCGCGGTTGGGGTCGCGGTCAACGTCGGGGTCGCGGTCAACGTCGGGGTCGCAGTCAACGTCGGGGTCGCAGTCAACGTCGGCGTCGGCGTCGCGGTTGGGGTCGCGGTCAACGTGGGCGTGGCGGTCAACGTCGGGGTCGGGGTCGCGGTCAACGTGGGCGTGGCGGTCAACGTCGGGGTCGGGGTCGCGGTCAACGTGGGCGTGGCGGTCAGGGTCGGGGTCGGCGTCGCGGTCTCGGCCGCCGTAGACGTCACGGTCGGGGTCGGGGTCGCGGTCAGCGTGGGCGTTGGGACATTGGCGCAGTTGAACACCGCCACGCAGAAATCCGCCGATGCGGCGCTGTCGCGCACGATGCACTCGGCGACGTTATCCCACCGGAAATGACCACCACGCGGCTCGTAACGCGGGAGGACGCATCGACTCGTCGGTTGCGTGTCCGGGCAGGTTTCCGGGGCATGGAGCGAAAAGGGCCGATTCGGGCCCGGACAGCCAGGGTCAGGGCCCGGCGTCGCCGTCGCGGTCGTCGTGGGCGTCGCCGTCACCGTCACCGTCGACGTCGGTGTCACAGTGGGGGTTGGGGTCGGGGTCAGGGTCGCCGTCAGGGTGGCGGTCGGCGTTGACGTCGCCCCCGTCACCGTCGGGGTCGGCGTAAGGGTTGGGGTTGCCGTCACGGTGGCGGTCACGGTCGGCGTCGCGGTCGCGGTCGCGGTCAGGGTCGGCGTCACGGTCGCGGTCGGGGTCGCGGTCAGGGTGGCCGTCGGCGTCGCGGTCGGGATCAAACTCGTGGGGGTCTCGGTTGGCGTCGGGGTTAGCGTCGGGGTTGGCGTCGCGGTTGCGCCGGTCGCGGTGGCCGTCGGGGTTGGTGTCGCTTCGCCGAGCTCGAAGAACGCATACCGGCTGCTATCGGTCGCCCCGACGGCACTGCTTTTGTCCCAAAACACGACGGCGCATTTCCCCTTCGCGATGGCGAGCGCCGTTGTGCTGACGTGGCAGTTGAGGTCGGCCGCGCCGATGGTGCAGAGCGTCGTGTCGGTCGCCGTTGGCGAGGTGCAGTTTTGCGTACTCGTTGGTACGGTATCGGTCACGCGCAATTTCATGGTGACGGTTCGCACGCCTCCCGGAACGGCGCTGATTTTGAAGTCGCCGCCGATCACTTCCGTGATGTCGCGTGGCATGATCTGCCAACGATCGTTGGCGGCCGAGGTGCTGCAATCGTGCGGTCCACAGAAAATATCGCTAGCGGTCGTGATGTTGGTTCCGCCGGATTTCATAAACCATTGCCCGGTCTGCCCGGTCGTCTTGGCGCACGACATGGTGAAGTTCTGCCCAGCGGTCGAAGCGGCGGCCCCCTGCTCGAGCAATTTGATGCCATAGCACCCGCCCGCCACGATGCTCAGCGTCCGGTCAGTATCAACGCAGTTGTTGATAGCCGACGTGATGCTACAGAGCGTGGTCTCGGTATAAGTGAGATCGGTGCAGCTTTGCGTACTGGTTTTCGCCGCGGTGCTGACGCGCCCCACGACATCGTAGGACGCGCTACCGCCCGGCGCGACGTCGAGCATGGCCGTGGTCGTGCAAAGCGCCTGGTCGACCGGCGAATCAAAGTAGCGGCCGTAGGCTGGCGGATCGGTCGCGCTGTCGCCTTCCGTTCCCCCAAAGAATGCGTTTCCTGCGTAGGACGTCGCCGAGGAGTAGACCGAGGCCAGGCGTCCGTTGCCCCCGCTCGGGCGGCACATGAGCGTGCCGGTCATTAGCGTCGCCGAGGGCGTGCCGGTCGCGGTGACTTTGACTTGCAGGCACGTTTTCGCCGCCGCACCGCCCGTGAGAGTGACGTTCAGGGGCGCCATGAAGCGGTCGGCTTCGCTGATGGTGCCCACATGAACCGACTCCATGTTCGCGACGTTGCTCCCGCAGTCATTCGTCGTGCTAAAGCCGGTCGACTCGTAGTAAATATCCAAGTCCCATTGTTGCGTACCCGCGCCGGTATCCGGCGCCGTCGTCAACGCCCATCCGACGTCGCAATCCGTCAACGCCTCCGGCACGACCCAAAAGGTTTCCTCGGAGGCTTGCGTGGTGCTGAACCCCTCCGGCCCGATGTAGCGATCGGTACTGACCGCGCCACCGTTGATAAGAAATTGCCCCATGAGGCCGCCGGTATTATTCGCTGCGGCAGCCGAAGCAGTGAGGCACAACGCAAGCGCCAGGAGCGCCCTAGTCGCGCGTAGCACGCCGCTTCTCGCAGAGCCGCGCCGCGTCGCGGTCGTACTGAGCAGGCATGCGCTACTGCCTCGTAACGCCCATGAATCCGCCAGCCGTGCCGCTTACCGAGCTTCGGCTTCCGGCCTTCTTGCCCGGCTCGAACCTCCCGTGCGACTTCTCGGACTGATAGCACGCGAGCATATGGGCGGATTGCTCGCGCGGCGACTTTGTAGCCCATCGCGGGTCATTCGGGCTGGTGACGCCCTCGCCCATGCCGCGTAAGCCGCAGTTAGTCGTTGGCATGCTCAATCCGTTGAACCGAGTTGAAGCCTCGCCGGCCAAGTGCGCTTAGGTCGTTGTCGCCGGGGTTGAACCCGCGGCCGACATCGGCGACGTATTTGAGCCACGCGACCTTATCCTCGTCGGGCGAGAACGCGCCCGGCCCCTTGGAGAGATTTGCCTGCGCGCTGCCCCACTCCCGTTGATTCCCCGGACCTGTGAGGTCGCGGCCACGCGCGAGTTGCGCGCCATTCGGGGCTCCGAAGTTTTGCATCAGAAATGAGTGCCGGCGGCCTTCCGGCGCGCGTCCTCGTCCTGCTTCCGCCGCATGGCACGCTGGTCGTCTGTTTCACCCGTGCCTCCCCCGCTGCCGGATTGCACCGAGGGTTTGCTCGGGCCGCTCCGAGCAAACGCCGGCATCGGTCGCTTTTTGTCGAAACGGGACACGTCGCTAAACCCCGCCATCACACGAACCCCCCCTTCCTGACTTACCGAAACGGATACTTGTTTTGCGCGGGCCCACCCTGACCGGAGGGATGATATCCGGCCCGCATCGTCTGGCTATTTTGGACGTCGAGGGCGTCCTGTCGCTTCCGGGCCACGTCCGCGCGCTGATTATTCTCGTCATACTGCACGTTTCCGCTCGTGGTGCGAAAAATGTCGCCGAAGTTGCCGGCCCCGCCAAGAAGATTCGCGTAAGCGTCGAGCCACTTGGTCGGAAGCTCGGCCGCGGTCTTGGTGAGATCGGTGTAAGCACTGAGTCCGTGCCCGTACCCGGCCACGTCGGACCCGTACACGCCCGCCTCGTTACCGAACTGGTCCTGGAGGGCCTTCCGCTCATCGTTGACGCCCGAGTAGCCCGCCATCGCGATGGCCTCGAGTCGACTCCGCTCGGTCGAGGCGGGGTTGTAGCCGCCCGAGTAGCCCCGGCGGCTCGTCGCTTCCGCGTCGGCTTGACGCGCGTCCTCAGTCGCCGCGCCGAGACGCTCGTTGTTGAGGCGCATCGTGTTTTTGAAGCCCGCGGTTTTCGTCGGGTCACTGATGCCGGCGCGCAGCTTGTTTATCGACGCGCGATCAGAGCCGAGATTTTTCTTCCAGTTTCCGAGCTCGTCCTTGGCGAAGGCCGCGCCCTCCGTGGCGAGGCCGCTGTTGCCAAACTCCCTCGAGCCACCGCCCATCTTGTCCATGATGTCTTGGAAGTTGGGGATACCGAGCGCGTCCTTAAACGCCTTCGCGCCAGTCGTCGCTATGGTGTTTGTCCGGCCTCCCCCACGGTTCCAGTTGGTCACGTCTGGTCGGATGCCCAGAAACGGATTGCTCGGCGGCTTGTAGCCGGTCGTAGTCGGCACCTTGTAGCCGGTTCCGAGGGGTCCGCCCTGCATTGGCATGAGCGCCCTATACCGCAGACCCTATGCGAGACGCTAGGGCTTTTAGAGCCCGGTGATATAGGCCGCGATCAGGCCGTCGAGCGCGGCCGGCGCGGTGCCGACCCGTATCGTAAAGTAGCCGTCGAAGTAGAACGACGACCCGGACGGTGCGGGGTTGGAACCGCGCGGGAGCGGCACCGCCGTGCCCGTGGATTGCTTGATGTGCCATACGAGGATGTTTTGCCCAAGCACGCGGCGACTCAGGCTGTACTCGCTGTTGGTGCCGTTAAATACCTGGCCGGCGAAGTCGTCGGAATACTGACGTTCGTGTCCGGCAGTTGGCGTCGAGTCACAGAGCGCGCGCGAGAGCATGGCCGCGACGGCGCCGGAGCCTCGCGACTCCTTCCGAATGTCGTCGATGTTGACGCCCTGCTTTTTGACCTCGGCGTCCCGTGCCGCATGGCGGTCGCGCACCGTCTCGCGATAGGTCGTCACGTCGCCACCACCGCATCGTTGGCGCGGCGGTCGCCGAGCTCCTCAAAGTCCGCTTGCCACCACGTCACGGGGAAATCCTCGTTCGCGTCATGCGTCAGCGTCACGAGGAACGAGTACCCGCGCGCGGCAATCTGCGCGTTGCCGTGCCGCTGCGTGACGCGAAAACCCTCGGCTGGCGGAAACATCGGATTGGCGGCCTCGGCGCCGTCGTCCTGCACCGTGATTTTGTACTGCGATTGCGTCGGATCGCTCGGTGGCTCCTCGGCAAGCTGAAACGTGAAACGCCGGAACCGCTTGAGGTTCGCCAGCACATAGGCCCCCTCAAGCTCCTCGTCCTTGCTGCCGGGGATCGGGCCGATGGTGAGGGTGCGAAAAATCGGAAGGAACACTTCCCAATTCCACTCGTCTCGGTAGCGGTCCCAATCCATGATGTAGACGCGATTGGCGATGGCGACGAATAGGAGATCGTCACCGCGATCGGACACGTCCTGAAACGCGATCGACACCGGAAGGTCACTGAGGGACCAGGCCCCGAGACCCGAAGCGGGGTCGTTATCGTCCGGGTCCGGCGTGAGGTTCAGCGAGTAGTTGAAGTTCACCCACCGATTGAGCTCGGCAAAGGCTGAACACTCCGGCTGCCGAATCCGCCGCGGCCGGATGATCGTCGGTCGGTAGATGTCCTCGCAGACGCTCACGGCTCACGTCTGATTCTTCTGGCCGGCGGGAATTAACAGCGCCCCCACCATCGTCGCCATGCCGGGGTTGCTGATGATGTCGTAGACGAAGGGCGGAAGGTGGATGGTGCCGTTGTTGATGCCGTACCCGACGGCCGCCACGGAGGCCCGAACTAGCGCCGCCCGTCGTGTCGGGTCCGTCCACCCTACGAAGTTCAGTATAGAGTTCCACATAGCATCCCCCTTAGCACACTTCGACGTACGCAAAGTTATAGGTCCAGAAAAACGTAAGGATGTCGAGCAGATTGGCGACGGCGATTACCGCGGGCCCATCGAGTTGCCGGGTAAAGAGAAAGTCCGTGGTTGGGAAGATCGCGGCCGGCGGGAGTGCCGCCGCGGCGCCGCCGTTTGCTGCCTGAAACCCCGCCAGAACATGCCACTCCATCGCGCCCGGCGCCGAGATCGTTTGTTGCGTCACCGCCGTCGTCGGCGGGTACACGGAATCAAACGTGCCGAGATTGGTTGGCACGCTCGTCACGGTCACGCTGCCGCCATTGGGAATGTCGCCGAACGTCATAAAAATAGCCGTCGGCCGCGGGCAGCCGTGGAAGTATTTGCCGCTCGCCTTTACGTAGCTCGTCGGGTTGGGAATCTTCACCAGGATCGGCGGCAGGACGATGATCGGGTCGATCGGGTCGTCGGGCACGTCCTTGCAGAGAAACGTGAGCACGTCCGCGTCGCATTCGCCGGCATCGCAGCCGGCTGGCAGCGCGCCCGGTGGACAGGGCGGCGTCACGGAATCGTCGTTGCAAATGCCGTAGGCGTGGAGCACGTACCACGTCAACGTCTCCGTGCCGGTGTCAGGTGCGAGCGTGATCCAGTAGGCGTCGCAGTTAGCCGGTGCGAGTAACGGAGCGCTGAGGTCGAGCACGAGCGTATCGCCCGAGCGCGCAATACCAGCGATCGGCACACGACGATGCTTCGTCCACGTCGAGCCCGCCTTAGCCCATACCTCGATCGCGCACGTACTGCCGACGGAGTAGCTCACGGCAACCTTGATGACGACGCCGGCAAGGAAATTAGGCTTGTGCACCCACGTCAGGAGCGCCCCCTTGACGGTGTACCCGGACCCCGTTGCGGTCAGGATACGATCAAGGTCCGCCTTGGTGCCGCCCCATACGCCCGGCGCGTTGGCGGGATCGAGGTCGTTGTACGTGGTCGTTTCCTGCGTCGTCCAGTTCTCGGTAAGCACTGGCGTTGACGTCGCTAAGGGAACATAGGTCGTCTGGTACGACTCGCGCGCTACGCGCCGAACGCCCCCCATTAGCCATGCCCAAAAAAGATGTAGACCTGCTTTTGCCGGTCGTAGACCGCCGCCGCACCAAGCGCGAAGTTGGTGCAGTTGAAAAGCCCGTCGATAGGGTCGCTGAGCTTCTTGGCGTTCAGCCCGCCCGCAGCGCTGGCAAAACGCTCGATCAAGTAAAACCCGTCCCGCGAAGGGAAGATGATTTCGTTTTCGAGGTGCAGTACCGCGTCGGCCGCGATGCAGCCGATGCCAAGTCGCTTCCCACCGGAGGCCGCAAGCACCGGCACGACTTGGTAGCCGACGTCGAGCGAGCCCGTGATGGCCCACGTCGAAAGCTGCTTGAACACCACGAGCCACTCGTGAAAGCTGACGAGCGCCGTTATCTCGTCGCCGTCACCGTGCGCGATCGGGAGCATGCGCTCAGTCGGCCAGGCTTCCGGCGCGATGTACTCTGATGTCCCGTAACTGAATCGCACGAGCGAACGGTCATCGGCATCGACGCCCCACACGAGCGACTGATGTTCCACGAGCGCGATAAACTTGCCGGGCGGTGAACCGTTGACCAATCGCTCGGCCGGCGTCTTGACGCCGAGCACCTCGTCGGTGAGGTTGTCGGTGATCGTGACGCCGAGGTCCGCCGTGCCGACCAAGTAGCGAATGGCCCCACCCGCTTGCGTGCGATAGAGCGACCAGCGCGTGACTTGCGGGTCGTCGAAATCGACACCGTTGACCGGGAAATTGAAGGTCTTGCCCCCGCCCCCGACTTGCACGACGCGCGTCGCCTCGGAGAGCTCGCTCTCATGCACGGGTGACTTCGTGGTCTGGTAGTAGTCGCGTGTCCCGGCGCCGATGCTGGTGCCCCCGGCCGCGGCTGGCGCGTCCGGCACCGCAGGCGTCGGAAGGCCCATGATCGAAAGCGCCGTGCCGTTCCATTTGAGGTTCGGGTTGACCCCATCGAAAAGAAACGTGGTGCTGTCTGACCCCGAAAGCGAGAGCAGTCGTAGCCCGGCCGTCGGATCGACGCGCGTTTGCTGCGTCGTCGGAAGGCCCGACAAGGACAGGAGCACCGGGTCGCCGAGGAGCGGCATGCGGTAGATGTCGGCGCCTGCGGCCACGAGATAATCGCGCGTGCCGTCGTTCCGGTAGTGGACACCGCCACCACGGATGATGCCGCCAAACGCCGCCCCGTGCGCTGGTCGAATGCCCGGTCGTGAGCGCGAACGCCCGCCAACCATCACGAGGTTGAGCGCCCCTCGGACAAAGCCCGCCGGGATGGCGCGCGGGCCCGGTCGTTGCAGCATCCCACGTTGATAGCCGTCGAAGGAGACCTTCGGCATGCAGCTTATTGCTCCTTCAAGACATAGACGCTGACGTTACAGGCGGCGCACGCCGTCACGTTCACCCGCACGTCGTTGCAGGTCGGGAGCACCGGAATCACGCACGAATCGGTACAGGTCGAGCCCGCAATCGCGAAAAAGGGATCGCCGACTCGCAGCTGGCATTCCAGCGTCGCACTGAACGTGCCGCTGTTTCGCACGTACCCAATCGCCGACGTGCCGACCACGGCATTGACGGCGACGCCATCCCCAATTCGGGGCAGCGTGGTCGCAACCGTGGCCGAGCCCCGATGACAGGACGTGCCCGTCGTCGTCACCGTGCATCCAAGTAAGGGCGTGACGTCGGCCCATCCCGGCACGACGGTCACGCTCAGCAGCAGACTCCCCAATGCTACGAAACGCCGCATCATGTTCCTCCTCATGGCGCAATGACGATGACCGGCCAGGATGCGGTTGCCGACGCCGTAATCCCCTGCACGCCGACGCGATCCGCCATGCCGAGACAGGTACCGGCGTTGGCCGCCGTGCAGCACGTATAGGGCGCCGTGAGCCCGGTGCAGGCGTTGTTGTAGGGCGCCACTTGCGTCGCACCCGTGCCGCTCACGAACACCTCACTGGTAAACGTCGAGCCAAAGTACGAACCGCCCGGATGCGCCGTGCGCGCCGTCAGGGTCAGGATTTCGCTCTCCGCAAAACAGGCGAGATACTTGGTGCCACTCGTCAACGTAAAGGCCGTGACCGTCGCCGTCATTGGTCCAGCCGTAGTGCCGACCAGCGGCCCCGTAGACGTAATGCGCGCCGCGCCAGCACTATCAAAGACTCCGACCTCGATTTGCGAGCTGGCGACTCCAACGCCAATGACCATGCCAATCTGCGTGTAACCGACAGCGGTACACGGCATGCGAAATGTCCCGCAGGCATAGATGCCCTTCGTGGCAGCCGAAGGGAGCGCCGAGCTAAACGCAAGTGCACCCAAGGCTGTACTGCCATCCAGGGAACCCACGAGGGCCACGCGCCCGGTGCATGCCCCGCCAGCCCCGCCGGTTGCGGAGCCGCTATCGGGGCTTTGCCCGGTACGCGCGAAGGCGGGTGCGGCGCTCACGAGGAGCAACGCGAGCAGAACGCGAACGGTTCGCATGGCTAACACTCCTCGGTGAACACGGTGAGCGTGCCCGTGACTGCCGGGGCACCCGTAGCCGTAAGATCAACTTGAAACTGCTCGCCCGGCCCGATGCGAATGTCATGTTCGGGCTCGAAGTAGGCATCAGTCGCCGCAACGAGCGCGAGGCTGCTTAGCAGCCGCGCCGTGCCGTTCACGTCTTGGATCGACACCTTGAACGTCTGTGTGCAAGCCGGCGAGCATGTCATCGTCACCGCACTCAGCTTGCGAACCGGCGCCGTCGTCATCTGTCCCGCCGCGAACGTGCGCGCCGGGTTCATGGTGCCGATGGTCGTGATGAGCTGCCCGGCGGCGCTCGCGAGGTTGAAGGTCGCTTTGTACTCCTGCACTGGTTCCCCCTATCGTTCGTCGCCGTCGGGAATGAATCCCTGTACGGTTTCATGCTCTACGGTTTGCAGCGGCCCAATCGTTTGAATGACCACGGCTCGCCGCTCGGCCCATGTTGCCTCGGCTTCTTTGAGCTTGGCCGGATTGTCGGCCTTGCGCCGCGCGTCCATGCCGGCGTAGGCGATCACGGCATCGAGCATGACGTCATCGAAGCCGACGCCCTCAAAGGTGTCCTCGAGCGCGTAGTTGTCGGGCTTGACGATGTACTCCATGACCACCTCGAGCGTGGAGGCTTGGAAGGGCGGCCGAATCAGGAAGCGCGGCCCGCCCATGCGTTGCACGACGTCGCACCAGTATTCCGAGAAGCCGCTCGCGGTGCGCGAAAGTCCGCGAAACGTCCCGCTGTTGATCGAGGTGTAGCGAAAGTTGATGTCGGCGGTCGTGTTGTCGCTGTCCTCGACCATCGGCTCAAAGAGGAGAAGCTCGCCAAAGTCGGGCGGGAGTACGAGCTCCTCGGTTCCCGACGTCACTTGAAGGCAGGCCGGGTTGTACGGGCGTCCGTAAATCGTGATTTGCGGGTCCGTCGAGCGCATGGTGCGAACGAACCAGCGTGAGCCCTTGTCATTCTTGGCGAGGGTCCAGACTTGCCGGAGGCCACGATTGACCCGCCGCACAAGCATGTCCTGCGTCCAGAAGTTTGTCGTACCAGTCGCGTCGAGCGGCTCGTCGAGATCGTCTCGAATGTCGTCGAGCAAATCCAGCATCGAGCGGCGCGTTGAGCTCATAGCGTCCGCTGTAGCATACGCTATGCGCTAGGGGCTAGGGAGCGAGGCCGGCACCGCGACTCGTCGCCCCTCTGACCAGGCGTGATTCTCGTACACCTCGCCGCCGATGTCGCCGACCTCGCGCGTTCGCGCGGCGCGTCGAGCTTCCCGGCGCGTGAAGTAGTCGGCGTCGAGCTCGTCGGCGACGGCCCCGGCGGTCTCGCCGAGCGTCCACATATCCTGCGACTTGAGATAGTCGATGAGCTGTCCCACCGTCGGAAGGTCACGCGGCTGGTAGATGCCGAGCGTGAAGTACCCGTCGGCGAGCTGCCGGTAGGTGTCGTGCTCCTTGTCCGGGTAGGTATCCGGGTCAATCCACGTCCGCTTGTAGCGGGCGCGACGTTCGAGCAGCCACCGCTCGGTCGAGGGAGACCAGCGCACGCGAAGCTCGGGATCGTACCGCTGCAACCGCCGGTTGTAGCCGAACGCGAGTTGCATGCGGCTACCGAATGACGAGGCTCTCGGCGATGCTGTCGATGACGGGCGCGACGTCCGCCGCCGAGGGCGCGAGCCGACGTCGATTGTTGTCAAAGCCGCGATTGACGCGCAGGAGTTCGCGGCGATTCTGCGGCTGGCCCGTCATGTCGTCGAAGTAGCGATCCGTCGGGAGGTTCGATTCGTCCATGATGCCAAAGCGGGTGAGCTCGGCGACGTCCGCCGCGGTGAGCGGCGCCGTCGCCGCATCGGGCATCGTCGCGGCGCCCGTTTGATCGACCGCCACGAGCGACTGAATCGGCGCGTTGATGTTGGTCGGGTCTTGACAGAGCGTCGCACCTTTCAGGAAGTGCGGCACGTAGGCGGTCGTTATCATGCGCGTTTCGCCCGGCTTCCAGATTTGGACGCCACCCGCAAACATGATTTCGACCGCCGCGTCGACGACGCGATTTTTCACGAGCGTTTGATCGAAATGGTCAATCAATTCATCGCCAGCGGCCATAGATATCCTCGCTCATCGGCAACGGTAATTCGCGGCCGTCACGTTTGCACCATGCGACGCCTCACAGTCGCCGTCCGGGGTATTTGGGAGCCCCGGACAAAACCCTTGCTCGGCCATCGTACCAAGGCCGCACACGAGGCCGTTCGCCTGACAGGAACACGCAGCGGTTGCACCAGACTGCACCCACACGCACGTAAACCCTACGGCACAAAGCCCGCCGCAGGTATTGAACGGGCCGCCGCCCGCTCCACAGGGAAGCAGTTGCGACGCAGCGGGCGTCACGGTTTGCGCGAACGCGCCCCCGGCCGAAGCCAGGAGCGCGCACACGAGCAGCCAAAGGCGAAGCGTCCGCATCGCCCTACAAATCCGCCTGAATCTGAAACTCAACCACGACGAGGCAGCCCTCGGCGACGCAATCCGTGTTGCCGAAAGCGTGGTTGACGGTGAGCACCTGCCCCGCACCGACCTTGATACTCAGGTCGGTCGTGCGCGAACGGAGCACCACGTCGGTCAAGTCCGTCAACGTAAGAAGCGTCGTCGGTACGGCATTGGCGAGGCTGACGGTCCAGGTTTTCGTAGTGCCGGTCAGCACCGTGAGACTAGCCTGCATGCCCTTGATGACGCCGGCCCACGGGCAAATGAAACTAACGGCGGCCTCGGCCACCGTCTCCGACCGGGCCGCCAGGAAATCCTGCGCGACGACGGTGAAGGGGACGATGAGCCCTTTTCGGTCGAGATCACTGAATGCCATTGTCCGTCCCTTTCCTAGCCGACCAGCACTTTGACGGTGACACCCGTGGCGGCTGCCACGTTGCCTGTCCCGTCGAGCCTGAACGCCCGCGCGAGCAGGGAGGTCACGAACGACTCCCCGGTCACGATGTTGTCCTCGAAAAACGTTGCCTCGGCCGTGGTCGCCA
>Ga0315274_10005672_pt1 | contig 18235 bp, 16 predicted proteins | sample YL17G02_20_MG_FD_203700 | JGI IMG/M metagenome (GOLD analysis project Ga0315274, IMG submission 203700) | Sediment microbial communities from Yellowstone Lake, YNP, Wyoming, USA - YL17G02_20 | ecosystem: Environmental > Aquatic > Freshwater > Lake > Sediment | place: USA: Wyoming | collected...
TTGCCCGCCGTCATACAGCAGTTGAGACACGGTCTGCAAAAAATGCAGCGAACGCCCACTGCACTCAAGTCCCTCACTGGTTGGCATTGGATCATAAGCTCACTTTGACTGCGAATTGGAATCAGATAGAAAGAACTTGTCCTGCGTGAGCTGGGCTGTCCACCTTGCCGTCGCGCAGTACGCATTTGCCGTTCATGAACACAGTCTCGATGCCCGTTGGCGCCCTGTCGAACTCGACGATTGTAGTGTTGTCTTTGACTGATGCCCAGTCGAAGACTGTGACATCGGCTGCCATTCCTTTCTTGAGGTAGCCACGGTTCTTGAGATGAAAGCGATCCGCAGTGGCCCCGGTCATCTTGCGAATTGCCTGCTCGAGCGGAATCAGTTTTCGTTCCCTCGCATATTGCAGGAAGAGCGGGAAAGCGCCGTATGGCGCCGGATTTCTGTTCTCTTTCCCGGGCAGCGCATCGGTCATAAACAGGCAAGCGGGATGCTGCGTGAGCGCGTCGATGATCTCCATGTTGCTGTAGCTGTGGAGCAGCACTCGCGTGTCGCGCGTGCCGCTCTTCTCGGCAAATTCGATGTATGTCTTGAACGGCGTTGTCTCACGCGCCGCGGCGATCTCGGAGAGGAACATGCCGTCGTATCGCGAAAGGTCAGCATGACCGGCGCTGGTGATCTGAATGTCGGCATAGCCCAGGCCAACCAATGAAGAGAGGGCCATGAGTTCGGTTTCAAGCCTTTTGAGCGCCTCGGGGTTATGGTAATTGTCCGGGAGATTTTCGCGAAACCATTTCGGCATGAGCACGCTGAGGACTGAATTGCCGCAATGGTAGGGATAAGAATCGGTCTTTATGTCAATGCCCTCGGCGATGGCCGCGTCGATGGCATCAAGACACTGCTTGTAAGTCTTATGCGAACTTGTTCCCGCAAACATCAGGTGAGAGTACTGAAGGGATACGCCGGTCTGCCGCGCCACGCCGATCATCTCCTGCAGCGCGAGCAGATTGTGCGGCGGGCCGATAAGCTTGATCTCGTACTCCGACGACAACGACGAGTAAGCCCTGCCATGTACCGCAAGCACCTTGTCTTTCTTTTTCACCAACTGCGCTACGCCCTTAATCTCATCCGCGGTCGCGAAAATGCCGGGCGCATACTGGAGTCCGAGTGAGACGCCCGCGGCGCCTTCCTCCATGGCTTGTTCGAGCAAGGAAAGCAGTTCTTTCATCTCGTCGCCGGTGAGCGGACTCGGGTTCAGCCCGCGCATCGAAGCCCGGATTGTTCCGTGCCCGGCGAAGTTGGCCAGGTTGTGACTCGATCCGATGCTGCGCAGGTGCGCGTAGTATTCCGCCATTGTGTCCCAAGTCAATTCCGAGCTGGGGAAAAGGCCGGGTGTAAGCTGCTTCTTGTACTCGCTCGGTTTGCGGAACCCCGCGATGCCAAAGCCGCAGTTCCCGGCCACGAACGTCGTGCAACCCTGCGCGATGAACGGCGACTTCAACTCGTCATGCCCCTGCAGCGGCAATATCCAATCCATGTGGGAATGGGCATCGATGAAACCCGGCGCGATCACCTTCCCCGTACAGTCGAGCGCCGGGCATTCGACGTTTACCGGCCCCTCCGACACATCCTCGATCGTCGCTCCTTTGATAAGCACGTTTCCCGTGAATGGCTTCTTCCCCTCGCCATCGACAATGAGGCCGTTTTTCAAGAGCATGCGAGGTTCTGAATCCACGGCTGCCACCGCAGCCGACTTGACGAGCGACCCGCCCATCAGCAATCCGGAAGCCTTCACTCCGAGACCTAGCAGCTTTCTGCGCGAGATGTGGCGCGTTTCGACATCCTCAGATTCCCTACAATTCATGTCCTGTTCTCCGTGTGTTCACAGCGCTTTCAGTTTGTTGCTCATGGCCGCTCAGAAATCGGCAGCACGACTCGTCTTCGAGTATGTTCTCAGCGATTAGGGTGTAACCTTCGCCGAGGGGATGACTCGCGTCGGCGTACAGTTCGCTGGGCAGGAGCGGCGGTGCGTAGTGGGGAGTGTTGTGTTCCTTGAGCCATGCATCAATGCTGACCGCAATCGCATTGTAAGGCTGGATCTGCTCTGCCTTGATCATGTGCTGGTTGAACGGCCCAATGATGACGAGCACTTTGTTGTTTCTTGCGATCAGAGTGCGGACGGTTTCCTGGAAAGAATGCCATTGCACGGATGAGGCCTCGGCAACCCACTCGAAGTCGACGGGCGCTCCCACCGTTTCCGTCCAGGGGAGCGGCTTGTGGCGCAAGGCGGGACTGGGCGCGGGAAGCTCGAGCGAGATCCTCTTGAGGGGATTCGAATATGGGTTCTCCCTTGCCCAAGTCGGAAGATCCGAGTTGTCGAAGTACGCGATGGCCACGTGGTTGCTCCAGGCGCGGAAGGGAAGGTAACGCTCGATCACAATGCCGATTCTGTTGGCATAAGGTTCCTTGTAACACGGGATGAGCGGCATGAATTGCGACACCAGCTTCGGATGGTTGAACTGGAATTCCCTTTCCGTCTGAAGATCCTGGCGTTTCGAGCTCATCCAGAGCGGGTTGAAATGGAGCATGACTGTCTGTCCACGGATGGCGCGGCCGTAATACGCGATGAGCCCGTGCATCGCCGCGGGATGTATCCCATCCACGCCCAGATTGACGAATCGATCAGACCCGGTGAGCGCGTTGAGGTGATGGGTAAGCGTATCTTGTGGCGTAACGTACTCGCCCCAAACGACTGAGTCGCCGATCACAAGCACCTTGTCTTGACCACAGGCCAACCGGCAATAGCGCTCATACTGCCAGTAGTCATTGCCGAGTTCGTATGGCATGCGGTAATCGGGGCCGGGGTCGAATGGCTCGATCTGTTGCCAGCCCCAGGGAATGAACAAGCAGAGCGCGATCACCAACGCGCCGGCAACGACCCATTCATGTACAGACAGCCGGATCGTGTTCGATCCAAACGGCGGTTCAAAGGATCGATCCAAAGTTGCCGATTCGCGCGGTGTTCTTTCCGGTTCCTTCATGAGGTGATGCCTGCTGCCAGTGTTATTGCGAGCGAAGCGAAGCAATCTCATACATCTTGTCCGTCTTGCGGCGTCAGTCGATGCGTGCCTCCAACCGGGAGTACGGCCTACTTCGCGGCTGCCTTGCTTTCGCCCGGCATACGGTCTTGCGGATTCGGGAGCGGTGGGAACGGCGCGTGCGGCTCGCTCTGATACCAGAAGGCGACGCTCGAAAAATCATCGGAGCGGTCGTTCGCATGCCCGTGCTCGATAGTGACCTTGATGGACTTCGTAAAAGGGATTGGATCCATGAGGTGATACCGGTAGACGTTCCATAGTTCGTCGCGCTTGTGTTCGCCGCGCAACGGGCAGCCGAAGTAGAGATTGCTGAACGCCGGGCCGTAACACCAGGCCCCACAGAAGTAATCTTCGGAGCCTGTGCCGTTGAACGTCGGCTTTTCCTCTCCGTCGATATAGATCATGTCATCGCCTTCGCCCCACCAGCCATCGGCCCGGTTGTGAATCGACAGGCTGCAGCCGACGTAATGGCCGCGGCCCTGCGCTTCCAGGAAGACGTAGTTCCGCCCAGGCGCGCAGGGGTACTCCTGACGATACTGCGCATGAAAACGCCCCGTGTCCGGCGGCAGCTTGTCGCGAAGCTGATAGTCAACGTAGTAGTAAAAAGCCCCACACGGCACGGGACCGTCGTTCGTTACGGTGACGCGGGCGCCTTTCTCAAACGGCATTCGCCAGAAACAATTCAGGCCTTTGCTCGTTCCCATCTGGATCGGAAGGCACGCATACTGGTAATACCTGCCGTGTCCCAGTCCGAAAAAGTCGCCTATCGGACACTCGACGGACGGAGTCTCTTCGCCGTCCCAGTACATGCGCAGCACAAGGTTCTTCAAGTGCATTTCATCTTTCGTGGATATGGTGACCCAAATGTGGGTGATGGCGCCTGCCCCTTCGATTTTCGCCATCTCGCGGGTCTCGCCGGGCTTGATGGGCCAGTCTTGCCGGCCATCGTTGTTGCCTCCGCTCGGGTCGTAGCTCGATTGCCGCCCCGCTCGAAAATCCTTCAGTTGCGGGAGTCCCGACAGAAGCCCGCCGCCTGCATCATCTGCCGCGGCCGCCGCAGTCAAGCTCACGCACACAGTAAGCAAAGAAACAAGACCCGTGACCATGGATTGCTTTCGCATGACTTTTTCTCCCGAGCCGTTATACGTTTCCCAAGACGAGAGCATGGTAGCATGCGTGAGACTCGGCGGCAAATGTTGATCGGGCATCGGATTTCGCGAGCGGAGCTTACTTCTTCTTCGTCTTTAGGGGAGGTTCGGGAGCGGAAGGCGAGGCTTCTACAACGGACACCTGTTCGATCCCGGCGAGTTGCGCCGAATCAATCGCATGGGCCAGAGCGGCGTGGTTCGCCTCGGGATCCACTTCAATGACTACGCCGCCGGTTTTCTCGGCGACTTGTTTCCGGAGGGCCGTCGCCAAGTCGGGAACCGCCACGGGATTTCCATCAATCTTGTACTGCCCATCGGCGTCGACGGCGACCCACACGCGGTTGTTATCATCCGGCTTGACATCCGTGGGCGCCCCTGTGGCCACCTTCATGTCAAGGCCGCGATAGTCCAGCATCGGCGCCACGACCATCATGATGATGAGCAGGACAAGAAAAATGTCCGTCAGCGGCGTTATGTTGATTTCGCTAAAGAGTTCCCGGCGCGCTGCTTTCATCGGGTTTCTCTTTCTCCGTGGAATTTCCGGCCCTGCCAACAACGGTCATGCGGCTGAACTGGGCCTGCTCGGCCGCGCGGAACACATTGAGCACGGCGCCGCTCTTCGCGTCTTTGTCCGCCTGCACTACCACCATTTTCTCGAGGAACCGTTCGCCCTTCTGTCGCATCACATCGGTGAGCCGCTCGAGGGGAACCTCGACGCTGTCAATGAAGTACTTTCCATCCGCCGTCACGTCGACGTTCACGACGTCCTTTCTTACCTCAGCGCCGGAAACCACGTCGGGTAGATTGATGTCGGAGCGCGCCTGCCTCATGAACGGCGCCACAACGATCATGATGGTGAGAAGAACGAGAAAGATGTCGGTCAACGGAGTGATGTTGATCTCGGTGAAGAGCTGCTTTCGCTTGTGGGCGCTGCGCGTGGCCATGTGATATCTCAACGACAAGGGGTTACAACCCCTTGTCCCAACCCCTTGTCCATTATCCTCGTCCGGACGTTTCCGCGGCAGTGCGGGGTGCGCCGCCGAGCCGCGATGCGCCCAATCGATTCTCCACCTCGCCAAGAAACACCAGCTTCAGCAATTGGAAGTCCTCTTCATACCGGCTGACGGTCATGTGGAAGTAATTGTTCAGTGCCACGGAAACAATCGCGACTCCGAGTCCAAACGCGGTCACGATCAGCGCCGAGCCGATCCCGAACATTATCTGTGGCGCAGCGTTCGCCGTTCCCGCCTGCGACATCTCGCCAAAGGTGACCAGGATTCTGATGACGGTGCCAAACAGGCCGAGGTAAGGCGAGACCGTGCCGATCGTCCCGAGAATGGAAAGATGACGCTCGAGATTCCGAACCGCAAGCGACACGGTAATGTCGTAAGAACGCTCGAAATTCCCCTTGTGCTTGGCCAGCGAGTATATGCCTTCTTCCGATACCTGCCCCAGCAGCCCACCCAGCCTCGAGCTGAGGGACCGGCCATAATCCAGGCCCCGCTGCAACTCTTGCTGAAGGACGGGTATGAACTCGACCACGTCGCGCTTGTTTCTTCGATAAAAGACCCAGCGTTCCATGGCGACCGCGATCGTGACTACCGAACACAGCACAATGGGCAGCAACACCGCCCAGTCATGCATCACCGCAAACCGTATAAGATCCATTCAACCACCCTTCTCGTGCTTGTGTGTTTGTTGTACCGGCTTCAGCCGGCGCGGTCTGTCTACGGAACCACCGCCTAAAGGCGGTACAACGAACACATTGTCTCGTAATCGTCCTCGAAACGGACTGACGTCCTCTTAACGACTACGGGCAAAAATGTGCAATACGTCTCTTCCCGCGAAAACGACGCAACACCACAAAACATAATACCACAGCGTAGCCGGAGGTTCCCAACCATATGTCCGGCATGCCAATCCCGTTGTGTTATACTCGGCACACTCACTTGGCCCAACGGAAAGGGAATGGGGCTCCCGTGCGTCAAGACGTGATCCGAATCGGCGTCGACCTGAGTTGTCTGATGTCCCGGCCGCTGACCGGGGTCGGATATTACACGCTGAACCTTTTCCAGGCGCTTGCGGCAGGATATCCGTCGTTTGATATCCGAGTGATGGCTAGTTCGGCGCGCCCACGTGCGGACTTGTTCCGGCCGTTTAGGGCCCAGTGCTCGCGCGTACGCATCGTCCCGTGGCCCACGCGGCTCAAAAACCGGATGTGGACCACCATCGAGTGGCCGCCGTTTGAATGGTTCACCGGGCCTGTGGATGTCGCGCACGGGGCGTTCCATCTTTTACCCCCGTCGAGACATGCACGCCGTATGGCGACCATCTTCGACTTGTCTAACCTGCGTTGCCCGGAGATGCACCGCGCCGAAAGCTTCGGCATCCACGCGCCGCTTCTCCGGCACGCCGCTGCACGGGCCGACCGCATCGTAGCCATATCCGAAAGCTGCAAGACCGACGTCGTGGAGTTGCTCGGCGTGCACCCTGACCGCGTCCGAGTCGTCCTCGGCGGCATTCACCTCCAGGAATTCGGCGGAGCGCAGGACGACCATCTGCTGCAAATCCTAAGAAAACGCTTCAGCATTTCCGGGAACTACCTCATTCATCTCGGCACCCTTGAACCTCGCAAAAACCTCCCGCGCATGATCGAGGCATATGCGCGGGTCCGGCACCGGTTCGAGGATTGTCCTCGACTCGTGCTGGCGGGTCAGGCCGGATGGATGTTCGAGGACGTTTTCTCGTCAATCGAGCGTCTTCGTCTCTCCAACCACGTCGTGCACACCGGCTATCTCGAACGAAATGAGGCCGTGTGCCTGCTGCGCGCGGCCCACGCCTGCGTTTACCCATCGCTGTACGAGGGGTTTGGCTTGCCCGTGCTCGAGGCGATGGCCGCGCGGATACCGGTGCTGACCTCAAACGTTTCCTCGATGCCGGAGGTTGTCGGCGATACCGGGATCCTTGTCGACCCGAAAAGTGTGGACGCGATCGAGGCCGGCCTGCTGGAACTGATCGAGAACAGAACTGCGTCACGGCAGCGAGTCGAGGCCGCGTACGAGCGTGCAAAGCAGTTCACCTGGGAAAACAGCGCGCGCGCTCTGGCCGAAGTCTACACGGAATTGACCGAATGACCCCTAGCTATATTCGTGCTCGTGCTCGTAATCGTGCTTGTAATCGTAATCGACAGAGGTTACGGATCCCGATCCACCAGCGATACTGTCACTCATTTCAATTGATTTTCCCTGACAATTCCTCTTCCTGGAACTACGTGTCTTCGATTACGAGCACGAGCACGAGCACGAGCACGAATCACGATTACGATTACGATTACGATTACGAGCACGAGCACGAGTGCGAGACAGTGGGACGGGGGTTGTCATGAGCGCAACGCAGTCGGAGACGCCGCCCCTGTTGACTCGCGAGTCCTCTCGAATTGGCGCGAATCTCATCTCGCTGGTTTTCTCGCGTATTCTGTGCCTTGGCCTCGGCTTGGTGCAGATGGGCATTATTTTTCGGGCGTTGGGTGTGGATGGCACCGGGCAGTTTGGATTCGCGCTCGGTTACTCATCACTATTCACCGTGTTCGCCACGCTTGGCATCCAACGGCTGCTGGTCCGGGACATCGCACGCGATCCCGGCATCGCATGGACATACGTCTGGACGGCGCTCGGCGTCATGGCGTTCCTGTCCGCGTGCGTCGTCTTGATGATCGCGGTGTCGACCGCTTTCATTGAAGCCAATCCTGTTGTCCGCAGCGCCGTCTTGATGGCGTCCGTGTCGGTGATCGTCATCTGGGCCTTGCAGAGCCCGTTCGAAGCCCTTCTGATGGCCCGCGAAAGGATGGTGCTGCTTGCCGGCGTCAACCTTGTGTCGGGCATCGTACGCCTCGCGGGCGCCTACTATGTTCTGCGGATAGCGCCGACCAGCGTTATGGCGCATGCCGGCATCGCGCTCGGCAATGCGGCCGGGCTTGCCCTGTGCATCGGTGCAGCGGCCGTTGCCGGCGGATGGCAACGACCGCATTTTCGTCTAAGCCTTGCTTTCGCCCAGATTCGCGAAAGCAGCGCGTTCACCCTCGCCATGTTTCTTTCGTTGATCTACTTCAAGTCCGATATATCGATCCTCAAATGGCTGGCAGGCGAGTCCGCGGCCGGAATTTACACCGTCGTACAACGCCCAATGGAACCGCTTCTCATGATCGCGGGCATTTGGGGAACAGCGGTATTCCCTGCGCTGTGCCGCTTCTCGGTCAACGCTCCGGAAGACTACGCGCGGCTCATGAAGACTTCAGCGCGCCTCGCCCTGCTTGTCGCGTTCCCGATGGCATTCGGGATTGCCGCCCTCGCAGGACCGATCATACTGTTGCTGACGGGCGCCCGTGCGAGCGAGTTTGCAGATTCGGTGCTGCTGCTTCGGGTCCTCTGCGGCATCGTGCCGTTCTTCTATCTGAACGGCGTCGCCCAGGAGTTCCTATATTCCTCGCACCGCAATTGGTACGTCGTGGCGGCCTATGCCTGCGCCGCCGCCCTAAGCGTCACCGGCAACATGCTTCTCATTCCCGCGATGGGCGTTTACGCGGTCGCGGCCGTTGCCATCCTTACCAGCCTTGTCGTGTCCGCGATGTTCGTTTACAGAATGAGGGCGGAATACGGAGCAATGGGGCTGCCGTCCCTTGTGGCCAAGACCATGATCGCCTGCTCCCTGATGGCCGGCGCCGCGTATGCGCTTTCCGGGATCTCGCTCATTGCTGCGATTGGCGTGGCAAGCGTCCTATACCTCGCAGCACAAGTGGCCTTGCGCACCCTGACACCCGAGGAAAGGCGGCTTGTTATCGCCATATTGAAGAGGCGAGAGCCCGATAAGTCAGCATCAGCATGACTCGGCACTCCGGCCTCCGGACTCTCTTCCTCCAGCCTCAATAACGAAACCTATTTCGTCGGCACTGCGCAAGGCCAACTTGCGGTAAAGCCACGCTGGACGATGCGAAGTGAGACGCCGCCCAAGCATGTTACACCCTCGCGTGGGCAAGCTGTTGTATGCCATTCCGAAGATATCGATGACTCGAAATGGGGCCAGGAGATCCAGCCACCGCTGACCGGTCCACATCCGCTCGTCGCCATATACGCCGCCCTTCCACCTAATCGTGGGCACGGCAAATATCACCCTTCTGCAGACGGCTGTTTGCGCTTTCAGCGCGGCGACAATCTCCGGGGGATCAAAATGCTCCATCAAACCCTGGTGATAGCACGCGTCAAATGCATTCTCGCGAAAGGGCAGGCGGAGAATGTCACCGACGACAAACCGCACCGAGCCGCCGAGCATCGCGTTCATCCTTTGATTGGACGCGATCACGTCCGGGTCGCGGTCGAGACCCGTCACCGAGTAGTTCATCTGACTGAAGTAAATCGCCATCAGCCCAGAACCGGTCCCCACTTCTAGGATGTTACAACCGGCGAAATGCTCCCGGCATTTCGCGATGAACTCCCCCATATTGTTGAAATACTCGAGAATCCTGGGCAGAGTGTCTAGGTCTCTGTAGTATTCCGCCCAGCTCCCGCGGCCTGATTCCTCACTCGTTACGCGTACGGTCACGTTTTCTCAGCCAGGAACAGCTTAGAGGGGCTGGTCGCCACCGTACAAGTCCCTCTCGTACTCGAGCGCCCCATTCCTTCCAGCATGCGCGATGCCAATAATCTTTGCAAACGGGTCGTCGGGGCTGCCGCGCCATTTCTTGGCGTCCTGCGCGCCCTTCAGCATTTTCAGAAGCTTATCCCGCTCGCCCGCCTTCAACTTCTGGATCTCCGTCGCCAACTGTCGCAAAGTCATGGTCATCACCTCGCACTTATGATAACACGCTCTCCACGTGCGATCACCCTGCCGTCCCACTCGCTATTCAGGCAGCGGCCTGTCCTTTGTCTCGGGAGCGAAGGGCAGCACGAGCAATCCGAGGAGGAACACGAGCGAAACGCCAAACACCATATTCCGCAGCCCGAAGCTCTTCATCAGCGGACCTGAGACGAACAGCGCTGCGGCTGTAATGTAGCGTGCGACATTGTAGCAGAACCCGGTGCCCGTGCTGCGCAGACGCGTCGGGAACAGTTCGGGGAAGTACACCGCGAAACCGCCCAGAAGGAACAGGAGCGCGTAGCCCATCAGGAAGAAGAGGACCAACGCGGTCACGAAGGATGACGTAAAGAGAAAAGTCGCCGGAATGATCACAAGACATCCCAACAGCGCCACAAGGAAACCGAGACGCCGCCCGGCCTTCTGTGCCAGCCAGGCAAAGCCCAACGCGCCAAAGAAACTGCCAAGATTCTGCGCCATTGCGGCTAAACTGATCTGGCGCTCGACAGCAGGCTTCAATTCAGCCACACCGTTTGGGTTCAACACCAGGGTCAGCAGTTCGGGCGTCCAGACGCTGATACCCCAGAAGCCAATAACGCCCACTGCAGCCAACCCGACGCCGACCAGCGTATTCCTACGGATGGTGCGTTCCTTGAATAGGCCCAGGATAGAGCCCAACTGGCCTTTCACCTTTGAACTTCTTGCATGCTCACGCGCCAGGCTCCACGCTTCGGGTTCCCGGACAAACATGAAGATCACAAACACAAGCAATGCAGGAACAATACCCACGGCAAACATGTATCGCCAAGAATGCTCGGGCGACATGTGGCTCGCGAAGAGCATATTGATCCCGGCGGCCGTGATGTTGCCCAGAGCTGACGTAGCTTGGACGATCCCCAGAGCGGTGGCTCTCGCGTGAACCGGAAAGGTCTCCGCAACCAGGGCGGCGCCTGCCGCGAACTCGCCGCCAACGCCCAGACCGGTCATGAAACGGAAAAAGGCGAACTGCTCCCAGTTCTGCGAAAGACCGCTCAGTCCCGTGAACCCCGCATACATCAAGATAGTAAGTGCCATCGTGCGAGTCCGCCCGAGACGATCCCCCACCATGCCGAACAGCAAGCCGCCCGTGGCCCAGCCGATCATAAGCGCCGCCGTGCAGAGCGTTGTGTAGTAGCCCACGTCCCCCGCGGAGGCGGCCGCACCGAGGAGTTCACGCACCGCATGCTGTTTGGCAAAGACAAAAAGCCACTGGTCCATCGTATCGAACGACCAACCCAAACACGCCACTACCAGCACCAGATAGTGGTAACCGGTCAGTCCCGACGTGAACCGTTTCTTTGCGCTTATTGAGTCAGACATGATCTGTAAAGCTCCTTCCCGAGGTCTTGCTTCTTCGACAAGGTCCGTGGCCGCCCATCGCCACGAGACAAATCCCGAAAAATGCACCGGCAAATCGAGTTACCATACACACCACAAGACAGGCTTTTCAACATACTTGCCGCGCTCCCATTCCGATTGTGCCAACGCAGAAACCACCTCAAAAGGGATGCGCTGCCTCACACAAAAACCTGCGCCAGATCATCAGAAGAGAAAACTCGGGGAAACCGGCCGTGCTCCGACAGCGGGGACTCCTGTCTTCTGACCACCGATTCCTATTGCCGTTTTTAGCTTCATGGATTCTGGGTTGTCCGCTGATGCCCGCTCCGGTGCAGCTTCTCACGCTCAACGCTCTCTGCTTATCGCGTCATGCCGGCGTGCTTCTCGGAATCTCAGCGCGGCACTTGTGGACTTACGCCTTGTTTCCGGGGTTTCTTGCGGGTTGAGTCTTGGAAAACCAGTGTTTACCACCGATATCAAATCTCAGGAAACGCGGTACGATCTGAACGTAACTGATGACAAGTTGGTGCGAATAGCGGGATAAATAAGGAAAGTTGAAAGGGCTGGTAGCCACCTTGTGTCTTGGGTAATCTTGGTGCCGACACAGCACCGCCTCATCGTATCTCGGCATGATACTGCGTGATTTCGGGCACATCCACCCAATGTCATATTCGGCCGGACTTATGCCTCACGCGGCAAAGTCACGTTCCTTTGATCCGTGTCTGTCCTGCGCCGTGCACGTCATGCGCCCCAAAGAAGGCGCGAAGGTGTTTGCGATTGGGCCGCCGGCCGCCGGCAAAATCTCGTCCGAGACCGTTGGAGTATCGTGATGGGTCGCATCGAGGGTCCCCGCATCCTTGTGGCTGGCTTGGGGAATGAGCTGCTGAGAGACGACGGCGTGGGCGTCCACGCCGTTCGTCTCCTCAATGCACAGCGACCCGAGGAATGGGGCCGGAACATCGTTGTGGCGGAAGTGGGCGTGGCGGTGTTGGACGCCCTGCATCTGTTCGATTGGGCCGACCACATCCTGGCCGTCGATGCCATGCACGCCGGAAAGGTCCCGGGCTCGCTCTATCTCGCTTATGACAGCGATATCGAGGATTGGGATCCCACGGGAGGTCTGCATGAATTCAGTCTCGTGGGAGCGCTCAGGATGATCAAGAAGAAGCCACAGGCGAGCATACTCGGCGTCGAACCTGAGATCATCGACTACGGCATGGAACTCTCCGACACGCTGCGTCGAGTTCTACCGCGAGTAGCCGCGGAGGCCCAAACCCGCATCCGGACATGGAACACTCAACCATCAATTCCGGAGTGGGCCCAATCCGCGTGTGTCCGTGCTCGTTGATAGTTAGACTGGCGTTTCCAAGGTCTATTCGGTTCTTAGCAGACACATGCCCCAAGGCTGGATGGACGGCAGCGCGAAGCGTTTGTACGGGGCGTCTGACTGAATTGCCGTCACGCGCGTATCGCGGCATTGCATGTCGGTGACACGTAACGTGTCCTTGGAAGTCAACACGCACAACTCGATTCTCTCCGCTGGATCGAGCGACGCGTTGAGCAACGCGAGCGCGATGCCGCCTCCATCGCGGACTCGCGCCCAGAGGTTCACGCGGTGAAATGAGCCAATGTACGCGGGCAAGGCATCGCGCGCGAGCCATCGCATGACGGCCTTTATCTGCGACGCTTTGCTCAGGCTGTGCAACTGCGTCCACGGGTAATATCCGGCAACGCACACCCGCCCGCCGAGTTCGTTCTCGAACACGCCAATGCAGCAGGGCGCGACTTCCTTTCGAGCATAGTCTATAATGCGCGCGAGCGGCCGGCACGACTCGACCGACGGCGCAAACGCGTACGCGGGGCTGTGCCAGAACGATTGCCGGCCGTCCCTGCGCCGCCCGGCGAAGCTTGCGTTCAACGCGTGTTCCGTAAACTGCTCGATGCAGTCGTGGTCAAGCGTCCGCTCCACTTTGAAACCGGTCAGCCCGCCGTAGCCCATCTCGTTGAGAACACTAAGGGCCTCCGCGTCCATGTAAACCCCGGACGATAGTATCCGGCGAATTTCCGCGTCAGAAAGGGCGAATGACGACTCGCCTGAGAGCGCGGTTACGCAAGCGTGCGGCGCGCCGTAAGCAGGAGGGATGCCGAGGGTGTAGAGCGCGTCGGCATGGCCCGTGCCCGGATCGGACCTCGGCCCTTGCAGCCAGTCGGCCTTGGCGTTAATGGCCGCGAAACTGTCTTTGCTCCAGCCGGTGTCAACACCGACCGCCGGCGTCCGCGCCAATTCACTCGCGAGACAATCCAGAAACGGACGGGTCTCGCGCAGCTTGGTCAAGAGCGGCAGATACTCATCCAGCGGCTCGTCATACATCGAGATAACGTTGAACGCCGCGCCCGTGCAACCGCTCGCGATGTACGCCGCGGACTCGAGGGCCGTGGCGGACGCGCTTTTCCGCAGGCGCTGATACGGAAAGCTCTCGACCTCAGACTGGATCGAGACAACCGACGAGGGGAGCAAACAGATCTGACGGCCAATCTGATGCGCCTTCTGCGCGATGCCGTCTAACCATTCATCGGTGTAGTTGCCGCCGCCCGGACGCCACATGACCGCCGCCTTCGCGGGTCCGGACAATGCCTCGGCCCAACGATCAAAATCGAAGCCCTCGAAGAATCGCTCGCCGGTCATGAACCCGAGCGGCAAGCCGGGCTGGACCGCGTGCACAGTCTGCTCGATGTGCGACAACAGTCGAAACATCGTTTTCCGGTTGTGCTCGAGCCACGCGCGCCGGACCTCGAGTTTCGCCTTGAAATCGGATTGATTGAACGCCTCCCGCAAGGAGTTCCGGTCGTACTTCCTGCCAATCTCTTGCTCGAACAGGGCTAGGCACCCGTCGCAAAAGCACCCGCGTCCGATTGGGGCGTGTCCGAGGAGGCGAACGTCATCGTCGACCCAAATGTAATCGGGGGCGGCGCCAGTTACGGCCTTGTACACCTCCGCGATATAGCCCCGCATACCCTCACCATTCGGACAGAACGTGCCCTGCGCCACACTGCCGTCGATGTCGGTCATGCGCGTATATCCAACTGACAGGGAGTTGGGCAGATTCTCGTCGAGGTGGCCAAGCGTCGCAAGCACGTTAATGCCCGAACGGTAACCCAACGCGCGAGACGCGGCCATCCGTTGCGCGAGCAACGTAGCGCGTTGCTGAATAACCTCCAGAGGAAGCGGCGGATGCGTTTCCGACGTGAAGAACGTGATCTCATCCGTAACGCCCTTGTACTTTTCAAACACATCCAACAACGCCCGATACCGCGCGTCATCCAACCACTGCGCAACACCTATCCGAAACGAAATGAATGCCTTCTTCACTGATTCCTCCTCTCTAGCCGTCTGCGCCACCGCCGGCAGCCCGCTCCACAGACTTACGCCCAGCGACGCCGATGACATTCGCAGAAACGTCCTCCGACTCACTTCCATCTCGGACATGACATCCCCTCTGGTCTACTCAGCCGATTTGTTGCTGTCTTATCTTCTCGACAGGATACCAGGATTCGTCGGATATTGCAGGAGGCAAGCGGAGTCGTTATAGCCGCCGTGAACGCTGCTCTGGCGGCCGGCTATGGGTGACCGCCGGCGGTCTTGAACTCGGCATGCAGGGCGTCGGGCCGAATCAGTAGGGCGAGCACGACGGAAAGAAGGGCGCTTGCGATGCAGATGAAGAAGGCCATCTCGTAGCTGCCTGTTTTGTCGAAAATCCGTCCCGCCGAGGTGGGCCCCAACAGAATGCCGATGGCAAAGCCAACCATGATCAGCCCCATAATCCTGCTGAATTCGCGATCCCCGAAACAGCGGCCGACCAGGACGGGCAGCACGATGGCATTCGTAGCCACGGCGCCGCCCTGCAACAGCGCGAACAAGCCGATGGCGCGGAAATCGATCCATCCGAGCTTGACCACGCATATTTCGAGGGCGAGGGGCCCGGCCGCCACGAACAGGCCGGCAATGGCCATGAGGACCTTGGGACTAAAGCGGTCGCATAATACGCCCGTAACGAGCCGGCCGGGCAAGGTGACGCCAAGCGCCAGGGCCATGAACAAGGGGGCCATCATCATCGAAAACCCTTGGTGTTCGGCGAAGACCTGGGTGTTCGTGGAGATAGCCGACGTGGCATAGAGTTGAAGGACGTAAATGCCCACAATCAGCCAAAAAGAGAGCGAGCGAACGGCGCGCCGCGTGGATACCCCGGACAGTGTGTGGGCCGTGGCGCCCCCCTCATTTCCTGGCGTGAGGCCGTCGGGCGCCTGACCAACGTCGGCGGGGCGGTTCTTGAGGAAGAGGACGAGTGGCGGGAGCACAACGATGTAGAAAAGCAGGCCTATGACGCGGTAGGCGCCGCGCCAGCCCAAATGGGCGATGAGGTACGACGTGATGGGCGGCAGCAGGAGACCGCCGAGCCCGATGCCCATCAGAGTCAGGGCCATGGCACGCCCGCGATACTTACGGAACCACATCGTGACGATGGTCTGGGCGGGGACGAGCGTGGATGCAGCCACGACGGCCCCGGACAGCCCCATGATTGCGTAGAGCTGCCAGAGGGTGGTGACAACGGACATGAGAAGGGCTGCCGCTCCGGCGGCCGCAGTGGCGGCGATCAGCACGTTCCGTGCACCGAATCGTTGCATGAAGGCGCCGACCACGGGCGAGGCCAGACCCACCACGATGGCCCAGACGGCGACGGCGATGGTCGCCGAGAAGACGTCACACTTGAGAGCTTCGATAAGACGGGGCAGGTATACCGAGAAGGTGTAAAACCCATGGCCCCCAGTGAAGAACAAGGTAAAAAACATCAGGGCGACGATGCGCCAACCGTAATACGCTCTCGGGCTACATGCAGGGCTTGCCATAAGTCTCCTTTCGCGCCTGACCGGCTTCCTCCGCCTTCGCGGCGGCAGCCGCCTGTCTTTTGTCATCCAACATGAAGTACCACTTTATTGCGTGCCTTTCGTCACCGTCTGGCGGGAGATGAGTCGCCCGCAAATGTCACCTGGGCGGGGCTGCTGAGCGTGTTAGCGAGCGTTTGGCTCGCATTGCCAACAATTCGCGGACGATGGTATTCGTGTTCCGCGGAGTGACGCCGATTGCGGTGCAATAAGAGGCCGGCCCAAAGTGCGTTTTCATGTCGCGGAGGCCGTGGGCGTCCGTGGACACCGTGAACTGAACGCCCGCGTCTGCCAGCGGTCTGATATCGGCAATAAAGGCTTCGCGGATCGCAGGATCTTTCGAGCACCCCTCGTGCTCCCGCGAGATCTCGATGTATACGGACCTGCCGCGCAGCAGGCTTATCACCTCGTCCTGCTCGCCGGGTTGGAAGAATCGGTAGTCATCGACCTTGAGCGACGCCGGGTCCTTGCCCTGTTCTTTCGCCATACGTTGCACGCGCTCGACGCGCATAGTAAACGGATGGAAGATGATCATGGGAACAGGAAATCCCTTTTGGACTTCGATGATCTGGCGAATGCGCTTTATCAGCATCTGTCCGCAAGGCGGCGGATTGCCGTTGGGCGAAATGTGCCACCCGATGACCTCCGCAAGACGCATCGCATCGCGGTCGAGAGCTTGATCAAGTTCTCCCTCCCAGATCTCCCACCCTCGAAACGCAATGACGTCGCTTCGCTTGTTCAGGCTTTCCAGATCGTCCATCAGGGCCGTCTTGCCTTCCCGGCCCGCTGGATACCATTTCGTGAACTTGTTTTTCGCGATCCAGTTTTCGAACTCTTCGGACGTGCTGTCATACAGCTCGCGGTGATCGAGGACAAGTAAGACTTTCCGCCCGTCGGCCACGGCCAGATCGATCCATTCCTGTAACGGGACGGGCCGCTCCATTCCCGCGTGGAGGTGCATGTCCATCTCGTGCAGCTCAAACAGGCCCGGGGCGAGGTTCTGCCCAGGAAGAAGGGATTCGGCCGAAGGCTGAGACGGTTGTCCGACGGTAACCCAACAGAACATGCAAATGCCTGCGAATGTGAGTTGCGCAAATATCAAAGTCGAGGTGCGCATCCTATTCATGACCCATTCCTTTCTCTGTAGTGGGCGACTCCGCCTCATGCAGCGCCGTCACCACGAGCGTGTAGAACACGTTGTGAACGAGCCAAGGTTCGTTGGTCCGATACGATGGATATGCGCGGCCCCCAGTAGACAGGTCGACGCCCGGGCGGTCGTTGCCCGCGATATCGCGCACGAAGCCGTTCGGAATGGCGCCCGGCACCGCGCCGCGCTCGTGGCCGGGGATCGTGATATATCGATGATGATATCGCGGCAGGTTTACGGAACCTTTGCCTTCCATCATGCAGAGGTCGTACGGGTTTCTGCCGAGCACGAAGTCGAGTTGGTCGATGGCATACTCTAACAGCCGGCGATCCCCCGTCACACGATGACTCAACAAGGCCGACCACGCCCTGCAGCATGCCTGGTAGTTGCAGCCCAGCGCGCTCGACGGGTCGAAGAAATATCCGTCGCGGCCCGGTTTCTGCATCATGAGCCCAAGAGGATTGTCCGCCTCAGCGAGAAATCCCGGAGTGTGTTCTTTGAGCCGGAGCCTGATCTTGGGTGCGAGCGGATCATCGGGGAACCGAAGAGCAAAATACGCCAACGCTGCCGCGGGGATGTCGCCGCTGTTCCCGTATCCCCCCGAGAGTTGACCGCCGGGCGTGCCGGTCCCGAGGATAACTTCAACGGATTCGCGCGCATATTGGAGAGCTTGTGAA
>Ga0315274_10005673_pt1 | contig 18235 bp, 40 predicted proteins | sample YL17G02_20_MG_FD_203700 | JGI IMG/M metagenome (GOLD analysis project Ga0315274, IMG submission 203700) | Sediment microbial communities from Yellowstone Lake, YNP, Wyoming, USA - YL17G02_20 | ecosystem: Environmental > Aquatic > Freshwater > Lake > Sediment | place: USA: Wyoming | collected...
ATTCTTTAGGAACGCTTGGGGGAGGGAACCATTTTTGCGAAACAGGACTTTCAACTGAAGGTAATGTTTGGATAACTATTCATTCAGGATCTAGAAACTTTGGAAAGAGAATTTGCGAGTATTGGCAAAACAAAGCTATTAAAAAAATAAATAATGATGATAAAAATGATATTAAAAAGAAAATAGCAAAAAATAAAAAGTCTTCGGGTTTTAAATGTTCAGAAGAATTGTTATGGCTTGATGGGGAAGATGCTGTTGGATATTTATTTGATATGATTTTTTGTCAAATATATGCTGAAGTTAATAGACAGCACATGATGGATATTATTATGAAAATTATTGATGTTAAGCCAATAGAAACTATAGAAACAGTTCATAATTTTATAGATTTTCATGATTTTATTATTAGAAAAGGAGCAATTCGTTCTTATATTGGTGAAAAAATGATTATTCCTTTTAATATGAGAGATGGTATTTTAATTTGTGAAGGAAAGTCAAATCCGGAATGGAATTATTCAGCTCCACACGGGAGTGGAAGGATTCTTTCTAGAGGACAGGCTAAAAGACAACTAGACGTCGCTAGCTTTAAAGAACAAATGAAAGATATATACTCCACATCTGTAGGACAGGGAACTCTTGACGAGGCTCCTGATGCATATAAAGATTCAAAAATTATTGAAGAATCAATACAACCAACAGCAATCATTTTAGATAGGATTAAACCTATTCATAATATGAAATGTTCAGAAGATGAAAGAAAAAGATGAAAAAACCACTTGATGTAGTTAAAAAAAGCATTAGTGATTTGCTTGGGCTAGTACGTGTGAATGAAATTGAATACACAATTAGTATTAGACAGAAAAGAAATCACAATGATAATCTCTCGGAGTATTTTAGTGAATATGAAAACGTAGTAGTTGTACAATCAGATGGATCTGCTTGGTTAATTGATAAAAACGATATAGATCGAGATTACGGTCATCCATACGTATTGGGTGGAAAAACTGCATCATTGTTACGTGAAGAATTCTTTAACTTTATCATTAATAATAGAATGAATAACGTAAGTTTTAGTTATCAGCAACGTTCATTACATAAAAGATTCGGATTATTAAATCCAAATGAAAAATACATTATATATCTATTGTATCACCTGAAGAAAAAATATAAAGATATCTAGAGATATCTAGAACTTAAACAAAGGTTGACATGGAAAAACTGAATAAAAATTTTTTGATTGTAGTTCCCGTTGAAGATATTAAATCAGCAATTGAAAAAGGTATTAAAGAAACAGCTGAAATTGGATCTTTTTCAAAAGAACATTCTGATGAGATTTGTTCTTACATACGACAATCTTTTATTATAAATCAATCTTTGAATGTTATGGGTATTTGTGTCAAGTTTTTGAGTGGTGTTTCTGAGTTTAAACGTTTGATGGAATTAAATAGTTTTTATTTAAACGATACAATGGCTTTTTTGTATACAAATGCTATTAAAGAAGCTCTTGAACAAATTCATCCAATTGTTCGTCAATATTTTGAGGAAAACATTCATAAATGAAAGTTATTGTTAAAAGACATACAAATTGGACAAGCGTTTTAGATTCTGCTAGAACTACTGTCGGAAAAGATTCTCTAGATAAAGAACCATCTGAAAATTTCAAAAAAGAGATTTTAATAGCTGAACATAGTCCTATTAGAACTTTACAATTTGAAGTTATTTGGGAAGACATTCCTTATTATGTTGCAATGCATCTTCGTACTCATTCAATTGGATTCATGAGTGGAGAAGATGATCTATATTTTGTTCAAACGCAAAGAACAGATCGTACTCAAAAAAAGCGAGATAAACTGCCACAAGATGCATCTGTTAGATTAAGAGTTATTATAAACGCTCATTCTATCATAAATGTAAGTAGAGTTCGACTTTGTAAATTAGCTGATCCTCAAACAAGAAAAGCATGGTCTGAATTTATTTCAGAAATATCTAAGATAGAACCAATGTTATATTGGTTGTCTGTTCCAAATTGTGTATATCGGAGATTTTGTCCAGAGACAACAAAATGTTGTGGATATAATAAAACAGGTGTTTTTAAAGACGAATTGACGTTTTATAAGAAATTTGTAGGAGTGTGACATGGGAATTAGACCAGTAGGTACTGTGATATATGGCGTAGAATTAGATACTGATGAAATAGAAACAATGAATCAGATGGCTTCAAGACGGCAGATTATGTATAAGTGGATTTCTAATATGGTTTCTGAAGATATTGCTATGTCAAAAATGTCTCTTAAAGACAGAGCAGATTTTAAAGTATTTAATAATGCTCATGTTTTTTTAAAAAGATTTTCTAATGGACATGTAAAAAAACCGTATAAGCCTTTTTGGTCTGGTAATGAAAAATTGCAAAGAAAAGTAAGAAAAGACATTGAATTGGAAACTGAAAATTATTTGGCAGAAATACAAAAAGGTATGTCAGAACACGATAAAGAGCAATTTGGTCTTGAATGGAACCCTGAAAAATTTTGGATTCCTGTTTCAGATGTCGATGATGATGAACGAATTCCAACAACTATTTTAGGTTGTGTTTATCATGAAGATTATTGTAATGATATTTTTTATTCTTTGTTTCCAATTCTTAATGTATCAGAAGTTCATTCTGTAAAAGTTATGGAAGTTCCGGGAACATTGCCTTGGGAAACAGGAACAACAAAATATAAAGATAAATATGTTACTGTTAATCCTGAAAATTTAATTCCTCTTTGGAGAAATTTACCGAAAGAACAACAAGAAGAGATATTTAAATTGTTAGAGCCGCATAAAAACAAGAAACAATATGAGATTATTAAAAAGGAATTATGGGATAAATATCACGGAGAGTTTCCTCCGTATCGAACATATCCACATGAAGGATGGTATGGATCTCATATGTATTTTTATGAAGTAGATCTTTTGTACGAGATTGTTTGTGATATGTGTAATTTGAAGTACGATCAGTTAAGGTTAAGAAAGTATTTAGTATTCTGGTGGAGATAAAAAATGGGTACTTGGGCTGAACATAGTTTGGTTTGTATGCATGGAATTCAAGAAGGACTTGATTCTCATTCTTGTTGTAGATGTCAGGAAATAGCTAAGGAATTAAGTTACCCGACTGAAAAAGGTGAGACTTACATATTTACATCTCAAGCGCAAGTGAATAAATTAAAGAAAAATAAAAAAGCATGAAACACATACTCGCAAATTCAACTGATCTTTCGAAACTTGATAAATTACAAGAACAAGTATATGTAAATGACTCAGGTGTTTTGTGTGAAAAGCAATTGCCTTTTATAATTTTTGGATCAACTGAAATGGCTTCTGTTGATTTTATTAAAAAAAGCCGTAATTACGTTGAAAGTCGAATTAATTCTTTAGGTTTTTCATCTCAAGTTTTTACTTTTGTTTGGTTTTTTAATTTAGGTCATAAACAATCAACTTATGTATTCGCTAATTCAAGTAATAGTAATATCAATTTTTTTTGGAGACATTGTATAAAGAATTGGATGAAGAACGAATGAAACAGCGTTTAGAAATGATAGATGATGAATAAATTTTGTTTTTTAACAAATTCTATACCAAAAAGTAGAAATTTGTCTCAGCAAATCGAATATTCAATAAATAAGTATCTTTCATTGGATTATAATTCTATATTTGCTGGTACTTCGCATTTAATTTTCGGAGGAGCAGTTAGAGATCAAGAAAGATAAATCGTCAAAAAAGTATATATAAGACAACTAAAGGTAAATTTTGGTGTCCAAGATGTGATGCAAATTTAATTGGACAAATTGGAAAATGTTCTAATTGTGGATATAGAGATAAGAAATGGAAATTAAATACGTAGAAGATCGAACAATATTTCTGACAGTCGTAGGCAGTCGAGCTTACGGCACTAATCATGAAGATTCTGATTTTGATAAAGCTGGAGTAATGATTCCAGGTATAGAATACTTCTATGGCATGGACAAATTTGAGCAATTTCAAGGCTATCCTGACGAAGATAAAACTATATATGACATTAGAAAAGCTATTAAACTTGTTTCAGATAACAATCCAAACATGTTAGATCTTCTAGCTTCACCTGATCGATGCATTATAAAAACAACTCCTTATTGGGATATTTTCAGAGAAAATATTGATTTATTTATTTCAAAAAGATGCAGATGGACATTTTCAGGCTATGCTAGAGCTCAATTAGAAAGAATTGCTACTCATAGAAAATATCTTTTAGATCCGCCAAAAGAAGAACCAACTAGAGAAAGCTTTGGTTTAAATTCATATAGTATATTTCCGACAGCTCAATTAAAAGCTATTGTGTATTCTGCTTTGGGTGAACTATTCATTACTGAAGAAAAAGAAAATTTCTTAAATGAACTAGACGATGTTTATTCTGATTATATCATGCCATTATTCAATAAATATGTTCTACATGAAAAATTGAATCTTGCTATGGAATATCTTCAGGCAGGAATAAAATCACAAGCAAACACAATAATGTCATTAGGACCAGCTTTTATTAAAGATGAATATCTTGAACAAGCAACCAAAGAACTTAAATATTATCATGCAAGAAAGAATTGGGATCGTTATTTAGAATGGCAAAAAAACAGAAATAAAGTTAGAGCAGAACTTGAAAAAAAATTCGGATATGATCCAAAACATGCTATGCATCTGATCAGATTATATCGTATGGGATTAGAAATCTTAGAAACTGGCAAAATAAACGTAGATAGAACGAATATAGATGCAGAAGAACTTAAACAAATTCGTTATGGATCATGGTCATTTGAAAAAGTAGAACAGTATGTAGAAGAAATGGATAAAAAAATGGAAATACTCTACAAGACATCTACACTTCAAAAAACATGTGATCGTAATAAAATCAATGCATTTCTTATAACTGTTTGTAATGTTGTTTTAAATCAGGGTTCTTTATGATTAATGATATTGATAGCGCAATTCAGTTTATTCATGAAAAAGATAAAGAAAAAGGTGAAGGATGGAGTGAAGATTCTAATGAAATAGTTAAAGTACTTGTTGAATATGCTAATTCTAAAATAAACGAATTCGTTAAAGATTCTACTATAAAAGTAAAAGATACGAATGAAAAAATTAAGAAAATAAACGATAAATTTAAAAGTTTGTTATATTATCAATGAGTTATCCAACTAAATTAAGACAACTACCTTGATTAGAATAGAAAGGAACTGATTATGATGACGCCTAAAGAATTGTTCTCTGAGATTGAAAAGAATTTTACCCCTGCTATAGCGGAGGCGACTAAATGCCGCTTTAGTGGGAGTATTGAGTTTCTTGAGGCTAATGACGAACGATACCAATTTCTCCGAAAGAAACTGGTAGTATTTAAAGAGGTTGACGGTGTGACGGTAGGAGCCTCTGACGGATTGGGGTTCTTTGGAATCTTGGATGAATCCGTGGGAGTCTCGGCTACGTTCGTTGGCGTTATGCCCTCTATCCCTAAAAAGTGGTAAAGAGTTCTCTCCTTGAACAAACAACTTATTATTCAGTATCACCTTATAAAAAAATAGATAAGATCTAAATGTGTTGCAATGTAGTTAATAAAAATGGAGACAAAGTATCTGGTTCTGTGATAGTTGCTATGTTGGGAGTAAATAACAGTTGTTCAAAAAATGAAATTGTTTGTCACGTTTGTAATGGAAGTACTGTCGGAGATTTTGGACAACCATTTGAATGTGAAACATGTCAAGGATCTGGAGTTATACATTTTTTTAATTGTTGTATTCATGAATGGATAATTGTTGAAAATAGAATTGTTTCTGGAGTTAAAATTTGTAAAAAGTGTAAAACTATACAAGGTGTATGAACAATGACAGACGAACAAATTGAAAATTTTCGTAGAGTTTTATGTTCTCTGATTGGACCTTACGCTGTTATCATGCCAAAAGAAGAAATTGTAAGGTTTCGTGATAAATTTCAGAATACTATAGACACTCGTCCCGTTGAAGATCTAGAAAAAATAACGCTTGCTGATATCATTTCTGACAATAGCAAAACTAGAGATACTTCTATTGACAGATTGATTAATCACTGTAAAAATTATACTATTGAAGAAATAAAAGTATCAATAGATGAAAATATTCAACGTGTCGAAGAGAATAAATTAATTTGTCCAGATAAACAAAGGAAATCTTATTATTTAAAATGTTGTTATCTTGTGTTTGCTTTTCAAAGGTTATCAGCAGGCAAAGGCGGAAGTTTATATAATCAAGCTGCAGTTGTATTTAAAAACTGGTTAACTGTTTTAAGAGAAAACAAGTTATGATTTTTGTTTGGTTACCATTAAGTCAAATTGTTGTTGACGTAACTTGTAAAAAACCGTATTGGTGTGATATTTTCTGGCCTTGGGACGTTGAAGAAGAAGAACGGTGCAAGAAATATGATTTTGCTTTTTGTGGAGGAATGATTTACGTTGGATTTTAAAACAGTAGATTGAGAAACTTTATGAAAAAAACTGGTATAAAATATCTTTCTATTGAACTAAACCAGATTAAGAATACTCGACCTATAAATAACATAGAAGAAGTAAAAGAATGGTATCAACATCTAGTAAAAAATCCAAATAGAGATAAACCCTTTAAACTGATACAAAGTTTTCCTAATTACAAGACGATGCCAGTTTTTTGTATAATAGACATGGAAAATAATGTATTCATGTCAGAAAAAGATATCTATGAGATTTAAAAATATAGTAGTAATGGCAGATTTTGGTAGTACTGGTCTCTGGCGTAAAAGTAAAAACAGCTTATGCGGTACGATGATTGAATATGAATATTTAGATTTGTCAGAGAATCTTATCAAACGATTTAAAGACTGGATTCAATTGTATGATAAAACATTCATACTTCTGGCTATTGGAGAAACAAAATCAATAAGTAAAATTAAAGTAGAAAAAGTTAAGAAGATGGGACATGAATTAGCAATTGAATTAAAAAAGAAATATCCCGATCTAAAAATCTTGTATTACAGTGAAGATTGCTATGGTCATACATCTAAACCAAAGGAGATTTTATGAAAAGCGTTAAGGTAAAAAAAGTTGAGTTATTAACTATTGTGAAAGAAAACAGATTAAAACACGAAGTTGAATATGTTGATTCTATGCATGAATTTAAAACAGCTGCAGTTAAAACTTTGCAAGATCAAATCAAAAAAGTTGAAGAAGATCCAAACGAGATTTCTATTCATATTCCAGTACCGATTTCTTATGTGAAAGATTATGACAAAGCGATAAGAATGTTGGAATTATCAGTTGATGATGAAATTGTTTTAGATAGTATGGAATTTAATCAATTAGTTCAGGATGAATGGCATTGGAAAAATGATTTTTTAAGCAATAAAACTTTATATGGTCAATTATCTCGTAGATAATTAAAGTTTAGGAGAGACTTATTATGAATTTTGAAGAACGTCTAAAAGCGCTAGAAAGCAAAATAGAAGGAGTTCCTGGAACCATATTATCTAGAATTATTGACCATCAAGGGTCACGATGGTCTTTAGGAATAGGTCCAATGAGCATGCCAAAACGTTTTTTTATGGGTGGATCTGTAGAAGAATGTTTGACATTGGCTGAAAACTTTTTTAATACTGAAGGATGAAAATGATAAAAATAGCAACAATAACAAAAAAAATAACTAATGCGTCTACTATTAAAAGTTTGAAGATGTTTGTTGAAAAATTAAATGATTTAGAAGAAGCTGTACGTTCTTTTAAAAACGTTCATCAACATCTTGTTGATGGATATAAAAAAGACAAAGATTTTGATTGGATGGAAAATTATCCAAGTCTTTTGAATTCTCAGGTTAGACTTGAAACTGCGCTTCAAGAATCTAGAATGAATAATATCATATTGAAAGTCGCAAAGAATTTGAAAAAAGGTGTAAAGGTCAAAAAACAAAGAAAAATTACATTAAAAATATGAATAAAAAACAAAAAGAGATTTTTTATCAAAAGTTATGGGAAGGTTTGCCTCGTTCTTTAATGAAAAGCAATTTTATAGCTAGACTTGTTTGTAAAGCCATGAAAGAAATGAATATTCCGACGTTAAAAAAACAGGGCAATTGTGTATATAGAAAAACAAAAGAGTGGAATGAAGCAATTGAATTAGCAAAAGAATTATTTAATCGTATTGTAGATAATGAATCCGGATGTTTTTTAGAAGAAGAATTCAAATTTTTAAAAAAATGATATGATTTGTTCTATTTGCGAAAGAGATGCTCCAGATCAATATATTGAAAAACACCATTTGATTCCACGGTCAAAACACGGTAAAATAACAGTTAAATTATGTTGCGATTGCGGAGATCAACTCCACAAATTATTTACAAATAAAGAGTTAGTAAAGCTTAGCACTGTTGAATTGTTACTATCTCATCCGAAAGTGGAAAAATGGAGAAATTGGATAAAAAACAAAACTTCATTTTGTTTTTGTATGAAGGATAAAAAAAGAAGATAATTTATTAAATATCGTCTATTTTTTTTAATGCTTGTACTGATGCGTCGAAGTTTGAATCAATTCCAACACAGAAATTTTTGCAACGATTAGGATTTAAAGATCTGCATTCAATTGAATTACCACATTTTTCACAAAGTGAGCAGAATCTTGTTTTTCTGACTTGATATTTATTTCTCATAAAAATTTCTCCTTTAATTAAAATTCTATTATTTAGTGGAACATAAAGTAAATAAAAAATGGTTATTTTACAATTAATTTAAGATATATTGAAACAAAAAGGAAATATAGTTGAATGCATGAACAAATTATAAAAGCTAGATCATTTGCGTTAAAGGCTCATAATTCTCAGATTTATGGCGAGATATACCCTTATTATAAACATTTAGAAGATGTTGACAATATTCTAAGAAAATTTGGATTTACTGAAGAAAAAGATTTAGATCTTTTAGTTGCTGTATGGTTACATGATGTTATGGAAGATACAGCAACTTCATATTCTGATGTCAAAAAAGCTTTTGATGAAAATATTGCTGAAATTGTATATTGTATGACAGATGAACTCGGCCGAAATAGAAAAGAAAAGAAAGCAAAAACATATCCAAAAATCAGATCAAATCCTAAGTCAGTCATTTTAAAAGTTGCAGACAGAATCGCAAATGTTCTTTTTAGCAGACAACAGAAATCTACACATTTTGACATGTATCAAAAAGAATACAATGATTTTCAGTATAATCTAAGAATTTATCGGCAAATAGATGAAATGTGGGATTATTTATACAAATCTATTTTTTCTGAAATTCCAACATGAAAATAAATCTTTCAAAAATCGATAAAGAAGAATTTTCAGTATACGAAAAACAACTGAATGGTGAAACTGTTTTTTTAGTTCAACCAAAAGAAGCGGGAGTTCATTGGTCAAAAGAAACTCTTATCTTTCGTTCTTCTTTATGGAATAGTGACGGAGAACTTATTTCTGCTGGTTTTCCAAAGTTTTTTAATTGGGGAGAAAATTTTCAATTAAGTCCAATACCAACTAATTTGGATAATTCTTCAATTCTTGAAAAGCTTGATGGATCTCTGCTGATAGTTTCAAAATATAAAGGAAACTTTATTCTTCGTACTCGTGGTGTTGCTGATGCAACAATACATAAAAATTCAAATGAATTAGAAATTCTGAAAGAAAAGCATCCAAAGATTTTTGAAGTCGAAGATCGAACTTGGAATCATTCTATATTATTCGAATGGATTTCTCCAACTAATAAAATCATTTTGAATTATGGACCAGAAGTTGATTTTTTTCTAGTTGGAGTAGTAAAACATGAAGATTATTCTCTTCTGTCACAAAAATCTTTAGATTTGTTAGCTAAGGATTTAAACATAAAAAGACCGAAAAGGTATTTTTTTAACTCAATAGATGAAATGATTACTATTGTCAAAGATTTGAAGAATGCTGAAGGTGTAGTTGTTTATACGAATGGTGATCAAACATTACATAAAGCGAAAGGATTGTGGTACCTCGCTCTACACAGAATGAAAGAGGGTTTATCTTCTATTGACAAAGTAATTGATGTTTGGCTTAGTTATAAAAAACCCAATTATAATGATTTTTATCAAAGAATATATGATCAATTTGATTTTGAAATAGCTGAATATTGTAAAGATTCTCTTCTGAAAGTATGCGAAGCATCAAAAAAAGTTGGTTTAGTTTTAGAAGAGATCAAAATTAATCTGGAATCAATTAAAGTACTGCCAAGAAAAGAACAAGCTTTGAAAATATTGTCTTTATATAAATCTTCTCATCGAACAGGAATCGCTTTTAATATATTAGATGGAAAAGAAATTGATGACCGTTCATATAAACAATTGCTGTTACAAATAATTGAAGTATTATGAAAACAGATATCAACTTAGAAAAACAACTTTCAATTCTTTGCAGAAAAGGGATTCTTGAACAAACATTTGAAAATAATCAATATTTGAAAGTAGCATACAAAGGAACTGAAAAACTAATCTCTTCTAAATGGAATATCAAAATTTATACTTCTGGTTCAGTAGTCTGTAATGATGTTTATACTCTAGAAAAAATAATGTTGAACCAATTAAAAGAACCCGATAATTCATTAAAAGTTATTCAAATAGATGATGCAGGCTGGGGATTTCCATTGCTTGGTGTAATGGTCGGTGTTACAGATGGTGAAAAAGTAATTACTGATACAATAGACGTTTCTTTTTTTCAAGGATCTTTATTTAAAAGCAAAGAATACCTTCAAGCTTACGCTTTAAAAGGTTTAAATATAGTTCAAGACGTATTTAAAGCAAACCCTGCTGAGTATAGGATTGAAATATGTACAGGATTCATCAATAGAAAATTGAAAGATTTGCTGAGAATAAAAAAATTCGATGTTAAAGTAACTGAAATAAAAGGACTATTACAAGATCAATTAGAATTGAAATTTAAAAATTATGTTAAAGAGACATTAAATAATGATTTAGCATATGATCCTAAAGAATTAAAAAATGAAGGAAAAAATATAGGGACTAAATATTATGATGTTTTGAATTGGGGAAAAGAAAACGTACCTCATCTATTAAAAAGTGGTTGGAAAAGTATGAAAGATATGAAAATTTAATGTACACAATTGAAGAATTAACAGCAACACAGTCAAATAAAATCATACACACTTTGCAGTCTCATTTTCAAGACAAAGGAGATATTCGTTACGCTATCGAAATTAGCGTTGGAAAAACATCTTCTAAACACGCTGCTTGGAAAAAGCTAAACAATATTTCAAAATCTAAATATTGGTTATTATTACATAAAAGTTCTATAGCGGGAATAATTGGATATTACACGAAATATGGACAAGATGATTGTTTATGGATAGGATGGTTTTATGTAAAACCAAAATATAGATCTTATGGTTTTGGTAGAACTCTGCTTTCGTTTATTATTTCTATTGCAAAATTTCTAAATAAAAGATATGCAAGACTTTACACTAACACAGGAAATAAAAAAGCTCATATTCTTTATGAGAAATTAGGATTTAAAATTTATCGTAAAAATGACAATTTAAAATACTTAGAATTGGAATTGTTTTATAAGGAATAATATGAACATTGATATTAAAGAAATACAAAAGAGTTTTGAAAAACATTTTGGTCAAACGTCATTACGTCAAAGAAATGATGACATTTTAAAAGAAGCGATAGAATTATCGAGATTCACTTCTATTCAAAATTTAAAAGAAAAACATGGCGATTTATTATGTTCTTTATTGATGAGTTTTGTTGAAAATGATCTAGATCCATCGAAATGTATACAAAGTACTCTAGAAAAAATAAACAGAAGAACAAAACAATATCAAGCTTATGGCAGAAAATTATCAGTTGCAATTATTGGCGGCGCTTTTGATCCGATAACAAATGGTCATACTCAAGTAGGAGAATTTTTACTTAATTGTAGTTCTATGTTTGATATGATATGGTATATGCCATGCTATAAGCACATGTATAATAAAAAAATGGAATCAGCAGAACATCGTTTAGAAATGTGTAAACTAGCGACTAGACACGATCGAAGAATGTTTGTTTCAGATTACGAGATAAAAAAACAATTAGGTGGAGAAACTTATCTTTTAGCAAAATGTTTGATGAGTGAAGATTTCGTAAATAAATATGACTTTTCATTCGTTATTGGAGCAGATAATGCAAATACTTTTGACAAATGGATAAATTTTGAAGAGTTAGAAAAAACAGTAAAATTTGTTGTTGTACCAAGAAATGGAGTAGATCTTGATTTAAAACATAATTGGTATATGAAACCACCTCATGCTTTATTGATACCCGAAAAGCCATTATCAAATATTTCATCAACTATTATACGAAATCAAGTAAAAACTCTTTGTGCAGATGCATTTTTAAAAGAGAATTTGAATTTAGACGTATTTGACTATATAATGAAAAACAAATTATACATGGATTAATTTTATGGATTGTTCACATAAGATGACGAATATTGACTCGACGACATTTGATTGGTGTTCATTATGTGGCATCGTTTTGTATCATTATTTTCCTTTAGAACCCAATGTAAGTTTTAAAGAAGACTTTTTAGTATTTGAACCAAATACGAAGGAATGGAGAAAACGTTCAAGAGTTCGGATCATGTGTCCAGATGATATTCGAACAAACGATCATAAATGCAATTGGTTTAATTTATCTAATATGACTTCTTGGTGTACAATATGCGGTAGACTTAAAATACGAAGAATAATTCGTAAAGATTTTACATTTTGTACACGTGAAGGATACTTAATGCCTTTACGTAGAAAAGCCAGATTAAAAATTCTGCATGAATCTGGACTGGTCAAAAGTTCCCTCTAGTTTCCCTACTACGTTTTTCTATAGTTTTTATATTTTTTCTGATTCTGACATGAAGAAATTTTCTAATCAGAAAAGGGAGAAAATATGGCAAAAGAATATTATGATGCAAATACTGCTCCGTGGTTAACAAAACATGTTGCTTCAATTTTAGCTGTTTCGACTGTTGCTCTTTCTTTTGTTCTTTTTTATGTTCTAGTTTTTGTTTCAGTAGGAGCAGACAAAAAAGATATTATTATTTATATTTTAGGAGTTTTATCTGCTATTGATACTCAAATTTTTTCTTATTATTTTGGATCTTCCAAGGGAAGTGATATAAAGAATAGAATGATTCAGAATACTTTAGCTAATATGCAGGAAAATAATGAGTCAAAAGCAGAATCTAATGGAACTAATGCATAAAAAAGTATATATTTTTAAGACATGATAGTAAATGCTGCGATTTTAAAAGATAGTGTTATTTATGTTGGTAGAAGACATTGTGACATTTTATGTGACAAATCTAGACAATTTGGATTTCTTAAAAACGGACAACAAGGATTTATCACAGATAAAGGAATATTTTTAGACAGATATGCTGCAGCAACTTATGCTTATTCAAATGGTCAAATCAAAGAAGCTAAATTACGTCTTTGTTCTGAAGATTTATAGTAAAAAATTGGCTATTTAATTAAATATGATTGATATATTCAAATATGAAGAAATACATTTACACAATTAAAATTCCATTTGAAGCAATTGATGATATTGGTGCTCGGATCAAAATATCTGAAATCAACCAAAAACTTTCGTTTTATGCAAATCAACCTGAATCAAAACGAATTGTTCACGACTGTCAAAAAACAAAAGGATATTCTTTGCGAAAGGTTGAAATGTAATGGCTTTAGAAAAAAGAACAAAAGGTGGTCAAGGAGGAAAACTTGGTCACAGCAACATGACTCATTGGACTGGTACTGAAATCATCAAAAAAGCTCACAAAAAGCACCTTCGCAGGGAATCAAAAGTTGAAACTAATTTTGAGGAAAAATGAATGTCATCGAACGGTTTTATGTACGTAACAAAAATTGAATATGATGTTATTTGTACGCATTGTGGTAAACTTTTACTACCCAATTCTTTTGGGGTTATTTTTGATAACGATGTAATATGTTCGCAATGTGCTTTTAAAATTTCTACAATTACAATAGAAGAAATTCAAAAATTTTTAATTGAGCTTTCGCCTTTTATTGAAAGGATTGAAGAAGATGTCGAAAAGAGCACAAGAACATGACAAATGGTTAGGAATTCTGCATAGTGCAGCAAGAGCAGAAGAACTTGACAGAAAAGACAAAAAAGACTATGTACCAGAAAAAGAAGACAAAAAATGTACAACTTGCGGTCTAGCAAAAAATTGCAGAAGACTCAAAGGAAAAACCTCTTACTCTGGATCGTATTCTATCGGCGGTGACTCTGACATTGCAACTTGTGAAAAATGGACATCGGGAAAAAAAGCTATCAATATGAAAAAACAAGCAAGCGAAATCAAAGGATTAATGAAACAATTCAAGAGAAACATCGGTCACTAATATGAAAGTCAAATCTATCAGTCGGACAATTCTTTTTTTTGACGGTCGTCCTGATAGAGATACTAAAATAGATCAAGATGACATTAACAATCTCAAAATCGCTCTTAATGACAAAGCACCAATTGGAACAGATCCTTTATACTATTTTCTTTTAAATACATAAACTATGCTTGATTTTCCAATACTTTTAATGCTGATAGGAATTCCCGGAAGCGGAAAATCTTCTTGGTTATCTAAACAAGAAAAGGTTCTCATAGACGGAGGAACTTATCTAAAGATAATACCAGACAGACTTAAGATGACACATGATCATAACATTGGTGTTTTATTTCATGTCGTTTGTCCTGATGAAATTAGAAAAAGAAAAACAGGAAATATTTCAGATCAAAATATGAATACTGTAGTTTGGCAAGAAGCAAAAGATGAAACAATCGGTTGTTTAGATCATGGCACAAATGTTTTATTGGATGCGACAAATGTTAATACGTTCTATAGAAATGTTTTTATTCACGATTTAAAATGTAAATTATGGGCAAAACTATTTTCAGTTGAACCTCAAATTGCTTATGAAAGAATAAAAAAAGCTTTAGATTCTGGAATTGATAGAGCAACAGTTCCAGAAGAAGTTGTTTATAAAATGTATGGAGAATATCTTTATTCTATAAAAATGCTTGAATCTGAAGGATTTAAAATTCTTTGAAAGGATGAGAATTTATGAAATTTAATAAAAACAAGTTTTTAGGTCATCCTTTTACTCCCAAAGAACTTATTGAAGCTATCTTAGAACAAGAAAAAATAAAAATGTTTGAAGGCAAACCAAAACGAGATTCTTTCATAAATCATGATGATATCATCAATCTTCAAATAGCTTTAAATACTTCGTCTTCTATCGAAGACTTTAATAAAAAAGTATAATAATCAACATGTTACAAATTATTGACAAAATTGATACTTCTTATCTAAATTCTCATTTGCTAGATAATAAAAACCATTTACTAGTTAAACCAGCATCTTTTTACCAAAATATTCCTCAAAACCATCTTGTTTTATGGTGTCATGTCCACGGAGTTTACTGTCTTCCAACTGAAGAATTAATTGATTGGTTGAGAGGACATTTAGAGATCGATAGAACCATTGAAATTGGAGCTGGGATAGGCACTATAGGAAGGTCTTTAAATATCCCTATAACCGATTCTTGTTACATGAGAAACAATCAAGAAGTTATTTTCTACTATAAAATAATGCAACAACCAATAACTGAATATCCTTCTGACATCATTGAAATGGATGCTATTGCTGCGATTCAACATTATAAACCAAATGTTGTCATCGGGTCGTGGATTACACACAAATATAACGAAGAAGAACCGCTAAGAGAAGGCAATATGTTTGGAATAGATGAAAATTTTATACTAAAAAATGTTAAAAAATACATTATGATTGGAAATCAAAAAGTCCATTCTAAAAAACCAATTTTAGATTTGCCTCATAAAACATTCAAATTTCCATGGTTATTTAGCAGATCTGTAAATTCTGAATTCAATGAAATCTACATGTGGGAAAAATGAATTTCTATAATAATGGAGAAAGACCAGCAGAAGAAGATCAAAGCAGTATCTCACGTTCAAAAAAAAGATATGAAACTGCTATAAAATTTTTAACTACTGGTTCTAAAATAATTGTAGATTTTGGTTGTGGTCTTGGATACGGATATGAAATAATCAATCATTATGCTCTATCTTATACTGGTATTGATAAATCAAAAGAAGTAATTGAAGAAGCGAGAAAAAAACATAATTTAGACGGGTTAGATTCTTTTTATCATATTAAAGAGATATCTGAACTTAAAGAATTTAAATACAATTTTTTTATTGCATTAGAAGTACTAGAACATTTAGAAAAAGAAGAAATAGAAAAATTATTGAAAATAGTTTCTAATAATACTGATACTTCAGCTTATTTTACAACTCCAAATGGAAATTTTTATCCGTATCATCCAGAAACAAAAGAAAAAAGATATGGACATCATCTTTGGCATTATACTCACGGAGAATTAGAAAATCTTTTTAAACCATATTTTAGTTATGTTGATATTTTTGGACTAGAATATGATAAAAATATAGATAAATTCGTAACTTATGGAATTTATGCAAAAAATGGATAAAAATATGCAAATCATTACAATGAGTCAACTAGCTAACGATACTGACGTATGTTTAATCTTAAATGAAGAAGATTTGAAATCCTGTGTACAAAATGTGTTTTTTCCTAAACTTTCAGATTTCAAATTTAAATTTTCAATTTTACCCGATATTATTTTGTATAAACAACCGACTTTTAGTTCATGTTTTTCAGTATTGAAAAATGCAAATAAAGAACAACTACCTTTACAAGTTTTTAATACAATGGAATTTAACAATTAAAGGAAATTAAAATGAGTGAAACATTTCAGCCATCAAAAAGAAAACGTGTTAATAAACATGGCTTCAGAGAACGTATGTCTACTAAATCTGGACAGGACGTACTAAAAAGAAGAAGACAAAAAGGAAGAAAACAATTAACAGTAAGTCAAGAATGAGAAACATATTTGTTCTTTCCCGAAACATAATGAATCAATGGATAATTGATAAAAACAGACCGAACACATTATTCGGAGATTGGGCTCTAATTTCGATCTCTGGTTCATTTGATGTTCCCTACAATGGTGCTCTAATCACATCTGACTCGATACCTATATTAAACCATATAGGATGTACTAAAATGCTCTCGCTGAACTTTGCTGACATAGATTCTGAAAATTTTGATACTTTTAAAATAAAACATCAAAATGCAAATAAAGAAATTGATTTATTCAATTCTTCTCACGCTCATCAAATTCTAGATTTTATCAAAACACTTGACGAATCTACTCTAATAATTCATTGTGCAGCTGGAATTAGCCGAAGCGGAGCAGTCGGATTATTTTGCTGTAGATACTTTGATTTAGACCAAAAAGAATTTAGAAGACTAAACAGACAAATATATCCGAATTCTCATGTTTTAGATGTTTTAAATAAAGAATCTGGAATTAAGAACGACTATATAAAGTTTTGGGAAAATACTTTTTTTAGAAATGATGTAACAAAAAGAATAAAATTCATATGACAAATCATATCTACACTATCACTACTTTCGAATTAGGTTTCAAATACGCAAACAGAAATAGATCAGCTGATGGAGCGTATCATTCTTTTTATAAACGAACATCTAAAGCTCAACGACAATATCTTACGACTTTGAGCTCTAACACTACGGGATGGTTTAGTAAATTAGAAGATGCCCAGAACAGTGTTATTCATAATGATCTCGATTTACATGAACAAAGTAATGATTATGTAGTTATAGAAAAATTAGAAGAGGGTCCTATCAGTTGTTTGGGCTTAGAACAGTGGTGGTATAAATGGGATGAAGGAAAATATAAACCATGCAAGTGTCCAGAAGATTTTAAAGCAATAATTGGATTTTGGAATAGAACAGATCGCTATAAAAATGATATTCCAAAAATAGAATTTGAATATCCGCTTGATGATTTTTCATTGACATGTGCTAAAGATCAACATAGCGGATGCTGTTGTTGCTGTAAGCATCAAGGAAAAGTTCATAATCATTGTATGTTTACTATCCATAAAAAAATAGGTAAATGTTCTTGCGGTAAAAGCCTTGGATTCTATATTTGTAATATTTCTATGGTAATGCAAGCAGACGACGGTCATGTATATTTGAG
>Ga0315274_10005674_pt1 | contig 18234 bp, 12 predicted proteins | sample YL17G02_20_MG_FD_203700 | JGI IMG/M metagenome (GOLD analysis project Ga0315274, IMG submission 203700) | Sediment microbial communities from Yellowstone Lake, YNP, Wyoming, USA - YL17G02_20 | ecosystem: Environmental > Aquatic > Freshwater > Lake > Sediment | place: USA: Wyoming | collected...
GTGGTCCTGACGGAGGGCGACGGCACGCACACCGTGGAATGGTCCCCCGACCGCAGGTTCCTGATCGACGCCTGGTCGCGTGTGGATCTGCCGCCCGTTACGGAACTCAGGCGGGCCGAGGATGGAAAACTCGTTTTGGAATTGGAGCGGGCCGACTGGAGCGAACTTCTCAAAACGGGGTGGAGGGCGCCGGAGCGTTTTGTCGCCAAAGGTCGTGACGGCGCGACCGACATCTACGGCGTCAACTTCCGGCCCACGAACCTCGACCCGAAGAAGAAGTACCCGATTATCGAGGAGATCTACGCAGGGCCGCAAGGCTCCTACGTGCCCAAGAGTTTCCGCCCGTACCACCGGTGCCAGGCGCTGGCGGAGCTGGGCTTCGTCGTGGTGAAGATCGACGGCATGGGCACGTCGAACCGCTCGAAGAAGTTTCACGACGTATGCTGGAAGAATCTGGGCGACGCAGGTTTCCCCGACCGGATTTCCTGGATTAAGGCTGCCGCCGGGCGGTACCCGTACATGGATCTTGCGCGGGTGGGTATCTACGGCGGGTCGGCGGGTGGCCAGAACGCGGCCGGGGCGGTGCTCCTGCACGGCGACTTCTACAAGGTGGCGGTGGCCGACTGCGGCTGCCACGACAACCGCATGGACAAGATCTGGTGGAACGAGTTATGGATGGGCTGGCCGGTCGGGCCGCACTACGAGGAGCAGTCCAACGCGACCCTGGCACCCAAGCTCCAGGGGAAGCTGATGCTGATCGTGGGCGAGATGGACCAGAACGTCGACCCGGCCTCGACCATGCAAGTGGTCAGTGCGCTCGTGAAGGCCAACAAGGATTTCGACTTGCTGGTTATCCCCGGCACGGGCCACGGCGCCGCCGATACACCGTACGGCAACCGGCGCAGACAGGACTTCTTCGTGCGTCACCTCTTGGGCGTGGAACCGCGCGGCCCGGGGCAGTGACGGCAACGGCGCTGCGCACCTCGGTTTGCTTTTCAGCGTGAACTCTGATCGGTGTGCGTCCCGAATACTCCGTCCGGGGCCTGCAGGGTGAGTGACGTGTGTCAGCGGGCGTTGTCTGCGACAACCAGATGACGGATTCTGGCGGGAAGCGTCGTTTTCGAAAAGTGGGTCACTGAGTGGGTCAGTCGCCACGTGGTGGTGGCTTGTTTCTCTTAGCCTCAGTGACTTGTCAACCACTTGTAACCCTCGTTCTTGGCCCAAAAACGCGATGTAAGCCATTGTTGCATAACCCTTTACAGGCGACTTCTCGGATTCATAAGCCCAAGGTCGGTGGTTCAATTCCACCCGCCGCCACCAACGTAAGTCATTCTTCGCACGGCACTTGCGAATCACTACCTTCCGCCGGTTGACCCGAAAAAGGTCGACTTTGGCCAAAGTGGGTCAAAAGTGGGTCAGTCAGGTTGCCCTTCAGGATTTCCGACTGTACCTTCCGTGCTTCCTCAAGGTCGTCTTCTCGCACGGCTAGGTAGTAGGTTTGCGTCGTCTTGATGTCGCTGTGGCCGGCGAGTTTCTGAACCACATGGGCGGGCAGGTGCCTCGCCCAGTTGGTGATGCAGGACCTACGCAAGTCATGGAAAGTGCACTTGACCACCCCCGCCCGCTTGCGGAGCACCGCGAAGTCGCGGTTAAGGTTGTTGACCAAAGCGCCTGTGGGAATCCAGGTGCCCGCTTTCCGGACTTTCTTGAGGTGTTCCCATCGTCGAGGTGAAAGAAACACGTAGGGACACCCGTCTGCGGAATCAGTGTGCAAGTTCGCCAAGAGCTGCATTACCTCCAGCGGAGTCGGCAAGAGACGGCCTTCGTGATCCTTCGGCTCCCAGGCAGCAGTGTTTACTTCCCCACCCTTGCGGTCAATACGGATGCGGTTCGTCTCGAAGTCCAGATCTGGCCATGTGAGGTTCAGTACTTCTCCGAGGCGAGCCCCCGTGGTGTAAGCAACCGAGAACAATGCCTTCCACCAGAGATTCGTGGCAACGGCACACAAGGACTTGAACTCCTGGGGGGTGATGTACCGGATCGGCTTGAGGCAGTACTTCCTCTGCTTGATCTTCCTGAAGGGATTCCGCCCCTCTAGGAGGTAGCCCCTGGGTTCGATCGCCAAGTTGAAGATTCGCTTCAGCGTGCGGATGTCCCCGACCAGGCCCGGCGATGAGGGCAGGAGGCCCGGCAACAAAGAACAGGTAGCCAGCAGAGAATGGTCTATCGGCCCTTGGCCAGGGCCGCGAGCACGTCGGAAATCTTCCGCAGCGTTTCGGGGTCAGGCAGGGGGAGTTGGAGGCAAGGCCGTCCGGTTTTTGCGTCCCGCACTATGAACGCGGACGCTCCGGAATCGCGGCCTGCGGCATCTTGCGGCGCGGTCCCGGCGGACGCCAGGGCCTGGCCGAGTTTTTCCAGTAGCGATACACCCGCCGTCACGATGTCCGTCCACACGCGATCGGGCGAGGCAGGATATTGGGCCTCCGCCAGCGGCTTGCGCTCGCTCCGTTGTTCCTTCTCCGGCGAAATCGCTTCGGAAGGCTCGGGCGCCGGGGGCATCCCCTGAGCGGCGAACAGGTGGCGGAACACCTCGACGACTTCGAACTCTCTGGTGACCAGGGGCAACCTGCTTCGAACTGGCGATTGCTGGCCTCGCTTGGTCCGGGGCACCAGACTTCAGCATGAAATAGAGAAATGGCAGGCTGATCATGTACCGGGGGCAGCGAATAGCCCGGGGGGAGTGTCCACAGGTGTCTCCCAAGTCTTCAATTTCTCTCTTTACGGTCACAGGATTTCTGTTGCAACGAGCGGCACAAAACTCTCTCCTTGCACCTTCTGGAGTTGTCCGAGGCGTGCGCGCACAGCAAACGAGACATCGCCCTCAATACAAATCGTGCGATGGGACGCGGGATCGCGGGCAATCTCTGCGAAAATCTGATCGCGGATCTGCGGCGCTGCCTTTGAGAGAATTTGCTCCAATTGCTTCTGGTTGAAGTCGGGGGACAACGCGTGTGATTCGCCTTCGTAGGGCATTTCTACCATTGTGGTGTACTTGCCTGGCCCAAGAACGCTCAGGCTGAAGAGACGAAAGTCATGGAAGCAAAAGTCAAGATTAGGAGAGAACCCATCTTTCATGTGCTCACAGGAAACGCAAGGGGACGGCGAAGGCGGTCTGTTCCCGATGGGGAAAACGCGTCTTCCCGAGCCCAAGGACGCGGGCTTCGATACTGCCCGGCCAGCCAGACAAGGGATCATAACACCGAAAACCTGATTGTCGGACCCCGAAGGGCAAGGTAGAATCATGAAAACTGCTGACGATGGTCGTCAGCGGAGAGTCAAATGGGAAATGTCGGTTGATTCCCAGGCCTTCGCGCCCAAGACAAGGTTGGATGGAGAACTGCTCAAAAAGCCACTTCCGGGAAATACCCGATGAAACGGGGTCAAACAAGAGTTTAACCGCTTTGCGTCAAGTGCGGAAAAGGGGTACGTTGTGGCACGAAAAATGAAATTCCTGCATATGATATCGAGCATCCTATCCTTGGTCCTATCCCCGGTCCTTTGCCTGAACCTCACCGGTCTGGCAGAACCCCAAATGGGGCGCAACACCCCCGAAAAAGGAGCTGCCGCTGCGAACAAGAGCGCTAGCGAAGGCCCGATCCGGGCGCATCCCGCCAACCCCCACTATTTTTCCTACAAGGGAGCCCCGATCCTGTTGATCAGTTCGGACCAGCGTTTCCGTGCCGTGGTGAATCCGGATTTCGACTACGTGGCGTTTTTCGACAAGCTGGTGTCCAAGGGGATGAATTTCACCCGCATCTATCCGGGATCGTATGTGTGGTTCGATGACCGCGGGAACTCTTCGGCGCCGGGGCGGCTTCTGGCGCCCTGGAAGCGAACCACCGTCGGCGGGGCGCACGAACTGCTCGGGGGATTCAAGTACGACCTCGACCAGTGGGACCAGGCGTATTTCGTCCGCTTAAAGGACTTCTGCGCGCAGGCGCAAACCCGGAACATTATCGTGATGGTCACGCTTTTCAACGGCATGCACAAGGAGGTGTGGGAAAATCAGCCGCTGCACGCGCGGAACAACCTCCAGGGCGTCGGCACCTACGAATTCGGCCTGGTGCAGTCGCTGGACGCTGATCCCCGGCTGTTGGCGTATCAGGAGAAGTACCTTGTCGAGATCGTCCGCCGGCTCAACGAATTCGACAACGTGATCTACTACCTGTGCAGCGAACCCCAGATGAGCAATCAGCCGGCGAAAGTGTGGGCACCCTGGGTGCACCGGATGATTGACTTGTATCGGGCGACCGAAAAGACGTTGCCCAAGAAACACCTTGTGGGGCAGTCCATTGATCAAGAGTTCTACAAGGGACCCGGCGTCACGGATTTCACCGAGGATCCCCGGATTGACTTCCTCACCATGCGGTATTTGCGCGGGCTGGAGTTTCTGGGGTCCAAGTATGCACTGAACAAGCCGTTCGTGCATCATGGTTCCGTCACCTACGCGGACGACGTCGTGGCCGACAACATGCTGTACCAGGGAGACAAGCTGCTGGCTTCGCGCGTGGAGGCGTGGGAGCATCTGGTGGGAGGGTCCGCTTCCTACATGCAATACAACGCGCTCTTCACCACGGCGCATCCGCGTGGCAAAGGCAGTGTTGACGCCATCCTCGACATGCTCGCGACGCTGAAAAAATTCATGGAGAGTTTCCGGTATGTCACGATGCGCCGGGATCCGTCCTTCGTGCGGGGTGGGGTGCCGGCGAAGGCGTTTACTGCCGCGCTGAGCGAGCCAGGCCGGCAATATGCCTTCTACATCCACCATTCCAAGCGGCCCGGGACGCGGGCCTACATCGCCGAGCCAGGCCGTTACCAGGAAACCCTCACGTTCGATTTTCCCGCCGGGGAGTATTTGCTGGAATGGATTCAGCCCGCGGATGGAGCGGTCCTTGGCACCGAGAAATTCACGCACGACGGCGGCGCACGGAGTTTCCCCACGCCGGTGTACTCGCTCGACCTGGCCCTGCGGATGCGACATGTCACCGCCCTGCTGCTGGCACCGCCGGCGGCGGTCGCGACGAACGATCCCGCTGCCATCAGTCCGCACGCGAAGCTGAAGGCCCTCCCGATGACGGACGTCAAGTGGACCGACGGTTTCTGGGCGGAGCGTTTCGAGCTCTGCCGCAAATCCATGCTGCCCACCCTGCACCGCACGCTCCTCGACCCGAAATGTGCGGCCCAGTTGAACCGGATCAAGTTCACAGCGGGACTATACGAAAAGAACCCGGGCGGCGTGGATTGGTCCGATGGCGACTGCTACAAGTGGATCGAGACCATGGCCCATGTCCACGGCGTCAAGGCCGATCCCGAATTGGACCGGCTGATGGACGAGTGGATTGCAATCATTGCCAAGGCCCAGGATGAAGATGGCTACATCTCGACCAACGTCGGCCATGATCGGGAGCAACGGCTGCAGATGCCCTATCACCACGAACTCTACAACATGGGGCACCTGCTGACGGCCGCATGCATCCATCACCGAGCCACCGGCAAGACCAACTTCCTGGAGGTTGCGAAGAAGCTTGCCGACTACCTTTACCGTCAGTGGAAGCCCAACCCGCCGCGACTCGTGCACTTTCCATGGAACCCCTCGGTCTACATGGGTCTGGTCGAGATGTATCGAACCACTGGAAAGCGGGATTACCTGGAAGTCGCCAGGATCATGATCGACAACCGCGGCTCAAAGCCGGGAGGAAGCCACCAGAACGGCGGCACAGACCAGACCCAGGACCGGGTGTCGTTGCGAAAGGAAGACGAAGCCGTCGGCCACGCGGTCACGGGCATGTACCTGTATTGCGGGGCTGCGGACCTCTATGCCGAAACCGGGGACCGCAAGATTCTGGCGGCGCTCGAGCGCATCTGGGAGAGCGTGACACTCCGCAAGATGGACATCACCGGATCGGTCGCCATGGGAGGCGGCAAGAGCACGCGCGGCGATCCCGTACACGAGGCGTTCGGGCCCGACTATGCCCAGCCGAACCTCTACAACGAGACCTGCGCCAACATCGGCAACGGCATGTTCAACTGGCGGATGCTGTCGTTGAGCGGCGATGCCAGGTTCGCGGATGAGGTAGAACGCGTCGCCTACAACTGCCTCAACGCCGCGGTGGACCTGAAGGGTGAGAACTGGTTCTACTGCAACCCCCTGAATTGGGAGGGGGGCCCGGGAAAAGGACACCTCACCGGGCTTCGTTGGCGGCACAACAATTGCTACTGCTGCCCGCCCAGCGTCGGCCGCACCACCGCCTCGCTTCACAACTGGGTGTACAGCTTGTCCGACGAAGGGCTGTGGGTGCACCTTTACGGCGGCAACGAATTGGCAACGACCCTGGCCGACGGTTCGCCTGTCAAGCTGACCCAGCAGACCGATTATCCTTGGGACGGCAAGATCAAACTCACCGTGAAGGAGGCCGGCAACCAGGCCTTCGCGATTCGCCTGCGCATTCCCGGGTGGACGGAGAATGCCGCCCTGAGCATCAACGGTGAGGCGTTTTCCGGTGCCGTCAGACCAGGCACCTATGCGAGTATCAGCCGCACGTGGAAGGCCGGCGACGTGATCGAATTGAACCTCCCCATGCCGGTGCGTCTGATGGAGGCCCATCCAATGGTCAAGAACCTGCGCAACAAGGTCGCGGTGATGCGCGGCCCGATCGTGTACTGTCTGGAATTGCCCGAACAGGAAGGCGGCGAGAAGACCTGGCGCGACGGCGTGTTTCTGCCGGAGAACATCGAACTGAAACCCAGGCACCGGAGCGACTTCCTGGGCGGGGTCACGGTTCTGGATGGCAAAGCGCTGACTTCCAAGGAACGTGAGGCATTCGTCAAGGACGCCGCCGGCGCCGCGGCACCGGAACCGGCAGCCGTAGCGGACGAGCGGCTCTACCGGCCATTCGCACCGCGGGCGCTAGCAGTCCCCAACGAAGGGACCGTCGAGATCTCGCTGATCCCCTATTACGCCTGGGCCAACCGCGGCCCATCGCTCATGGAAGTCTGGATTCCGCTGGTTAAATGAAAGGGCCTAGATCACGAAACACAAGCTCATACTCCCCGGCTCCCTGCTGCTGGCTCCGCTGGCCGCGAAATGGTTGACAACCTGCTTGACCGTAACGCTATCTGCCGATAGAGTTGGCGGGTGTGCTTCGCGGCCGGCGTGAAGATCTGGCGCCTGGCGCAGGCAGGTCTGCAATGCGGTATGTGGGTCGTCCCAGGCGCCGAAGAAGCGGACTCTTCCGCGAATCTTCTTGATCATCACAACATGTGTTAAATATGCAGCTATGCTTTTGGTGGAGGTGACAGGCGACTGGTGTTGCTCCTGGTCTTCAAATTCTTTGGGGGCGTTTTGCATAAGTTGTTGATTTTACTGTAATTACATTTCCCGCAACGGCTTACAGCCGAAATTCCTATACCGCTGGAACCGCTAGAACCGCTGGAAACCGCCCCTCCGGTTGTCGCGACAACCATCGTTTTCCTGCGTAGTGGCTTGAAAACCAGCGTTGACGAGCACGCTCTCCGCCGATGCCCCGTCTTCACCCGGCTTCCGCACGCAGAGCAATACCTGCCTTGACCTACCATGCGAACATCGAAGATCCGTTACGATACGGCTCTCCCAGGAGTCAGTGATGGCGAGCACGGAAGCACAGGATTCCGCGAAACACGCGTTCACCTCCGTTGCCGGCATACCCCCCTCAGGCCAGTTTTTCGCATTGGACCAGAAAGAACTCGCGGCTCCAGATATCCAGTGACGGCAACTCGTGGGGTTTGACGAAACGACGAACGTCTTCGCGGGCTTGCTTCGAATCCGCCGCTTCAATCCGGCTCTGTAGTTGCCGAACGCACCAGTCCCGGTCCGTCCGCACCTGCTGGCCCTGCCAAGGGCCGAGTTGCCTGAGTGCCGACGACAGAAGGTCGTGGTTGACCGGCGTCCTGCGGGCTGTGTACCAGATGAAGTCGTACCAGTCCCGCCCCTTAAGATACTCCCGGCAGAGCAGGGCGTGAATCTTGCCGGCAAAGAGGCTGGGCAGGTCGAAGATGCATACGGCCGAGGGGAAAGGGAAGTCCAGGTACTTTGTCTCGAATGAGGCGCCGGCCGGCGGATTCGTATCCACCTCCAACTTGATGCGCAGTTTCCGCGCAGGTCCCGCTGCGGACTTATAGTTAAGCCGAAGCAAGTTGCCCAGCGAATCGTCCTTGATGAAGGCCATGCGGACGGCCTGCTCCGCCTTCGACCGATCATCCATCTCCAATCCGTACCCATAGGCAGACAGTTCCTTGCCGAGGGCATCCAGGTATGGCTTCAGGCCAAACGAAGCAGTGGGCGTCTGGAGGGCGAAATCCAGGTCCTCCGAGAAGCGATTCATGCTGTGGAAGATACGAAGGCACGTGCCGCCTTGGAAGGAGGCTTTCTGGAAAAAGTCCGTCCGGCCGAGCGCCGCTAGCGCGATCTCCTGGGTGATCTCGCGGAGTGCCTGTTCCTCCTCGATGGTTGATCGGCAACCGTAACTGTCCAGCCGGTCCTGGATCATCTGCACGCTCATCGGTTCAAGTCCTTTCGCAGGCTTTTGAGGAATCGTCGCACTCGTCTGGCCGTGTAGTTGGCCAAGAGCCGGTCGAATGATGCAGGGTTCACCGCAGCCAGGGAACTTTCGTCGATCCGCAGGCTCTCGACGACCGGCCGGGCAGAGTTCCAGTCGCACTTATGAGCATAGACGTAGTCGGCCAATGCCTTCAGGGGCGAGGCCAGCAGGAAACTGCCGCCGTCTTCCTTTTCCACTCGGGTTACCTCGGCGTAGAAGGTCTCTTGCGGGACCCGGGTGAAACTAAAGTGGCCCATCGGCGTTTCAAACTCGCGGGAGCGGTCGAGGGCCGTGCTGGTGACCGCATAGACTGCCTCAGGGATCCAGCCGTGGTAGGACAAGGCCGTTTCGAGGCTGATGTAACTGGGACCGTAGATGCGCTGGGCGAGAACGAGCGGATCAATCCTCTGTCGCAGGTACTTGCTCGCCAGGCAGTATAACCCCCGATGGATGCGCACCACCTCCCCAGCGGCCATGGCCCGCTTGAGGAGGCTGAACTGCCGGTCCGGACTGCCACCGATCCAGCAGGCCACCTCAGGCCGGGTGAAGACGCCCCGAACTGCCTTCTCCAGTGCGATTTCGGTCACACGTTGCATTAGTGTATGATACTGTCACCTTGCGCCAGATTGCCACAATAATCACATCGGCCTTCCGTCGTCTCGACAATGCTGAATTCTGGACTGCGTGCCGTCAGGGATCGAACACTCGCCTTCACGAGAAGAGCCCAGCCTCGTCCAGCCGCCGGAGCAGGCTGGGCTTGTTGGCGTGCGCGTCTCGAAGAGCCTGAAGGCGGGCACGGGCCTCGGCGGTCTTGTCTTGGCGTTCGGCCAGGTCGCAAAGGTCTCGAAGGAGTTGGGCGGCTTCATCGTATCTCTTGGGCTGATGGGTCTGAATGAGGGCCTCAACCTGTTGCCAAGCCTGGGGCGCCCGCTGGGCCAGTCCGTCGAGATATGCCTGCCGGGCCGCCGCGGCCTCCTTCTTTCGCCGGGCTTCTTCTCTGGCCTTCTTCTCAGCCGTCCGCCGCTGCTTCTCCTGCGTCCGCTGATCCCGGGTGCTGAGGAGTTTTCTGACGGTGCGGCCGCCGGCTTCAGGCAGAGGCGATTGGGGACGCCGCGCCTCCCGGAATCGACGCAGGATCTCTCGCTGCACGGCTATCGGGGACTCTTGCGTAAGCCGGTATAGCAGCGAGTCCTTGTCCGGGCCGGGAAGTGCCTGGATCCACGATCGCAATTCCTCGGCGGAATCGCGCTCCGCCGCCAGAGGAGGGCTTACCTCGGCGGCCACCTCGATAAGCGTTTCGTCAACCCGGAGAAAATCCGCCAGGGCCCGCAGTGGCGCCGTCAATTCTCGAAGCCCCGGCGGAACGGGTGGCTCGACTTCCTCTTCCTCCACCTCATCACAGCCGACGCAATGCAGCCAGCCGAGGTAGAGGCATCGCAGGTCGCCCGCCATCAGGTCCGCCCGCAGGGGCGCCAGGGACGACATCCAACCCCGGTCGCCTTCCCACTCGCCTTCCTCCCGTTCCGACCATAGCGTCAGGATGGCGTGCTCGCCGGCCAGGCGCATGCTCGCATGTTCGGAAGGGCAGTACCGCTTGGCCATGCTGACGTCCATCCCGGCCTTGGGCAGACGGAATCGCAATTCGTGCGTACCCCAGTTGGCGAAGTACACGAAGGCGTCGAAGTACTTCGTCATGAAGCGATTGACGTCCCCCCGAAAGTTGCCCCAATTATATTCGTTGATGAAACTTGTCGGCGTGATCCTGGCCCGTGTGGAGAACGCCCGCAGTTGCTGCATCTCGTTGGACGTAAGCGGCTGGTCCAAGGCCAGGAATTCGTAGTACTGGTATTCGCTCATGGTAGCCTTTCTTCTGCTCTCCGCCGGTGTGCAGCAGTATACAAGAAACGCGAGATGGACGACAGGCCGTCCGATGTTGCTGTCCCACCCAATTTTGGTAGCCGTGAGCCCTGTGGCGGCAAGTGGTTGTACGCGTTGTCGGGCCAACGAGTTGCGGTTTTCCCTCGCCGAAGGTATCATCGGTCAACGTTCTCTAAGGCGATGTCCGGTAAGAACGAAGCGTGGCCCGGCCGCACTGTTATGGACAGACTGGGGCAGAGGTGACGTTGAAATGGATCGGACGGACGTTCCCGTCAATAATCATTCCCCGCCTGCGACCAAGATTGTCCTCTTCCGCTCGCTTTTTAGGGGACGTGAAGATATATATCCACGCCGGTTCGAGAGCCTGAGGACCGGCAAGTCCGGCTACCAGCCCGCCTGTGCCAACGAATGGGCCAGAGGCCTGTGCGATAAACGTGCGACGAGGTGCGCCGATTGCCCGAACCGCCGTTTTCTTGCCGTCACTGACGAAGTCGTCTGTTGGCATCTTTCCGGCCGGGACGGCACGGGTCGCGATTTCGTCATGGGCGCCTACCCGATGCTTCAGGACGAGACTTGCTTTTTCCTCGCCGCTGATTTTGACAAGGAGAGATGGCGAGAGGATGCGGCGGCGTTCCTGGAAACATGCCGTCAGAAAGACCTGCCTGCCGTGTTGGAGCGATCCCGTTCCGGCAACGGCGGACATGTCTGGCTGTTCTTCGAGGAGGCTATTCCGGCCGGGTTGGCGCGGAAACTCGGTTCGCACATTCTGACCGAGACGATGGAACGCCGCCCGGACATCGGCTTGGATTCCTACGATCGTTTTTTCCCCAATCAGGACACGCTGCCCAAAGGGGGCTTCGGAAATCTCATCGCATTGCCGTTGCAGAAGCAACCGCGGGAGCGAGGAAACAGCGTCTTTCTCGACGAACAGTTCACTCCTTATTCGGACCAGTGGGCGTTTTTGACAACCGTTCGGAGGATCAATCGGTCGGAGGCCGAAGGAATTGTTCGGGACGCGGAAGGCAGAGGCCGAATCGTGGGGGTACGTTTTGCCCTCGCCGATGAGGACGACGAGACGCCTTGGACTGCGGCGCCCTCACGTCAGCAGAAGGAACCCCCGATCGCCGGGCCGTTGCCAGAAAGCCTGGAACTGGTTCTCGGAAACCAGATCTACGTTGCCAAGGACGCGTTGTCCCCCGCGCTTCGCAATCGGTTGGTCCGGCTGGCGGCGTTTCAGAACCCGGAGTTCTACAAGGCCCAGGCGATGCGGCTGCCGACCTACGACAAGCCGCGCATCATCGCCTGCGCGGAGGATTATCCCCAGCACATCGGCTTGCCGCGAGGTTGTCTGGAAGACGTGCAAAAACTCCTATTCGGCCTGAAGATCAAGGCTGTTATCCGAGACGAGCGCTGCGACGGCAAGCCCCTTGAGGTTTTGTTCAACGGCGAGTTGCGGCCGGAGCAGAAGGCTGCGGCAGAAGCCATGATCGCCTACGACATGGGGGTCTTATTGGCCACCACGGCTTTCGGAAAAACCGTGCTGGCCGCTTGGCTCATTGCCGAGCGCGGTGTCAATACGCTGGTTCTCGTGCATCGGCGGCAGTTGCTGGAACAGTGGGTGGAGAGATTGTCGGCATTCTTAGGCTTGCCGGCAAAGGCCATCGGTCGGATCGGCGGCGGGCGGAAGAAGCCGACGGGCGTGCTGGATGTGGCGGTCATCCAGAGCCTGGTGCGTAAGGGCGTAGTGGATGACGGGGTGGGGCAATACGGCCATCTCGTTGTGGATGAGTGTCACCACCTGCCTGCCCAGAGTTTTGAACAGGTCGCCCGGCGGGCGAAGGCAAGGTTCATTACGGGCCTGTCAGCCACCGTCACACGCAAAGACGGGCACCATCCGATCATCTTCATGCAATGCGGGCCGGTTCGGTACCGCGTTGACGCCAAGGAGCAGGCGGCCGCGCGCCCCTTTACGCACACAGTGTTTGTGCGTCCCACGGGGTTTCGTCCGCTGCGCGCGGCCAACCCGGATGTTCGGAGCCAGTTTCACGAACTGTATGATGAATTGATCGCAGACGAGGCTCGCAACCGGCTTATCTGCGAGGATGTGGTGCAGACTGTCTGCGAGGGCCGGTCACCCGTGGTCTTGACGGAACGCACGGAGCATCTCGAGTACCTTGCCGAGCGACTGTCGCCCGACATTCGCCACCTGGTGGTTCTCCGGGGCGGCATGGGCCGGAAGGAACTCAGCACCGTCATCTCGCAACTGGCGGCCATCCCGGAGAATGAGGAACGGGTGCTGCTGGCGACCGGGCGGTACCTCGGAGAAGGGTTCGACGACGCGCGGCTGGATACCTTGTTCCTGACCCTACCTGTGTCATGGCGCGGAACCATCGCACAGTATGCCGGCAGGCTGCACCGCCTGCATGATCGGAAGCACGAAGTGCGCGTGTACGATTACGCCGACCTCAATGTCCCCATGCTGGCGAGGATGTTCGACCGGCGTTGCCGAGGATATGAGGCGGTCGGCTATACGATTATGCTTCCGGCCAGTGCCGTACCGGGCTGGCCCGCCGAGGTTCCGCTTCCTGTAGATCCGGTGTGGAAGAGGGACTACGCCGCCAGCGTGCGCCGGCTGGTCCGTGACGGGGTGGACACGCCGCTGGCGAACCTGTTTGTTCACGCCGCCCATTCTGTGGCTCCCGACGCCGAAGGTGTGAACCGCGCGCGAAGTGCAACAGAGGCTTTCCTGTATCGCCGTCTGGAAACGTTGCCGGAAACCGCCGGAAGGTTCCGCCTGAACGCCGAACTGCCGATTCCCTTCGATGGATGGGGCAGGATGGAAGTGGATCTTCTTTGCGCGGAGGCTCATGTGGCTGTCGAACTGGACGGTGCACAACATCTGGCTGACGCGGACGCCTACCGCCGCGACCGGCGCAAGGACCTGCTGCTGCAGGAGAACGGCTACTTCGTTTTGAGGTTTCTGGCCGAAGATGTGGGCACACATCTCGATGATGTCCTCGACGCCATCCTGCGAACGTTGGCGCACCGACAGAGAGGATAACCGCGAGGAGGACAACGCTGAGTCTGTCGGCCCCTTTCGCTGGCCAGGCAAGTCGCTTCCGTGACGCGTATTTCGTCTGCCGTTGTGCAGTATGCCAGAGCGGCCGTCCGATAGGTCTCTCGAGTGATGACGCAGAAGGATTTGGTCTGCCGCCGGTAGCCGTACGCGGAAAGCGTGTGTAAATGCGGACGCAAATGTGCGGAAACCGAAATGGTCTCGGCACGCGAACATTATAAGTCGTTGTGGTACAAGCAGTTAGCAAGGCGATTAGTGCGCGCGAAGTAGCCTTTAATCTGGCGGGAGGGGATTTGCGTCTGAGGGTCTTACTTACGCTCGGTTGAACTTGTCGACGGTCGGCCCTTGATAAAACCGGCTTCATAGAGGGGGCGAGTGCCACAGCAAGGCCGGCCGATGAGGGTATTCAGGGGAACGGGTGCCAGACGATGTCCGTGACCGAGGAAAAAGAACGTGAATCACAGTGGCTCACCGTCGGCGAGGTTGCCCGTCACTTGCGCGTCCCCCGCGATACGGTCGAGCGGCGGATTCACAACAGGAACCTGAAGGCGGCGAACGTTGGCACCTGGTCGACTCTGGTCGCGCGTCCCCGTGCCAAATTGCGTGAAACTCTCCGGGACTGTACGACAGTCTTCAAACCAGTGGAATCCTATCTCGCTTGATACCACCCGTCGAATCTGGAAAATGAAGTAATGAGGTAATGGTTGACAACCTGCTTGACCGTAACGCTATCTGGCGATAGAGTTGGCGGGGGTGTTTCGCGGCCGGCGTGAAGATCTGGCGCCTGGCGCAGGCAGGTCTGCAATGCGGCATCTGGGCCGTCCCGGATGCCGAAGAAGCGGACTCTTCCGCGAATCTTCTTGATCATCACAACATGTGGTAAATATGCAGCTATGCTTTTGGCGGAGGTGACAGGCGACTGGTGTCGCTCCTGGTCTTCAAAACCAGCGTGACGCCCGACAGGGCGCTAGGTGGGTTCGATTCCCATTCGCCTCCGCCATTTTTGTCCTTGTCCCTTGCCGCGCGGGCGGCGGGAGAAAGGGGGGGGCTGTATGAGATGCGCACTTGCGATTGTATTTGTTCTGACTTTAGCAGGCCTGTATCCGGATGTCTGGGCTGCTGCGCCCGAGACTCCTGTGCCGGACGTTTCAAGGCCGGCACCCGCGCCTCCGCCCAAACCGGAGTTTCCGCCATTCCCACGGCTGAATCCCGACGGGCCGATCAAGCAGTCCGCGGTCGTTGATATGCAGAGGGGGCTTCTCGCCTGGTACAACGAGTTAATAGGCATCAAGTTGCGCCTGTCGGAGACTGAACACTTCCTGTTTTTCAGCGAACTCGACCCCTCAACGGTTGCGCAGTTTCAGGAGTGGAGTGAGTCGGTCTACAAGAACGCTGTTTCCCAAATGTGCATTCCCCCTGACGATCACATATGGGATGGCAAGTGTGTCGTTGTTCTTCTCAGATCGAAGGAGGAAATGGCGCACGCGGAGAGTGCGTTTGTGAGCGACGTGGACCAGGGCATCGTCATGAGTACTCATTGCGAGGCCGGCGTGCAACCGGGATCTGCCTGGAAGGCGCGGAGAATCCTGATTCATGTAATGGCTGAGGGCTTGGACGACGCGACCCTGCGGGAGAGGTTCCGTGATCAGTTGATACGGGATAACATAAGAATGTATATATATGGACCATGCCCGAATTGGCTGAGCCAGGGCCTGCTCAACTGTGTGCGCGCCGTGGACAACCCTGCTCGCAAGGATTACTTCTGGCGCATGGTTATGCCGACAGCCTCTGAGTCCGGCGTCCCAGCGGAACTCGCCGAGGACAACCAGCGCCCCCGGACCACCGAAGACGTATGCTTCGCCGCGGCGATCGTAGACTACTTGATAACGGCCGGACCCGCCAAGTTCAATCAATTGCTGTGCCACATCAGACGGAATGAGTACTTCGGCCTTGCACTGAAGGAAGCCTACGGATTCGACCCCGCCGAGTTGGTGAGACTATGGCGGAACCACGCCGCGGAACTTCTGAAGCGCCAAGCCCCCTCCGCCTCCACGCCCACGATTGTGATTGACCTTCGGTTGCCCAATCCACCAAGCAGTTTCACTTTGGCTCGAACCGGCTTTCTCGTGCCTCGCACGTGCCTTGGCGTCAAAGGTGGCGTTAACCAGGACGCTGTTGTGGAGGGACAGAAGAACCGGCTGGATGCGATCAACAGCAACCTGAAAACGAGGCTGACGCTCTCGGAGACGCCGCACTTCCTCATTTTCAGCGAGAGCAACCCGACTGTGACCGCGGAGTTCGTTAAGGGGTGCGAACTGCTTTACGGGAACCTCTGCGACCAGTTCGGCCTTGATCGCAAAGAACGGGTGTGGGACGGCAAGTGCATCCTCCTCCTGTTCGAGGGCAGGCCGGGGTTCAGCGCGTACGCGGAGCGGTTTGACGGTCTCGCGGCGGATGGCGTCAGGGGTTACTGTTCGTGGGAGATGCGCAGGCCCGTGCAGACGATGCCCCAACTCGTGCATATCTCCCTCTTTCTCCAAGGAAACCCCCCGCGCGAAATGCGCAGCGTCTTTGCCCACGAGGGAACGCACGCGTTTCTTGACCTGTTCGTGCGGGGCGAAAGGCTGCCGCGCTGGTTGGACGAAGGGTTGGCCATGTACATGATGACCATCAATGACCCGGCTCTGGCGTCCGATTACTGGTCGCGTGCCATGGCCGTGAATTCGCAAGGCTATTCGCCTTCCGCAATGCTGGGTGATAAGTCCTTCAAGACGCTGACCTGGGATGGCTACACGGTCGCCTATACACTGGTCGATTGCCTCCTGAAGGGCGGTGGGGGACAGAAGTTCAGACAGATGCTTGTGCTCCTGAAGGAAGGAAAAGACCCTGATACGGCCCTGAAGAAAGTGTTCGGCTATGACAGCACGGGATTCGCCAAGTACTGGAATGCGTATATGGCCAGAACCAAGCCGCCCAAGCCGCGCTGACCGGCCCGGCGCATCCCCGACAGAGGCCCTGGGACGCATTCCTGTTGAAGACAGCGGTCTGGCGCTGGCCTGGCGACGCCTTGCGTCAAGACCACCTACGCAATGCCGTTACGTGCCTTCCGGGACAGCGTTCATCTCTGCACGACCACCTGCGGCGGCGACATCAGGCCGCATGGCACCAGTTGATAGCCGTCGAACCACCGGTCGCCCTGGGCCACGTACTCGCCCGGGCCGGTCCACGGCGGCCACTTCTGGGCGAGGTGATGCGGCCCGTGCGAGTTGCGGCGGTGGCCGATGACCTCGATGGCCAGGTCCGCCGGCCCGGGGCCCGCCACGAAGTCCGTGATGTCCACCTCGCACGGTTCCCAGCCGATGATGCCCGCCGGCCGGCCGCCCACCAGCACCCGCACCGCCGCGCCGCGATAATCGCCCAGCCGCACGAGCAGACGCTCGCCGGGGCCCACGTGCGGTTGAATCGTCGTCCGGTAACTCACCGAGCCGCTGTAGAAGGCCAGGCCCTGGCCCACCCAGTCGCCCAGCGCCAGGGCCGTGGGCGCCGCCGTCACGGCGACCTTTGTGCCGTCCACGGCCGTCCCGAAGTTGCCCAGGAGGTAGACAATCTCAAAGCCGCTGTGCGTGCAGTCGTAGTCGCACTGGAGCGTAATCTCGTTGGCGCCCGGGTGCAGTAGCGCCGGGTCTATCGGCAGCCGCCGCAGCGACTTATCGACCCACCAGCCGCAGTCGGCATCCGTGCTGACCGGCTCGCCGTTGACGGCCACGCGGTATCGCTCGGGCCGCTCGAGGGCCAGGAAGAGGTCGCCGCTGGGCCGGGCCTGCACATCGAACGCGTAGACCAGCGTGACGGGGATGCGCTTGGGGTTCTTCGGCTTCTCCTGCGCCCAGGGCTGGACCATCGCGCCGCCGCGGTGGGCGATGCCCAGGGCGTCGCGGACGGCCGAGTCCACACGGAGGATTTCCTCGGGCCCCTGCCAGTCGCCCTTGCCGATGCGATAGCGCGGCCGGTCCAGCATGAGGTTGTTGGCCTCCGAAAGGGTGATGTCCCACCGCTGGGGCGACAGGGTCTCGGCCCGGACGTCGCGCCGCGCTGCGGGGCGCGGCGGGGCCTTGTCGCCCGCCTTCTTCGGGAGGATGAAGAGGCGGCTGGCCAGGCGCGGCAGCGCGGTCCGGATTTCCCACGCATCGCCCTGGCGCGCGGCGTCGGCGGCGAAAATCGCGCCCGTCTTCGGGTCCAGTTCCACGGGGGCGCCCCGGCATTCGGCGAAGCCGCGGATGCGGACGTCGGCAAACGCCTCGCGCCGGTCGCGGGCCAGGACGTCGTCGTCGCCGCCGATGCGCGGCAGGCGGCTGGTGTTGACGACGAAGAGGTAAAACGCGTCCTTGTCCTCGCGCAGCAGGTAGAGCGCCGGGGCGACCGTGTTGCCGGACGGGTCGGTGATGCTCAATCGCCGCGCGGCGGGCGCCACGGCGTCGGCGAGGGCCTGGCCCTTGGGCGGGGCCTTGGGGCACCGTGCCGCGAGCGCGGCCGGGACCTGCGAGGGCAGGGCGTCCACGTGGCCCGCCCCGTCGCCCGCAAAGACGATCGTGCCGCCGGCCGCCGCAAACTTCTCCAGGAGCGCCAGCGTCGTCGAGCGCATCG
>Ga0315274_10005675_pt1 | contig 18233 bp, 16 predicted proteins | sample YL17G02_20_MG_FD_203700 | JGI IMG/M metagenome (GOLD analysis project Ga0315274, IMG submission 203700) | Sediment microbial communities from Yellowstone Lake, YNP, Wyoming, USA - YL17G02_20 | ecosystem: Environmental > Aquatic > Freshwater > Lake > Sediment | place: USA: Wyoming | collected...
TACTTATCTCGAGGGTCTCTCTGACTCTCAGCATGTGGGCTCACCTCCCTTTGTGGGGTTGTTGATATCAAGGTGAGCCTACTGCTTTTTCCCCTCCTAATCAAGCACCAAAAGTGGCACGCATCCGGAGCCCTGTCATTCGCAGTTGAAAAGTGAACACCTATACTGGGTTCCCTCAGCATCCATCAGGAGGAAACCATGGGTCAAGTTCACAAACGTTTCTCTGGTCAGCAGGTCGCCTTCCTGCTCCAGGCGTACTCCCAAGGTTTGATCACGAGATTTGAAGTGCTAGAACTGCTCGAGATCGCCAAGACCCGCTTCTTCGCCCTGTGACGAGAGTATCGTCGCAATCCAGAGGCTGTCGCCCTCTCCTATCAACGCACCAGCCCCAGACGGATCTCGCCTGAGGCCGAAGCTGCCATTGAAGGCGTCGCGTTCATCACCGCGTCGGCGGGAGACTTGACACCTGCCCTTCGCTCGACGTACAATCCGTTGTGATAGTCCACTCGTTCTCCCCAAGCGCTATCGCGGGCCGCTCTGTGACCTCTGCCAGCGGGTAAGGATCGCGCATGGTCGGCCGGGGTAGATCTAAAGACGAACTCTTCCTGGGAATCGATCTCGGTGGCACGAAGATCGTCGCCGGACTCGTGGATCGAGAAGGGCGGGTCGTCGCCAGACACCATCGCAGCACCGAGGCCAATGAAGGGCGGGATGCTGTTGTCCGTCGCCTGATGGATGCCACCGCACAGTTGTTGACCACCGAGGGCATAAATCGCCAACAGGTGGCTGCTATCGCCATCGCCTCCCCCGGGCCGATAGACGCCCGAAGGGGAGTGGTGACGGCACCACCCAATCTACCCGGCTGGCGTGACGTCCCCCTGGGGCGAATGATCCAGGAGCAGTTCGGCCTACCTACTTCGCTGGAGAACGACGCCAACGCCGCCGCCCTTGCCGAGCACCGCTTCGGGGCCGGGCGCGGGGTGGACCACATGATCTACGTCACCGCCAGCACGGGTATCGGAGGCGGCTTCATCCTGGACGGGCGACTGTATCGGGGCGCCACGGGCGCAGCCGCAGAAGTCGGCCACATGACCATCCTACCCCACGGACCGCGCTGTGGCTGCGGGAACCGAGGATGTCTCGAGGCGCTGGCTTCTGGCACAGCCATCGCCCGCGAGGCCCGAGAGAGGGTCGCGCGCGGAGCGCCGATGCTCTTCGCCGAACTGGCCGACGGCGACCTGGATCGTATCACTGCCAAGATGGTGGCTCAAGCAGCAGAACAGGGAGATGAAGAGGCGAGGGAGATCATCGATACGGCCATGATCTACCTGGCGGTGGGCATGGCCAATCTGGTCAATGTCTTGAACCCCCAGCTCCTGGTCATCGGCGGCGGGTTGACCAAGATGGGGGCACGCCTTTTCGACCCAGTCCGGCGCGCCGTGGATCGTCGAGCGTTTCCAGCGACAGCCGCGGCTGTGGAGATCAAGTGCGCCGAACTGGGGGAAGAGGTCGGCCTGCTGGGGGCAGCAGCCGTGGCTATGGCCGCAACAGAATAGAGTCCAAGTGACTGAGGAAAGGAGAAACGGGGCAGCATGACTACGAAGATGGGCATCAACGGCTTTGGGCGCGTGGGACGGCAGGCTCTGAGGATCATACGGGAGAAGTATCCAGACAAGCTGGAAGTGGCAGCCATCAACGACCTCTTCGACGCGGCCACCAACGCCCACCTCTTCGAGTACGACACCAACTATGGCACCTATCACGGATCTGTAGAAGCGCAGGGCAACGACTTGATGGTCGATGGGCGTGCGATCCGTGTTCTTGCCGAGCGCGACCCTGCCAAACTACCATGGAGGGACTTGGGCGTTCAGGTCGTTATTGAGTCCACCGGCGTTCTTACGGAAGGCCCCAAGGCGGCTGCTCACATCCAGGCGGGGGCCAAGAAGGTCCTCATCAGTGCGCCCGCCAAGAAGGAGGACATCACCATCGTCCTTGGGGTTAACGAGGAGTCCTACGACCCCCAGAAACACCACATCATCTCCAACGCTTCGTGCACGACCAACTGCCTGGCACCGGTGGCGAAGATCGTCAATGATCGGTTTGGCATCGTCAAGGGATTCATGACCACCATCCATGCCTACACCGGCGACCAACGCCTCCTGGACGTAGGACACAAGGACCTCCGGCGCGCTCGAGCAGCAGCCATGAACATCGTTCCCACCAGCACAGGAGCTGCCCGCGCCATAGGTGTGGTCATCCCGGAGTTGACTGGGAAGCTCGATGCCTTTGCCATTCGCGTGCCTACCTCGACCGTGTCCCTCATCGATCTCACCGTCGAGGTAGAACGAGAGACGACCACGGACGAGCTGCGGCGAGTCTTCAAGGAAGCAGCGGAGGGACAACTGAAGGGCATCCTGGGCTACAGCGAGGAGCCCCTTGTCTCGGTGGACTTCAAGGGCGATTCGCGCTCGAGTATCGTGGATGCTGAGTACACACAGGTCATGCTGGGCAACATGGTCAAGGTGGTCGCCTGGTATGACAACGAGTGGGGCTACTCGGTGCGCCTGGTGGACCTCGCCAACTATGTGGCGGAGAGGTTGTAGACCGGGTCCCGCTGCGATTCGCATACCGAAGTCCCGCCACCTGCCGGCACCGGTTGGTCCTGTAGAGTCTACCTTCTCATGCAATGTGGGGAGCGGAACGTGGCCAAGAAAACAGTGAGCGACATCTCAGTCAAAGGCAAGCGTGTCCTGGTCAGAGTGGATCTCAACGTGCCGCTGGAGAACGGCGAAGTAGTGGATGACACGCGCATTCGCGCTGTATTGCCCACCATCCGGTATTTGCTGGACCGGGAAGCAGCAGTGATTCTGATCTCACACCTGGGGCGACCCAAAGGACTCGTCCAAGAGGATCTGAGGCTCGATCCCGTCGGCCGACGCCTGTCGGAACTCCTGGGCCAGGAAGTGGTCAAGGTAGATGACTGTGTGGGACCCGAGGTGGGGAGGGCAACAAAGAGCTTGCAGCCTGGACAGGTGCTCCTGCTGGAGAACCTGCGATTCCATCCGGAGGAAGAGGAGAACGACCAGGGCTTCGCCAGCCAACTGGCCTCCCTCGCGGATGTGTACGTGAACGATGCCTTCGGTACCGCCCATCGCGCCCACGCGTCAACAACCGGGGTGACCGAGTACCTGCCGTCGGTGGCTGGCCTCCTCATGGAGCGGGAACTCCAGATGTTGGGGGATGCACTGGCCAATCCGACCCGGCCCCTCGTAGCCGTGCTGGGCGGCGCCAAGGTGTCCGACAAGATCGGCGTCATCCGCAACCTGCTGAGCAAGGTCGACCTTCTGCTCGTGGGCGGAGGCATGGCCAACACCTTTCTTAAGGCCCAGGGGCACCAGGTGGGAGAATCCCTCGTGGAGGATGATAGTCTAGCTCTCGCGAAGGACATACTCGCGCAAGCGGGCGCGAAGCTGGTTCTGCCTGTGGACGTAGTTGTGGCCGACGCCTTCGCCGACGACGCTAATTCGCAAACGGTCGGCGTGGAGCAGGTGCCGCCTGGATGGCGCATCCTGGACATCGGACCGAGAACCGTGGGCCTCTTCGAGGACAGACTCAGGTCGGCTGGAACAGTAGTCTGGAATGGCCCCATGGGCGTATTCGAGTTTCCCAGGTTCGCCGCCGGCACCATCGCGCTGGCGAGCAGCCTAGCCAGTGCCCCAGCCACCACGATAGTGGGAGGCGGTGATTCCATCGCCGCTCTCCAACAAGCTGGGTTGGCGGAGAAGATGACCCACGTATCCACGGGCGGTGGAGCATCGCTGGAGTTCCTGGAGGGCAAAGTCCTGCCCGGCGTAGAAGCCCTCGAAGACAGGACTGAGGATGCCTCCGGTGGCTGATCAGACAGTCATCTCATCGCTGGCGATTCCCAGCAACACCAAGATCGTGCTTCTGGTCCTGGACGGCCTTGGGGGCGTGCCCCTCCAGCCTGGCGGCATGACCGAATTGGAGACGGCGAACACACCCCATTTGGACGCCCTCGCCAGAGATGGCATCTGTGGGATGCACGATCCCATCGGCCCGGGCATTACACCAGGAAGCGGCCCCGCTCACCTGGCCCTGTTTGGGTACGACCCCCTCGAACACCAGATCGGCAGGGGAGTACTGGAGGCGCTCGGCATCGGCTTCGACCTCCAGGCTGGGGACATGGCAGCGCGAGGCAACTTCTGCACCGTGGATGACGCTGGTCTGATCACCGACAGACGCGCGGGGCGCATCTCCACAGAGAAGAGCACGGAACTGGTGGGGTTTTTGCGGTCTATTGAGCTCCCGGATGTGCGGACGTTCGTGGAACCTGTGAAAGAATACCGGTTTGTCCTTGTCCTCCGCGGCGAAAACCTTGCCGGTCCCCTCACGGAGACAGATCCGCAGCGGTTGGGCATTGCGCCGCTGCCTGTCAAGGCGCTGCGCTCGGAAGCCGAACGTACGGCGGCGCTGTTCAACCAATGGATCGCCCAGGCGCGCGGCATTCTGGCCGATCACCGTCCCGCCAACATGGTGACGCTGCGAGGCCTGGACAATAACCCCGGCCTGCCCAGCATGAAAGAAGTCTACGGGCTTCGCGCAGCCGCCATCGCGGCCTACCCCATGTACAGAGGGGCAGCACGCCTGGTGGGGATGGATGTGTTGCCCACAGGGGAAAGCGTCGAAGAGGAAATGGAAGCCCTCAAAACCCACTGGGCAAGCTACGACTTCTTCTTCGTGCACGTGAAGAAGATGGATAGCGCGGGGGAGGACGGCGACTTCGACCGCAAGGTGTCCTTGATCGAACAGGTGGACAAAGTGATCGGTCCAGCCATTCAGCAACTACAGCCAGATGTCCTCGTGGTCACGGGCGATCACTCGACTCCAGCCTTGCTTCGCTCGCACAGCTGGCATCCGGTCCCCGTACTGCTCTGCTCCAGGCATTGCCGCTCGGACGAGGTACAGCATTTCTCCGAGAGGGAATGCGCGAGGGGTGCACTGGGTCGCTTCCCGGCCACGGAGATTATGCCCCTGGCAATGGCCAACGCCCTCCGCCTGACCAAGTTTGGGGCCTAGCGCCGCGCCTGTCGCTCCACTCCTCCGTCCATCTGTCTGTGTAAAGGAGACACCGTATGACCAAGAAAGTGAACCCTCGCATCTTCCGTCAGTACGATATACGAGGAATCGTGGACGAGGACCTAACCGAAGAGGTGGTGGAGCAGCTCGGCCAGGGATACGGAGCGTACATGGTCAACCTTGGAGCCGGCAGGGTCAGCGTGAGCCACGACGCCCGCCTCAGTTCTCCACGGTTTCGCGATGCTCTGGTCGAGGGCATCCGCTCCACGGGTCTGGACGTGGTAGACATCGGCATGGTGCCCACCCCCACACTGTACTTCTCCCTCTTCGATCTGGAGATCCAAGGCGGGGTGATGATCACGGGTAGTCACAACCCTCCTGAGTTCAACGGCTTCAAGCTCGCCGTCGGCCACACCACTTTGTACGGATCCGAGATCCAGAAAATCCGCGAGATCATCGAGCTGGCAGATTATCCCATAGGCCAGGGCACCCTCACGCAACACGACATCAAGCCCCGATATCTGGCCACCCTGAAGGAAAGAATCGGGCACTTCGATCGAGAGCTCAAGGTCGTCGTGGACGCCGGCAACGGCCTGGGAGGCATGTTCTGCCCAGCGTTGTTGCGAGACCTGGGCTCTGACGCCTCAGGCCTGTACTGTGACATTGACGGCACCTTCCCCAATCACCATCCGGACCCCACGGTACCAGCCTACCTGACGGACCTGATCGCCGAGGTCTCGAGGCGAACAGCAGACGTGGGAATGGCCTACGATGGGGACTGTGACCGGCTAGGGGTGATCGATGAGCGGGGCAACATCATCTGGGGCGATCAACTCCTGATCCTCTTCTCTCGCGAGGTTCTGGCTCGTCAACCGGGAGCCACTATCATCTTCGAGGTCAAGTGCTCCCAGGCCTTGCCCGACGAGATAGAGAGAGCAGGCGGTGTGCCTCTTATGTGGCGGACGGGCCATTCATTCATCAAGAAGAAAATGAGAGAGGAGAATGCGCCTTTGGCAGGGGAGATGAGCGGCCACCTCTTCTTCGCCGATGAGTATTTCGGCTACGACGACGCGATCTACGCATCTCTCCGCCTGGTCCGGCTCCTGTCCCGTTCTGAGAAGACAATCAGCGAGATGCTGGCCGACGTTCCCCGCTACTACTCAACGCCGGAGATTCGGATCGACTGTCCAGACGAGGAGAAGTTCCAGATCGTTTCCGAGCTGGTCAAGTATTTCAAGGAACAGTACGAAGTGGTGGATGTCGACGGGGCTCGAATCCTCTTCGGCGATGGCTGGGGACTGGTGCGAGCCTCTAATACCCAGCCAGCGCTGGTCCTGCGGTTCGAGGCGCGCACCCCAGAGCGCCTGGAGGAGATCAAGGGCATCGTGGTCTCCAAGCTGAGCGAGGTCTCAGGCATTCAGACGACAGTCTAGTCCGGTCAAGCAGAAACGAGCAAAGGAGAAGGATGATGGATGACGCCGCGGATCACAAAGCGGAATGGGAGCAGATCGGGCGAGACACAGAAAGGAAGATCAGGAGGGAGTTCGCAGACTGGGCCGGCGCCGACGAGACCGACACCTGGGACACCATCGGGCAGAAGATGGAGGGCAAGATAAGGGGTGAGGTAGCTGCCAGCCTGGGAGGTGAGCCTGAGGAGGATTGGGAGAGAATCGGCCGGCGCGTCGAGGAGCGCGTCAGGTCCACCATGGGAGAGTCTGCTGGGGCCGACCGCGAGGACGATTGGGAAACCATCGGCCACAAGGCCACGAGCAAGGTCAGGGCAGATATGGCGACCGGTCTTGGCGGCGGGCCGGACGAGAGCTGGGAGGAGATAGGCAAACGTATCGAGCAGCGCACCAAGTCCGGCCTGGGAGGGTGGGCTGGCGCTGAGCCAGAAGACGATTGGGAGGCCGTAGGCCGCAGGATTGAGCACAGGATCAAGTCGGCGCTACGGGAATGGCTGAAGGAGTGAGTAGGACGCAATTCCGAAAGCTCTTCGCTCCCATCAACATTGGCCGCCTCAAGCTGCACAATCGCATCGTGATGCCGGCCATCCATCTCTCCTACACGCCTCAGGGCTTCGTCACCGACAGATTGGTGGAGTTCTACAGAGAGAGGGCGGCTGGGGGTGTTGGGTTGATCGTCGTGGGCGGCTGCCCTGCTGACGAGTTCGGGGGCGGGCCGTACATGATCGGGATCAGCCGGGATGAGTTCATACCCGGGCTGAGCAGACTGACAGAGACGGTGCACGAGTATGGTGTCCCCATCGCCGCTCAACTCTACCACGCGGGACGGTATTCCCTCTCCACCGACATCGGCCGTCAACCGCTGGCACCCTCGGCGGTGGCTTCGCCTCTCACCAGGGAAACGCCTCGCGAGATGGCCAAGGAAGATATCGCCCGCACAGTGCAGAACTTCGCCGACGCTGGCCGAAGGGCCCAGCAGGCAGGGTTCGACGCGGTGGAGATCAGCGCGTCAGCCGGCTACCTGATCTCGCAGTTCCTCTCACCCCTCACCAACCTCAGACAGGACGAGTACGGCGGCGACTTCGAGAATCGGGTGCGGTTTGCCCTGGAGATTATCAGTGCAGTCCGCCATGCGGTCGGTGCGGGCTACCCCATCATCGTCCGCATTGCCGGCAACGACTTCGTGGCAGGAAGCAGCACTAATGAGGCAGCGTGCATCTTCGCCCGGGAACTGGAGAGCGGAGGAGCCGACGCCATCAACGTGACCGGGGGGTGGCATGAGACGCGAGTGCCGCAGATCACGATGGCTGTTCCCAGGGGTGCTTTCTCGTACCTGGCCAGAGGCGTGAAGCAGGCGGTGAGCATCCCCGTCATCTCCAGCAACCGGTATGGCGACCCTGTCCTCGCAGAGCGGATGTTGCGGCAAGGAATTGCGGATCTGATCGCCATGGGACGTCCCCTGATAGCTGATCCAGACTTGCCGCGCAAGGCCTTCGACGGTCGCCTGGACGAGATCCAACCTTGCGTGGCCTGCAATCAGGGCTGCTTCGACCGCATCTTCGCCCGGGAGCCGGTGGCTTGTCTGGTCAATCCTAGGTGTGGACAGGAAGGCAGCCTCAACGCTCAATCTGTAGCCGGGCCCAAGAGAGTGACTGTGGTCGGCGGAGGTCCAGCGGGCATGCAGGCAGCCGTTTGTGCGTCAGCACGCGGCCACCAGGTAACGCTGTGGGAGAAGGAAGAGCGGCTCGGGGGCCAACTCAAGCTGGCGGCAGTCCCTCCCGGCAGAGAGGAGCTAAGGAGCCTCGTCCTCTCCCTGTCTTCGCAACTGTGCAGAGAGGGGGTGGAACTGAGGCTTGGAGAGGAGGCCACAGGAAAGTCGATCCTGCAGACCGATCCCGAGGTCGTGATCGTGGCCACAGGCGCCAAGGAAGCTGCCCCTGAGATTCCTGGGGTCGATGGCGAGCACGTGGTCCAGGCATGGGATGTCTTGGCAGACAAAGTCGACGTGGGAGAGCGCGTGGTAGTTCTCGGCGGTGGCGCCACAGGCTGTCTGGTGGCGCTCTATCTCGCCCAACTGGGCACCATAGATGCGCCCACCCTCAGGTTTCTGGTGCTGAATCATGGGGAAAGGTGGGAAACGCTAGAACAGTTAGTCTCGAAGGGCACCAAGGACGTTACCCTGGTCGAGATGCTGCCCAAATTCGGCCGGGACATCGGCCTCACCTCACGCTGGGTCATACTACAGGATCTCGTTCGCTCCGGGGTGAAGATGGTCCCTGAGGCCGTCGCCAGGAGGATCACGCCCCAGGGTGTCGAGGTTATTGTAGGAGACACCGAGAGGCACATCGCAGCAGATACCGTGGTTCTGGCCACAGGCGTTTCGCCCCAAAAGAGCGTGTACGATGATCTCCTGGGTCGGGTGATCGAACTCTACCTCATCGGCGATGCCAGGGAACCGCGAAGGGCATTCGACGCCATTCACGAAGGCTACAACATAGGCATGACCATCTGACCATGCCACTTGCGGAAGGACACAACGTCCACTACAATACCGTGACGATACGCACCGCAGCGGGCGGAAAGGAGGCAGAGGCGTGAGCGAAGAGGACTACCGCAGGAAGAACGAGAAGCAGGAGAAGGACGAAAAGGATCGCGGCGAACGAGAGTGGGACAAGGGAGAACAGTGGTCAGGCGGTGATGCACTGGGACCAATTATCTGGGGCTTGATCATTATCTTCGCAGGGCTGGCGTTCGCGGCAGTTAACCTGGGCATGTATCCCTGGCTGACGTGGGAAAACGTCTGGAGCGTGATCTTCATCGCCGCCGGGTTGCTGTTCGTCCTCGAAGTCATTATCCGCATCCTGATGCCCACCTACCGCCGTCCGATCAGAGGGCGGATCATCCTGGCCTTTGTGGCTCTGGCCATCGGCCTCGGCGGACTGATCGGGTGGGAGGTTACCTGGCCACTGATCATCATCGCCGTCGGTCTGGCGATCGTGATCGGCGTTTTCGTGCGGCCGAGACCATAGTCCGCCAAGAGGTTACAGCCGGCCCAGGTCCATGGTGACCACCTGGTCCCACCAATAGCGAAGGCGTGTGATCGGCCTGTCGCGCCCTATACAGCGGAAGTACGGAGGCGCGAAGGCCTTGATCAGATCGCCGATCTTGTAGCGAGGCAGGATTGGCGTAGAGACCACCAGGCTTCCGGTTTCCCCAGGCCTCATCTCATGCATCAGCTTGACGCCTTCTCCGGTCTCGACCTCGAACAAGAAGAGATCGTAATTGGGCACCCAGGCACGTTTCTCGTCCCGCTGCTGGCCAAACATCCCCTCCGTCGTGCCGTAGATTTCGGCGATGTCCACTGACCCATACAGGGCTCTCAGGATGGGCTGGTACTTGGTGTTTATGCCTGGGACGCTCCCCAGTGTCATGATGCGCACCTGCCACAGGTCCTTGGGGTACACGCCATGGGCGTGGTGCAGGTAGCGGCCGAAGTCCACGGTGGTAGGTGCAACGCCCCCCACTATCGTTACGTCCTCGTCCTTGCACCGTTCGTAGGCGAGCGCGAAACGTCGCTTCCAGTCCTCTATCGTCTTTCCCCCACCAAGGGCGTCTATGTCCTCTTGTGCGGGGAGGGAACGCAAAGGTGTAGCCTCGGTCGTGTGCTTCACGTAGATCCCAGAGCTGTACCCATACTCCAACTCTCGGTCCCCCACCTTCACCGTACCCACCACCGATGGAAAGTTGAGGTTGAGGTTCACCCCGCGCAGAATGTCCAGCTGGCCCGTGCGTGCGATGTGGTTCATCAGCGCACGGCCAGCGCTCACCCGCGTCTTGAGATCCGAGGCGGTCATGGGGATGAACTTGGACTCCCCTTTGGTTGTCCCTCGCGTGATGGCCCAGCCAACTGGCGGTTCGTACAGCAGGAGGTCCTCTTCTCCCGCCATCACCCGATCGATGAGAGGTTTCATCTGCTCGTAGGTGGTCACGGGAAAGGCGTCGCGGTAGGTGTTGATCGATCCGACCGTATTGGCGCCGTGTTGGATACCGTACTGCGTGCGGGCATAACCTTGCAGCAACCGTTCCAGCACGCCCTTTTGAGCTGCCGGTGGGTCAGCGACGGACTCGTGCCAGGGGCGGAGGAAGCCTTCCAGCATCTTCAGCCCGGCTTCTATCTCCATTCTCGCAGAATCCTCCAGCGTCGTCGCCACGTCGTTACCTCCTCGGAGAGCCCTCGTCCCGCAGGTCGCCCGCCACAGGCAAGAACTGCGCTATGCGGCTGGTCACGGAATCCTGTATGCGGCGGAGATCCTGCTCCGTTCGACCCTCCATCCTCACAGACAACACGGGCTGGGTGTTCGAAGCCCTGACCAACGCCCAGCCACCCTCGAACCCGACACGCGCCCCATCGATATCAATGACTTCGTGAGTCTGGATGAATGACTCCTTTATGGCCTCAACGATGCTGAACTTCTCTGTCTCCGGGCAGGGTATGCGCATCTCGGGCGACGTGTAGTAGCGCGGCAGTTCGCCCACCAGTTCGGAAAGAGGTCGTTTCGCCTTGGACACATACTCGATGAGCTTTCCAGCCGCCAGCAGAGCATCGTCGAAGTTCAACGGAGGGTCATTGAAGAACACGTGCCCACTCAACTCCACTCCGAGAACCGCATTCTCCTGTCTCATCTTCTGGAGGATGTAGGCGTTGCCGCACCGAGTCATCACCGGTATGCCACCGTGCCCTGCGATATCGTCGACGAGCGCCTGAGAACACCGCACATCCAGCACTATCTTTGCCGGGCCAGCGGCCAGAAACTCGCGGGCGAGAAGCGCCACGTACTTGTCGGGGAGCACCATGGCACCGCGCTCGTCCACCACGCCCAACCGATCACCATCTCCGTCGAAGCCGATTCCGATCTCGGCGCGCTCACTGGCCACCACGGCCTTTAGCTCAGCGACATTGGCCTCCACCAGAGGGTCTGGCTCATGGTTTGGGAATCGGCCGTCGGGTTCGCAGTACAGAGGGACCACGTCACATCCCAGATCCGCCAGTAGCTTGCACGCCAGAAGCCCTGCGGTCCCGTTCCCCCCGTCCACCACCACCTTCACCTGGCGGTTCAGGTGTATGCGATCGCGGATGCACTTAGCGTACTGAGGAAGCACATCCATCTTCTCCATCGATCCTTTGCCGGTCTCGTACTGGTTCTTGGCGATCAGGCGTTCTACGTGCTGTAGCCCTTCGCCGGCGAGAGGATAAGGCCCAACCTGGAGCTTGAGGCCATTGAATTCCGCAGGATTGTGGCTAGCGGTCACCATTACCGCCCCATCAGCGAGAGTACTTTCCTGCGCGAAGGATAGAGCGGGAGTGGGCACGACCCCTATGTCGAGGACGCGACACCCTGTAGAGAGCAAACCATCAGTCACCGCATCGAAGAAACGCTCCGATGACACCCGAACATCACGGCCCACGACGATCTTGTTTCGCCCAGTTGTACGCTGGATGTAGGTGCCGAATGCTCTTCCGATCGTTTGAATGGCCCCTGTAGTCAGGTCGGCGTCTGCCACTCCGCGGATGTCATACTCCTTGAACACAGCCCTGCTGGCCGCGAGCTTGGCCTGGAACGCATAGTCTCTCAGAATCCCCGAGACTGAATGGGCCAGCTTGAGGGGGTCGTGGCGCAGAACCACCTTCTCGGTGTCGTTAGGCCCCTTCTCCACGACCTCCTGTACCAGGTCTCTCTCGATCAGCAAGGCACCCTCTACCAGCACCAACTCCTCTGGCGTGTCTTCGAACAAGATGATGTGCGTGTCGTCCTTCACCACGGGGACAGACCTGACGGGTTCCGCCGACACGCTCCGATAGCGGGCCAGAACAGAGTCCCCAATCTGTTCGCTCCGGCTCACCAGGACGTAGTCCAGTCTGAACCCACAGCTATTCTGGATGGCCCGCACGTGGTCAGCGACGGAATAGCCCTCGGTCACGTTCGGCTGGGTCATGATGTTGCACACGAATATCTTTCTGGCCAAGCCTTTCTTCAGGATCTGATTGACCTCGGGCACCAGCAGAGTAGGGATGATATTGGTGTACAGCGAGCCCGGTCCTATGACCACGGCATCGGCCGCCGCCAGGGCCTCGATCAACTCGGGGGAAGCCGCGACCGGTGCGCCGGGACCGTCGTCGGCCGTGGACTCCAGCCATACCCTGCTGATGGACCTTCCATCCTCTCTCCACAGGATCTGAGACTCGCCCGCCAGAATCGTCCCGTCCTCAAGTTCGGCGTTCACCTGGACCTTGTCGGTGGTTGGAAATAGCACCTCCTCGCCAGACGTTCCGAGGCCTCGGCGTAGCTTGGCGAAAGCGGCACCGCTCCCAATGGGCGGAACTACGCCGGTGAACCGCCAGGGCACTTCCTTAGAGATGCGCAACAACATCGACAGCCCCTCGGTGCCCGCGAACACTACTACCTTGGGTTTCTCTGCTGGGCCATGATAGTAGTCGTACACCATGTCCACCAGGCTCTCGTTGGCTGCCTTGTTGGCCACGAAGGGCTTGACCAACGTGTGACTCAGCTTGATGAACGATACGACGACGAGAGTGACTCCAATGGTCCCCAGGAGGATCCCGCGCTGGACATGTGGAATGAACTGCAGTGTCAGGTAGTAAACGTAGGATGGAAATGGAGCCGTACGGTAGAGGTGGACGAGCACATAGGCGAACCCCAGGCTGAGGAGCATGATTCCCAGGAGGAGCGCCAGCAGCCAGCGCTTGATGTGCCAGCCAGGCAGTAGGAACCGTAACGCCCTGCTGTTTTTGAGCCGCGTTCTCAGACCCGTGTCACCTATCAATGCGACCCCCGCAATCCATCCGCGGCGTATCGGTACCAGCTCTGCGGCAACCTGCGGCCGTCACCAGTAGCCCTCAAACCCCAAGACCCCCGAGGCGATCTCTCTCGCGCAGCACTCTGCGATCTCGTCCCGGATCAAGGCCTTCACCTCGTCCAGGCGTTCGAGGGTCCTCGCCTCGAAGACGACACCTATGCTGGGCGTGGTGTGAGAAGCCCGCACTGAGGCCCAGCCGTCCTCCAACTCCAAGCGCAGGCCGTCCAGGTCCACCAAGGGGAATCGTTGGCCGAAGTGCTCCCGCAGGCGATCCATGACCTCGAACTTGTGCTCGTCGGCACAGGGCAACTTGACCTCTGGAGCAGAGCAGTAGCGAGGGATTCCCGCTGCCAACTCTGAAGGCTTGCGTCCTGCCTTGGACAGGGCCTCCAGCACCCTAGCCGAGGCGAAGATCCCGTCGTCGAAGTCGAACAAGTCATCCCCAAAGAAGATGTGTCCGCTGGCCTCGCCTCCGATCAAGGCCTGGCTGTCTTTCACTTCCGCCATCACTCGTGTGTAGCCCGTAGGGGCCATACGCGGGACTCCACCACCATCTTCGATGACGTCGACCAGAGAGCGCGACGACAATAGGTCGAAGACCACGACTCCCCTCTGCCGTTTGAGCATCTGACCCGCGATCAGGGCCACTATGAGATCACCCGACAGGATCTCCCCGCTGTCGGTCACCAGCCCCAGGCGATCTCCATCGCCGTCGTAGGCGAATCCCAGGTCCGCCTGGTTTTCCCTCACAGCGGCAACCAGGTCCTGCATGTTCTTTGTCTCGCTGGGGTCCGGAAGATGATGTGGAAAGCGACCGTCCAGATCGCAGTAGAGCTCTATCACCTCGCAGCCCAGTCGGCGGAACAGATCTGGGGCCACCAAACCTGTCGCGCCGTTCCCCGCGTCCACGACCACCTTGAAGCTCTCCCCGATTTCCACTCGCTGTTCAATGGCAGTCAGATAGGCATCCTCCAACCTGCGGTCCCTGGAGAGGGTCCCCGTTCCCTCGCGAAACGGGCCTGCCTCTGCCAGTTCCCTCAGTTGCTGGATCTCGTCGCCAGTGAAAGGCAGTGGTCCCTTCCGCAACTTCAAGCCGTTGTATTGCGGTGGGTTGTGGCTCGCCGTCACGGCTATGGCCCCGTCCGCGCTCAGGTGCTTCACGGCAAAGTAGACCATCGGTGTGGTCACCACGCCAACGTCAATGACCCGGCACCCTGTACCTACCAGTCCAGAGATCAGTGCGCGACTCAGGTCTGGTGAGCTGGTCCTCCCATCCCGCCCCACCACCACCTTACCGCCACCGCCCTCGTTGATCATGGTCCCGTAGGCAGCACCAAGTACGGTGCAAACCTGCGGATGCAGATTCTCCCAGGCGACACCTCTGATGTCATACTGACGGAAAATGGTGGGGTCCAGCCGCAATTGGGCTCTCCGCGAGGGTAGGAATGATGCGCCGCTAGTATTCTACAGCAGGTCAGGCGCGGTGACAAGCATCTCCAGCCCCCGCACAGCCCAGAGGTCCGTCAGCCCGTCCATGACTTCCGCATGTTCTTTCCCTGACGGCGGGCTTCCAGCAAGGTCTAGCGCTCTGTGGTACAATTGCGGAAGTGTCAGGATCGCGATCGACCAATGCTGAGCCACCGGCCGGAAGGTCGGAAGGGGAAAGGTTCCACATGAGAAAAGTCAAGGGATACTTCGTCAGCACCTGTGGCTGGTGCAAGAAGACCAAGCGGCTCCTCGACGAAAACAAGGTCGATTACGAATATGAATACGTGGACTTGTTGAGCCCCGGCGAGAAGGCACGGGCCCTGGCTGAAGTGTCGCAGTATAACCCGCGTAAGAGTTTCCCCACAGTTGTCGTGGACAACGACCGCACTGAAGTGGTGATCGGCTTCAAGGAGGATCGTCTCCGCGAGGTGCTGGGTCTGTGAGCTCTCAAAGCGCTGAGGCACTCTACGAACGTTTGAAACGCGAGACAGAGGCCGGAGGCTACTTCCTCAACCCCGACAAGGAGTTCGTCCTCAGCCTCATGGAGGGCCTCCTGACCAACGAGGAGCGGTACGGCTACCAATCCTGTCCCTGCCGCTTGGCCGAGGGAATCAGAGAGAAGGACCTGGACATCATCTGCCCTTGCGACTACCGCGACCCGGATCTCGACGAGTACGGGGCCTGCTACTGTGCCCTGTATGTCTCTGAGGAGATGGCGCTCGGGCAGAAGGAAGCAGGACCTGTGCCCGAGCGACGCCGGGACAAACCTGCGCCTGCGGAAGAGCACGAAGAGAAGCTAGTCGGCTTCACTCGCGGTGGCCTTCCCGTGTGGCGCTGTAAAGTGTGCGGCTACCTCTGCGCCCGACCACAGCCTCCCCTGAAGTGCCCCATCTGCAAGGCGGACAAGGATCGGTTCGAGCGGTTCAGGTGAGAGCAGACCGAGGACGGCGCGGTGGGTGCCCCTGCGCCAGGGGTTCAACCCACAACCGTTCCCGACCCTGCAGACGTCGCTTGAGTACTCCGGAGGGCGATACCACGAGTGGCTCGGCCATAGGGCGTGTCCCGCCCTTGCCCCGAATGGCCGTGGCCGTGCCACGTCGTCGTAGAGGACCGCGGACGGAATGACCCTCTGCCGTCTGAGGAAATGCTTCCGCGCGAGAATATCATGCTCCTTGTTGTTGAGCTTCATTGCCCCTTCCTCTCCATCATGCGAGCGTCCAGGACCATCAGCCCCTTCTCATATACCCGCACGGGGTTCAGGTCCAACTCCTTGATCTCCGCATGATCGGTGACCATTTGCGACACGGCCATCAGCAGGTCAGTAACGGCGCTCACGTCGCATCCGGCCTGACCACGAGCGCCCATGAGCAGAGAATACCCTTTGATCTCCGCCACCATCTCTTCAGCATCCCTCCGCTCCAAAGGCGCAATCCTGAATGAAACGTCCTTCAGCGCCTCCACGAAGATGCCCCCCAGGCCGAACATCACCGTGGGGCCAAAAGTGGCATCATCGAGAGCGCCCACGATCACCTCAAGCCCGTCCGGAGCCTGCTTGCACACCAACACCCCTGCGATACGGACCTTCGGAACAGCGGCCTGCACTCCATCCCAGATTTGCTCGAAAGCGGTGCGAACCTCCTTGCCGTCCCCCACGCCAACGACCACGCCGCTCGCGTCGCTCTTGTGCACCACATCTGGAGACACCACCTTGAGCACCACTGGATACCCAAGCTCTCCCGCTATCCGCGCGGCTTCCTCTGGACTGCGGGCGAACCCATGCTCTGGATACGGTATGTTATACTGCTCCAGCACACGTATCGCGTCTGGCTCCAGCACAAAACGCCCGGTGCTCTCCATAATGCGGTCTTTCCTCCTGGGGCGTCGATCCCCTTAGCCTAGAGCGGTTGCCGCTGCCGCGCTGCCCGCGCGGAGGCCACGACACGTCGGCTGCAACGTCACCCCATGGCTGTGGCACGCTCCGAACGCGGACGTGGTGCCTCAGGCAGCCAACTGACATGTGCTACCCTTCAACATCTGGTGTGAGACCACGTGGTGAGGCTCGCCGGTTTCTCAGAGGAGGCCTCCGACAGGGCAACGATGGAAGTCCAGACTGCCGGCGGCGGCAAGGGTGCTACTGCAGTGCCACCGCTACGGAAAGATCTTCCCCGGGTTCAGTATCCCCTGGGGATCCAGCACGGCCTTGATCTGCCGCATCACTTGCAGGCTCTTCCCGTGCTCCCGTTCCATGAACCGTCGCTTCCCGATCCCGATGCCGTGCTCGCCAGTGGCCGTACCCTGAAGGTCCAGAGCCCGTTCGACGATGGCCTGGTTGGCCCTCTGCACGTGCGCCCACCCCTCCTGGTCCTGCGCATCTCCCATGAACACCACATGCAGGTTCCCATCGCCAGCGTGTCCGAAGGGGTAGCCAGCCACGCCCTGGTCTCGGATGGTCTGCTGTGTGAAGGCCACGATTTCTGGGTAGCGAGAGATGGGCACCGCGACATCGGCGACGAACGGATCCGCGCCAACGTGGGTCCGCTTGATGCTCTCGTAGGCCTGATGGCGCGCCTCCCACAGCCTGTTTCGCTCGTCCAGCCCTAGACCTCGTTCAAAGGAGATGGACCCAGCGTCCTGGCATAGCTGCTCCACCGGGCCCAGTTCCTCCTGGAGGGCGATCTCGCTGGCACCATGAAACTCCATCAGCAGGGTGGGTTCCTCCCGAAGGCCCAAATCCTTGTCCCTATTGAGCATGGCGGCCAGGTCCGCGGTGATCAGCTCCAGCGCCGCCGGAGAGAAACCCCAACGCATGATCTCGAAGACGGCCTGGGCTGCCCGTTCCACTGTGGGGAAGGTCGCTACGGCTGCGGAGAAGTGCTCTGGCAGTCCCCTCAGTCGCAGCGTGGCCTGGGTGAAGATTCCCAGAGTGCCCTCCGAGCCGACAAAGAGGCGTATCAAGTCGTATCCTGAAGAGCTCTTGCCCGCCAGGCTCCCCGTCTTGATGATCTCACCATTGGCCAGAACAACGGTCAACTCCAGCACGTAGTCCTTGGTGGCGCCATACCGGATCGTTCTCACACCGCTGGCATTGTTGGCGATCATCCCGCCGATCATGGCCGCGGCGCCCGGGTCTGGGGGGAAGAACAGGCCGTCACGCCCCACGGCCTTGTTCAGGTCTTTGCAGCCTACGCCCGGTTCCACCACAGCCATGAAGTCAGCAGGGCGAACCTCGACTATATGATCGAAACGCTGAGTGTCCACCACGATGCCGCCGTAGAGAGGAACCGGATTTCCCTCGATGCTGGTGCC
>Ga0315274_10005677_pt1 | contig 18233 bp, 35 predicted proteins | sample YL17G02_20_MG_FD_203700 | JGI IMG/M metagenome (GOLD analysis project Ga0315274, IMG submission 203700) | Sediment microbial communities from Yellowstone Lake, YNP, Wyoming, USA - YL17G02_20 | ecosystem: Environmental > Aquatic > Freshwater > Lake > Sediment | place: USA: Wyoming | collected...
CGGTAAGGTGATGACCGCCTACACCGACAAAGTTCATAAGACGGGGCAGTCTCGCGGAAAGCTGCATGCGATTGAAAAGAAGCATCGGGCAGCTGGTCGCATCGCAAAGGCGGATCGTATCAAGGCCAACAATCTTGGCACGATCAAACTAAACGCTCGGCGCGAACTGACGCAAAAGAACGTCCGGCAAATTGCGTTCAAAGCTGCGCACGCCGTTGTGGATATCGCGGGGACTGTGGCGGCAGAAGACTTGACTTCGGTTATTGCGAACAGGTCGCCCCAGTGGAAGAAGTTCAATCGACGCATGAGTGCATGGGCTAAGGGTAGCCTTGCCGAAGCGTTGGAATCTGTCACTAAGCAGCGTGGGGCCAAGTTGGTCTTGGTCTGTGCTGCCTACACGTCGCAAATTGATTCCCAAACCGGACTGCTAGAGGGCAGGCGGGTTGGTGATCAGTTTTACCACAAAAGTGGGGACGTTGGGCACGCAGACATCAACGCTGCTCGGAACGTGTTGGCACGGTTGCGCGATCCAGACATTGGGCGGTTCACGCCGTTCAAGTCTGTCCGCACAATCTTGCTGGCGCGGTCATCCGGCGCAACTGAGCGTCATGGGGGTCTAGTTGGGCAGCCGCCTCAACAGACTGCGGAAAAACTATCTGATTTCACCTGCGCAAGTTTGGTGAAGTTATGAAAGGCAGGGTAGAATGCTTCGCGATTCACAAGAGTTGCGCGCGACAGACATGGTGTTGAGGAAACTTTTTCTAAGGCAGACCCATCGCCTAGTGCGTGAGGAGATTACACTCGACGAATGGGTAGCGGAGATTCGTAAAATCCTGAAATCACACACAAAATATTCTCCTCCCGGCATGACCCTCATTTTCGCAGACGGCTACGCTGGACCCGTCGACGTCAGCGCGTTGAAGTCGTTGCCCGTGGGCTTCCAATTCATGGGGGTGGACTTTGTAGTGGCCGACGCGGAAGACATGTCACCCGATGGGTTGGACGATTTCAACCTTCGGTCGACTCGGGCGTTGCTCCAGCTTCACGAGCTGCTGAATAGTTGAAGCCGCCCGGTGGGTTGACGGGCGGCTTCTGGAGAACACAACGCTCTGGGTTGGAGTTGGGGAACAAGGACGCCAGAGAGTTCCTGGAGCATGTCGTATCGGACAGGTCCTGTCAAGCGGTCTTCCATACATACGATAGACGTGTAGTATCGTGTACTCTGGTGCATGATTGTTGCACACTATTTACATATAAATAATAATGCAGTATGCCTTGATATAATATAGGTGGCTCGTTGGGAAAGGTGATTTTAGCGTGTTGAATGTCAACAAAAAGCGGGACAGCGTCATGAATCGTGCCAAATACCAGGCTCTCATCGAAGCTTTTCGAGAGATTCCCGGTGACGTAAAGCGGGCTTCGAGGTCGGGGGTCTCCGTCGGAACCGCCCTCAAAGCATGGGAGGAGGGTTGGCCCCACCGGGGGTGGCCCCCCATTCGTGACGTCCTTGAGGAGGAGAAGATTCTTGCCCGGTCGACCCGGATGGCAACTCAGGCTCTCGTGTGGAACCAGCCGCTCACCGACCTGCAAGATCGGGTTGAGACAGGGGTCGCTGCGGAGGTGACCGAACGGATGGCAAAGGACGACGCCATCACGACTCGAGCAGCAGAGGGACAGATGGTTGCCCTCTCTCGCGGCAACACCATCACCCTCATGCAGACGACGTCTGTCATAATCAGGGGGGCGTTCACGAAAGCCACAGAATTGGTTCAGAAAATCGAGGCGGGCGAGTATCAGATGGAGCCCAGCCAGATCGTCAAGCTCATCACCAACGTCGCCTACCTGACGAAGACCGCCGCCGAGGCCGCGAAGATGACACTGGAAATGGAACGGCTGCTGATGGGCCAGCCCACAGAAATCGTTGGGCTTGACGTACGGAACATGTCTCTCGAGGACGCGGCCCGCACAATTCAAATGTCGATGATGGCGTACGAACGGGTGCGGGCTAAAGGGCTGCTCCCTCCAACGTTCAAGCCGCTCGTCATTTCCCAGGTGGATGAGATGGGGAGTCCGTCGACGAAGGAAATATTCGAGGAAGCGACGAGTCCCGAGCTGGTTCCGTCGGAGTAACTGCGCCAAGCAGCCAGCGATGCCGAACGATTTCCAGCAGGTCGTCGACTTCAAAGACAAGCTCGTCGTCAGCCGATTCCGTAGCGACCGCCATCACTTTCTCAAGGAAATCCCTGGCCGCAAATGATTCCTCTTGGGAAATCGAACGGGCCATGGAGGTCAGGTCAAACGCGTTGGTGAGGAGTTCCCCATGCGCTTGCCACGCCCGGCATAAATCCATCAGGTCATACAGGGTCATCGACTAGTCCTCGCATTTCATGGGAGAGCCGGTCAAACAGGTGGAGGGCATCTCGCAACGCAGGGTCCGATAACGATTCCCCTTCCAACGTGATACAGGATCCCAGCAAAAACATTCCCAGTTCTATTGCCACCTGCGCAGCACGAGCCAAAGGGGGCAACTCATGAGGGGCCAGAACCAGGCACGCAGCTTCCACCAGCTTTCGCGCGTGCTCCGTCACCGAATCAATTTGCTCCAACGTCTGGTCAGTTTCCAAGGTTGACGTGCTACGCTCCTCTCGGTCCATGGTGATTCTGTTTCCCCTCCCTGGGTGGGCCTTCTGAAAGGAAGGCCCATCGTTTTTCTTCCAGGCGATTCTGCCCGACGCGCCCCTGAGGAACAAGGAAACGCCCAGAAAAGTAAAGGGTTTGGCTTTCCCGTGAGAGGCCCGCGCGAGAACGCATAGCAGCCTCGAGTCTTCTCGCGCCCGCGTGGGCGTGGGCGGGCGGGCAGACAGGCGCGCGGACGTAGTGCCCGAGAAAATCGTGGATAGTTTACCTTTACGCGGGCAGGCGCGCCCGCGCCCGCGAGTGGAACACCACGTCAACGTCTTTGTCCTGTCAGATGAACAGGTCTCCCAACGTCAATATGGTATGGAGCAAAACCAGAATCCCCCAATAATCGTTACCCGTCACACCTCTCTCGTGGAGTACCTCCGTGAGATGGGGTTCTTCACTGGACCGGCCGAGGTGAAAGCCCAGGTCCAGCCCGAAGACGTCGCCGGCCGCCACGTGATCGGAGTCCTGCCCCTGCACTTGGCAGCACTCGCCGACCGCGTGACGACCGTTGACCTAGAGATTCCTGCGGAATTGCGAGGGGCGGAGCTGACCCTTGACCAGCTCCGTTCCTTTGCCCGATCCGTTCGCACCTACCGGGTCACCCTGATAGGCTAGCGTCTCTTGCCCAGTCGCCGCTGACGTCTCTTCCACAGCACAACGCAATAGGACAGCGAGCCTGATACCACCGAGGATACCAAGCAACACACCACGGTTAGCTTGCACAAACCCCAAAACGATAGGTTGGAAAAATACTCCATTGGGTTACTCCTTTGAGGGGACGTAAAGGCTGGCCTGGTCAAAGTCCCATTCCGTAGCCTTGGTTCGTCCGTCCAGCCTGGTAATCGTGAGGGCAACACGTCGGTGCGCCGTCGTCTTTCCAGCGGGAGACCTGACCTTTTTCGCACGGGCGGCCACTACCCTGGCCGCGATCTTCGAGGTGGCCTCGCCTGAGTGTGAGTATGCGACGGGCGTGGCGCTGTCGGGTTCCTCGTTCATGTCGACGATCATGTCAAAGATAGGCAGAATGCTGGCGATCCGTGCGTAGTACGCAACCTTTTTCGCGAACGAGCAGACGCAGCGGATGTCATGCCGTGGGTTGTACCCACAATCACAGGGCCTCATGCTGGCCACGATGACCGGTCGTGCTGGCATGGTGATGCCAACCGTGCAAACCTCCCCGTAGGCCGCGACCTTGCGGACCGCGTCGAGGGCAGCCCTTGAGAAGTCCGGCACGTCGTCAAGGAAGAGGACCCCGTTGTGAGCGAGGGTCGCCTCGCCAATTTCCGAGGAGCCGCCTTCCAATCCAACACGGCTGACCGTGTGATGGGGTGCCCGAAAAGGACGGCGTGAGGAAAACTCCCCACGTCCGAGCAGACCAGCCGAGGATTGAATGCGTGCACAGTCGAGCTGTTCTGTGCTGCCCTCTTCCAGATCCCCCATGATTCCAGGCAATCGCCTGGCGAATGCGGTGGCGTCTTCGCCATTGGACGCCACGAGCAGCAGGTTGTGACGTCCGGTCGCCGCGATCTCCAGAGCGCGGCGTACCCTGGTGAATCCCGCCACCACGTTGTCGGCCATATCGGGCTGCTCGATGGGGGGCACCGGCAACGAATTCTCTTGAACGTGGGGGAGCAGGTGCAGCAACCCAGCTTCCGCAACGCTGCACACCCCATGCAATCCCGGCAAATTCTTGACGATCAGAGCGTGGTGGATGTTTCTCGGGGCACACACGAGAGCGAGACCAGCCGTCCGTGCGGCCAGGGCATAGGCTACCACGCCCCGCTTTTCCAGGACATCGCTATAGAGATCGATTGGACCCACATACATGCGACCCTCGAACGCCTTGGCGTCGACCTTGCCAAGCTCCGCCAGGATTCCCAGCACGATGGGCAATTCCAAGCTATCACTCATGCTTGTGATGCACGGGGAAAACCCAAAGGTCACCTGGCAGCTTTTCAGGTTGACCTTGCTGTGTTTCTCCACGACAGTTTGGATGAGCGTGTCGCGGCTCATCCTTCCTTCCGAGTCGTTCAGCAGGAAAAACCCTCGGTGTTCCATCTCGGCGTTCTGGTCAACCTGCACCACGATGCAGATTGGCGTGGCATCCACGCCCTTCAAGACCGCCCCAAAAATAGATGTCGGCATTGCGTTCTCCTCTCCTCCCGGCTAGTGCCCGCTTCCGCGCCTCGACCGTAGCCGAGGCGCGGACGCTGGAACTAGCGAAGGCAGATACAATCTGCTCCGCCATCGTCAGGCGTCGCCCAGCAATATCTCCTCGACACATCCGGCGGCCAACCCTCCATGATTTTTTGGCCTCCTCTCTCGTCAACCCCCGCGCAGAACAAATCTGTGCCTGTCGGGGTAGTCCGCCCACGGATGGCCCAGTAGCCCCCTCCGGTTGCTGGCACGATTAGTCCGTCGACCCAATAAGGCGACGGGCGAGTAGGGAAAGGTCTCATTTCATTCCCCCCCTATGAGGCTGTGAACCAGCCGCTTGAAGTGACCGAAGCGTGAGTCAAGACTCTCCGCTACAGAGGCGAAGTCGTCGGCCGACGCGTAGTCCTGGGCTTCGAGCGCCTTGATGACGTACGCGGCGTATGCTGCTGCCGGTGTTGCGTACAGATCTTTGACAACGACCTGGCCAATCATCTTGCGCAACTCCGCGACGGTCGCCCCGATGGCTTGCACAGCAATGACGTCTCCGTCATCGGCGAGCACGCTCGCCAGGGTTTCTGGCTGCCGGATAAGCCCTACTGCCCAACGTGTTTCTTGTCGAAACCATTCGTCTATGGCCGCATTGGAAAAGCCATAGCAACGCAGGGCTTCTCGCTGCGTGGCTTCGTCCTCGCCACCGAGGTCGAGTGTTTCGCGGCACAACCCCGCGATGCTTGCCCCGTATCGGCATCCCAGCAATCGATAGTTCATGACCCTCCTCGTTCCGCCGCGTCGGCGCAGCGGTTGCACTGGTAGCCGAGGCGAAAAATCCTTCCGAGTGCCAGTCGCATGACATGGTCTCGCTCTTCTTTGATAATCCCGGCAACAATCTTGTCCTCTGCAACTGACATCTCAGCCTCTCTTTCTTTGGGGCGGACAACGGCTTAGCGTACCGCCACGAAAAACACAGGGGATTAGATGGTTCGTGCCTACCAGTTTCAAACGGTAGGCTAGGCTTATTCTTTGGGCCAGTTGGCCAGAACCTCATCGCATTCAGGGCAACGGTCGTCGTTCCCTGCAAGGTGCCGGAGCACGCGGCATCGGTCCGTGTCCAACCACGTATCCGATTCTTCGTCGTCAACCGTACTGGCTCGGAGGACCCACGTCTGACGGAGGACGCTCCAATACGAGACGGTCCTGTCTTCGTGTAGGATCGAGTCTAGTTTTGCTTTCATAATCGCCTCTCTTTCTTTGGGCGGACCACGTCTTAGCGTACCGCCCAGCCCCGAAAAACACAGGGGATCGAATGATTCGTGACGGATGGCTACCAGCTTCGGCCGGTAGGCCAGGCCTTGTTCCACCAGCACTCGAACACTTCCCCAGGATAAAGCCTGGTCATCGTTGTGATTGCTTCATCCCAGGTCTCGGCGTGGATGTAGTGCCCCTCCATGCTTTCCGTTGGCGTACCCCTCGGGTACGCGCTCACTCGGACGCAACGCCATTCGTCTTTCTTCCAGTAGGCCTCGCCCATATCCAACCTCCCTCGGATCTAGTGCCCGCTCCCATTCCCCGGAAAAGCCAGGGAATGGACGCCGATACTAGGCCGGCGGCAACCCCTTGAACCAGGCCGGGCATTCCTCCGTCTCGCCGTCTGGCCACAGCCCGTACTCGTAAACGATCTGCGTAATTTCCTCCCGAGGTTTCCCCTCGAATGGGGGGGCGTGCTTCCGGAGAACGTACGACTTGACCGCGCCGCACTGACAGGCCACCCTGCAATGCAGCTCGTTGCCCTCCGACCAGACGCCAGGATTCAAGGAGCATCCACCAAGAAACGTAGGGCTTTCCCAATTGTGGGTGTGCCCTTCCCGGTCGTGGTGCCAGGCATTGGGATCCATGCCTGCCTCGTTTGGCTCGATCTCAACGTTGACCGCGTGGTTCTCCCCATCCTCCGACGTGCAGTAGATGGAAACTAGCGCGCCAGCATCACCCCATTCCCCGTCACGCACCCAGGACTCGACCTGCTCTTCGAGGTCGCTCGTCGAGTCCGCCGTGAACACCTCGAAGGATCCCCCGTCGTCCACTGCTTTCCATCGCGTTGCCATGCTGTACCTCCCAAAAGTAAAGCGTTAGAAAACCCTCGTGACTTGTGATCCTCGCTACCTGATAAGCTCGTCGACCGATGGCCACGTTCCACCGTCGGGCAGACTCCCCAACATCTGCTCAATCTTTTTGCTGGCCGTCGTTGCCTGACGCGGAGTGACCTTGGCTTCCGCCAGCTCGTCGATGAAGGGGAACAACCGCAGCTTGGTTTCGACCCCGTCCACCATCGAATAAAAACGATACGTTGAGATCCTACCTCCATGTCGTTCTCGCTGACGTTCTCGGCAGTGGATTGCCGAATTCAGGGAGACATGCTCGTGCCCGCATCGGCTGTCGCCGTTGCCGCAGACGAAGTAGTCAGACATTATTCTTCCCCTTCCTCCCGACAATTGCAGGGAATCGTGGCCTGATGGCAGACCACTTTGCCCTCCTTCAAGTCGGTCAAGCGATCCCCGAAAAAGCCAAACCTATCTGGCTTCCGCATTGCCAACACCACCAGGCACAGCGCACAGCAATCGTAGACTTTCACCAGGACATCCACGTTCTCGAGCGTGACCGCACTATGCCAGTCACCCCCTGAGGGGAGACACTCCATCTTCCCAATCGGATGCCCGTGAATCGCCCCGCAGACGTAGCATTCCCACAGCCCCTTTGGCATGGCTCCTCCTTCAGAAAAACCCAGGGGACTCAATCTTTCCTGGGCTCGCCAGGATCTCCCGTTGGGAAACCCTGGCCAGCTCAGGCTGGCCCTGTTCAGTTTGGTACAGTTTGGTACAAAACCTAGAGCAGCTTTGGCAGCTCCTCCGCCAACGCCAACCACCAATCATCGAGGGCGGCCGCCTTGTCCAAATCCCTGCACGCCGCCGACCACATGTCGTTGCTCAGGTGGTTGTCGGCGCGCATTGCGAATTGAATCGCTGAGGATTGAGCCTCGGACATCGGGCTCATCTCTCGCCGTTCGTCGATGGCGTCGCCAATCTGCCCGTGAAAAGCACGGAGTTCGGCGGCCGCTGCCTCACGTTCCTTCCGTTCCTCGTCCGCTTCCATCCGAATCTCCTCGGCCCGTTCCCAGGCCCGCTCTGACGAATCAAAATCCTGCATCGTTCATCTCCTCTCTCATCCCCCCAGAAAAGTAAAGGCAATCGCGACTCTCGTCAGACGCCCCTGCCCTAGAAAATGCAGGGCTCCTCCGGGTCGTAACCGTCTGGCTCCAGTGAGTATGTCGCGGCCAACCCCAAGAACCGGATGCTCGGATCGTGCCTCGCTTCGATGTAGTCTTCCTCGGCAAGCGTCACCAGGACAGCCCAGCGATCTGCCTGTGCCGACCAGCTCGCCGTGTCAATCTTCTGAAACCTCGCCAGGATCTCAGCCTCGCTGGCGCGCTTCCCTTCGGCTACTACCCGAGCAACCATGGGATTCTTGGGCTTGCCAACCCCGAGGATTATCAGGCGAAACCTTGTCATTGCTCAACCTCCTAGGCCGAAAAAGCAACAGCCTCACCAAGGAGCTTCGCCTGCAACACAAGGCAGGCAATTCCCTGGTCGTAGTTCAGTACCCAGTTGGGTGTCGTGATGATGCCAACGAGGACCATCCCCTCGGCATACGAAAGCCAGTATCGTTCCGTCCTAGGGGGAAGCGGGAACGGACTCAGCCCGCTGTCCTGGACAACCCGTGTAATCTGCACCCGTCCAGACACAGGTATCGCGTCAGCCTGCCCCGAAAACCACTGGGAAAGACACGCCGCCATGTCCCGAATGATTCGACGGAAAACCCATAGGCAGTAGTCGATTGCCACACGCCGTTCCTTCGGTGGCAAGTCTTGTGAGTACGCCGCCAACAGACGGCGGGCTGTCTCTTCATCTGGGCACAACTTGGAAAATCCCTCGGGTGACAGGTCGTCCACCAGCCGTGCCCATTGCTTGTCGATGTAGGGCATCACCTGCCCCCAAACGAACGGGCCTTGGCCGCAGCCGTCAGCCGTACGTCCAGGATTGTCGACTTGGAAAACGTGAACACCGAGCGAAACTGTTCGTCGGTGAGCACGACACGCGCCTTCTTCTCCGAGGCGTACCATGCCCCACGGCAGTATGCCTTCACCGAGAAGTCGTCTACCCCGTCCAACACCTGATGCCCATCATCGTTGAGGGGGCAGGTTTCCATCGCCATGAGGATCTCCTCCTTCATGGCCTTTGTCTGCGCCTCAAGCGCAGACATCTGCAACTTGAGTTGCCCATAACTGTACGCCAACTTCCGAACGTCCATGTCTCAGCCTCTCTTCATTCGTAGCGCAGAAAAGACTGCACTTTCTACCGACTATCCACAGGTTATCCACAGGCTATCCACAGGCGATAGCCTTAGTCCCACACTGATGGGCACACCCTGGATCGTACGCCGCTCGCCATACCGGAGAGCATGTCGAGGCACAGGGCAGAGCCCCCTCGATAACCAGCCCCGCCGAGTACGCGTTGGCCAACGTCCCTGACATCTGTGAGCAATGCCGGTGATACACAGGCTGCTCTACCAATGCCCAAAAAGGTCCCGTCCGCCTCAGTCGTAGCGGCGTATCAAGAACCGTCACCCCGTGCGACTGTGCCCAAAAAGCAAGGGCCGTCTGCCTCTTGTCAGGGGCGGACCCTGCCAACCACCGAGCAGAGACCAGCCGTATCATGACCGCTCCGCCCAATGACCGATGCCGAAGCACCGTCGCAAGCCGGGTCTCGCCTTGTCGCTGCGTCTGCATGCCAGAGACGCTGACCTGCAATAGGCTGGTCTCTGCCAGAGACGCTGCACATTTCCTGGGAATTGCCTGGTGAATCTTGCTCACAATCACGGGGGTCACCCCCGCATCACGAACGATTCGGCAAACCTCCGTCGTCAATTCCCAGTCAAACGACGGGTCACCCACACAACCGATCCGAATCCAGTCATGCGAATGTTGCGCATAACGTTTGACCTGCTTCGCCAAAAAGACGGGGTCTAGGATTTGCCTGACGGGGATGCCGTGATCCGTCCTCCCCATCCTGGCCATCTTCCTGGCATAACACTCGGGGGACAACTCACAACCAAGGCATCCCCGGACGGGATCGATCATCCCGTCTGTCTTGTGGTTGCCGATGATGCGAACGCGGCTCGCCTGATACGGACGCCAGTCCATCGCTAAACCCCAACCTTTTCTCGGACGTTCCTGAAAAGTAAAGGCCTACCGCGCCGACTTGACCCACGCCCGGAAGTCTTTCAAGGTCTCCATCCCCGCGTGAAAGCACATCCACGATGAAGCGATTGCCTTGATTGCGTACACACCTTCTATCAACCAGAAAAAACGTCCAGGTTGATAGCCCATTGACGCAAGGCAGCGGAAGCCAACTCGGCATAGCGGTGGACCGCACTATGCCGATTCCCCAACCACTCCTCCGACCCGTCCGGCCGGACAAGGAACGTCGAATCCCACACATCTGGGTGTTTCCCCCGTGCTTGGATGCGGAACTCCACCACATCCATGCCATGGACAGCCGCACACTTCACCTTGCCCGTGCCAGTGGCGAGCAACGTCGCGTGGTTGGCGATGTTGCCCACGAAAATGTCAAACAACTCAGTCTTGGATCTCTTCGCAGCCGTGGCCGCAGCCTTGACCTTGGCCTGCTCCGCAGCGTGCCGCTCTAGCTCGTCCAACTCAAAGCACTCCTCCGCCTCACAGGCATCGCTGATAAGGCGCGCCATATTGTCCGGCATGAAAACCTCCATTGGTTCGGCGTCCATGACGGCGTGCGTTTCCCTGGAAAAACACACGCCGAATCGACGTCGAACCTAACGCCAGCGACAGTCCTTGCGGCGTGCAATCTTCTCCTCGCCGTCCTCCTCATAGTTGACGGAGTAGGCAAAATCGTCGCGGTCATTCGTCGCAAACGAGATGGCAGCCTGGGCAATCTTGTCGATTGCCTCAGGACTGTCCGCCGCCAACACCCCAGAAAAGTAAGGGGCAAGCGAGACTTCGTTACGCCAGACCGGACGGCTGTCCGGTGACGATGGAACGTCTACCCGGCAGTCGTAACGGTGCGGCTGACACATGCCCGTCTCCAAGACCGCAACCCGAACCCTAACGTCACCAGACCAGCGCGTTGCCATAGCTCAACCTCCTGTGAAAACCCTGCTAAACAGCAGGTTCGTCGATTCCCCACGCCACGTCCGCCGGACCGAAGCGTGACGAGTCGGTGAAAAAGACAGTCCACCGTGGAGTCTTTCCCGCCCATGTCCCAGCCGCATGCGTTAGGGACACGTCGGAGACCACGATCTGCGGGTCCGCCACGTACTCCAACCCCGCAGCGAAGGCCTTGGCCTGGCCTTCGTCAGCGAAAAACCTACAGACCAGCATCTTCCACCTCCGTCTCAGCCTTACCGTCCGGCCACTGGCCAAACGTCCGCCCTACTTCGAGGACGAACCAGGCCTCATGACAGGCCGGACATTGACGCAACTCCTCAAGACGAGCGCGTTGCCATGGGGTGGCGTGCTCTCGGCGTGTGCAGATACTCCAGTATTCACTGCGCAACGTCGCAGCAAGAAGGAACGACGCTGCCGACGGGAACCGTCGGCGAAACTCCTCGGCGTCTCGGTCAAACATCATGTGCCTATCTCCTCTTGTTCGGCGTCCATCGCTACCCCATGACCGAAGCCATGGAGTAGCGTCGAGTCCGAAAAAGCAAAGGCCTAGAACAGGTTCCCCTGACGTGGGTCGGAAACCTGGGGCGATGCCGGTGTACCGTGCTCCTCCTGATACGCTACCGCCGCCCGGATGTAGGTATCCTTCGGCCCGTTGAAAGATCCGCACGCCTCAAGGCACAAGGCCTTGCGGATCTTGCCAACGTTCTCTTCACCGGGAAGCTTGGCTTGCACAGCCGAGGTATGGGCTACCGCATATGAGGCAGCGTAGATCTTGTCCTGCCCACCGAGGGGAAAAGGACAGACCTTGACGCTGCCAATCACGGCAGCCATCTCCGCGATGGTGAGCTTATTCAACAACGGGACGAGACCTGAGGCGCCAATCGCCTCAAGCGATCCCCTCCCCTTCTTGAAATGGGACACGTAGGAGATCGTCTGGTCTGCGTTCACGACGATCTCGAACGTCCCCCCCTCATCGACGTCCAACAGTCCGCTGAAAACCGAAGCCCCCGTCTTAGCCTTGACCTTACGTGCCATCATTCACCTCCCTCGTTGGTTCGTCCTCATCTAATCCCGAAAACCCCCTCGGCAAAACCTACTCCTCGTCCGTCCCCTCCGCCTCGACAAGGCAGGCCTGCCTTGTCTTCAACGCCGAGACGATCTTACCAACCTCCCCCATCATGCCCTCACGGGCGAAGGCGAATGCCTTTGCCCACGTCTTCGCCATGTAAAGACGGTCCGCCGACCGTCCAACGTAGCCGTCATTGCCTGCCTCAGCAGTCCCCCAATAACGCGTCAGCTTCTCGCTGACGATTACGTCCACACGCTCACCGAAAAGGATGGCGGGAACCAACGTTCCCGACACCTTTGCCACGGGCAGTGTAAGCCTTGCCCTGACACACACTTTGTCGTCAACCGACGGGTCCGCCTGCCCTTCTCGGGTGATTGTCAGGGTGGCGTTCCCCTCAATCACGTGTGTCTCTCGAAGGATCTTCGTCATGTCTTTCGCTCCGTGGTAGACCTGGCTTGCCCAAGTCTGCCTGTAAAAAGGCTGGGAAAAGCAAAGGCCCCGCCCCTCACCTAGTCGGTGGGCGCGTTGGCCCACAAGACAAAGGCCGCTTCCGCCCATGCCTTGCTAAACCGTGCCTCGGATACGGCCATGTCAGTCCTGTGACATAGCCGGCAATCACACTCGCGCTCATGTCGTGCCGTAACCGACACGAACGCGTCCCGTCGCCGAGCCGTCCTTTGCCGGACAGACTCGGCCCGCATAACCTCATCCATACTTGCTCCCCTTCTCCTACCCCGTCAGAAAACCTCCCGAGATAGGAGATTCCCTGACGGGGGGAAGAAACCCCCCGGTCCTAGTAACCCGCTTCGTCGAGGAGTTGGGTGATGGCGTGTGCGTCGAACACACGATAGACATTGACGTTTCCACCGAATTGGCGGAGTTGTTCGACGGACAATTCCACGCCGCGAAGAGCGGCGGGAATGTCCAGGTCCAACACGGTCACGCTTGCGGCGCGGACCGCAAGGTGAAATGGGAGAATGCCAACGACATGACGTCCGGTCACGTCGGCAACAGTGACGTGGGAAAGCACAACAACATCACCGGTAACAATGCCGCGTTCTACAAGGTAGGCGACGAGGTTCGCATGGCGCGTTACTACGACAACGGGAGGAGTAGGAGTAGGGACGGGAGGAGTAGGAGTAGGGACGGGTACGAGTTTGTCGCATTCGTAGCAGCCTGCTTCGGGGTATCCACCGTGATATTCGCAGCCGTTACCGATACCAATGGTCATGTCTCTTCTCCTTCGTCGTGGACGGGGAGGGAGTGTCTTTCCCCAGACCTGTCCACAAAAATGCCCCGGAAAACAAAGGGATCGAGTAACCCCTGACGCTCAAACGTCAGGCTCAAACCCTCCCCCCCCTACCTATCGTCTCGCAAGCCAGAGAAAAATCCCCCGGCCTACGCCCTGACCCTACCCCCTAAGATAGGCCAGGGAAAAGCTTCCCCCTGTCTCATCGAAGGCAGGGTGACGGGCAACTCCAGCCCGGAAAACCCTGCCCAACATCTCCCCCCCTAACCCGCCACACCAGGGGGGGTCTCGTCCTCGATGAACAGGACGAGCCATCCACCATCGCACTCCACGAGGAAAGCCCCGTCGAGACCCCACTCGAACAAACCCCGACGGAGGTACTCCGTCGCGTGCCCCTGGATCTCGAACAGTCTCCCCTCAACCATGTCTTCTCCTCAGCGGGAAACGCTGTGGTTTGACGGTGTTTTCCCCCCGTCGTGACGCTGCCAACAACCGGCGAATACTTCCGGCCGTCGTCGCCTGGTTTGCCGCTGGCGGAAACGTCCGCGCCAGGAAATTTCGGCGTTTTCGCCGTCGTCGCGCGGTTTTCCGGAAATTTTTCGCCGTCACTTTTCAGCCCACAGCTTGAAAAGTAAAGGCAAAAACCCTCCTCGTGACATGGGGCTTTCACATGCGCGCCCCCGCCCCCGCGCCCGTCCCCTATAGGGGGGCGTCCCCCTACGTCCTACCCCTGGGCTACCCCTTGACGTAGCCCAGGTAACTCCATGGCTCCCTCGTGTGCGCGGTGTTGTATCGCGCAACATGCGCACACGGGGAGCCTGTCGTCCGGGAAGCCAGCGACTCGTCTTCGCCCGGACTATATCCAGACGAGTCGTTCCCTGGGATTATCGCGGGCTTGCCCTTGCCCAGGCCTATCTGGGCAAGCCCATATCGGGAGTCGCATCCTCGCACCTACCTCCTGAGACACCGGGACTTAGTGTGCCCTTACCCGGCCTTATTCCGGGGCACACCCAACGTCACCCGTGGATTACTGTCAGGCTTGCCCTTGCCACGGCTTATCCGGGCAAGCCCTTCTCAATAGGTCATCCTCGCTCACCTCGCCAAAGGGGATTCAACTTCCCCTGCCCCGGTAACAACCGGGGGAAACCCTCGTTGACCACTCGCCATGAAGATCGTCCCGTCAGGACCATCCCCATGGCCAGGGGTCAACCCCTGGCCGTGCCGTGCCTAGTAGTCTAGGCCGGCCTCTCGGCTGGTCACGAGAGCGCCGTACAGACTGACCAGTGCCGCGTAGCAGCGGGCCCGCTGGCTCGCCCAACGGCTGACGGGAGCGCCGGCCGCTTCGTCGGTTGTCGCGCCAACCGACAGTTCACGCGACAAGCGCGGCATGGCCGGCATGGGCGGCGTTGCCGCACGTACCGGCGGTTGCCACGCGGGGCGCACAACCGGACCGGACACCACGACCGCGACAGCGGCGGCCGGACGTCCGGCCAGTATCGCGGAGCGTTGACGCTCTGCGATGACATCGGCGACCAGCGATTCAAGGCGGCGAATCTGTTCGACCACCTGGATTGTCTCCCCCGTGTCGAGCCGAGGAACGGAGTCGCGTATCTCTTCAATATCGTTTCGGATTGCGTTGATTATGTCCATTGTTGTCATGCTATCTCCATAGCTTGGCGATCTCTCGCCAAACAGCGACCCCGAATAGACAGGCTGAATAACCTATCCACCCGAGAACAACCGCGCCCTTGATCTCCGGGCCGTACGTCCGGAGAATGACCATCCCAGCGTCTACCACGTCCAGACCAGCACCCCACAATGGGGGGCTGATAATGACAGCAGCTACCGCTACCGTTATCCCGGCCACCGACTGCGCTACCAGTAGCGTGTCGGTCTGCGGGCCGTGGCCGGCCATTATCGACCTACCCACGTCATCGCACTGGCCTTGTTGGCTATCGCCGTTGCGATAGCTCTGGCTACGTGGCGACGATACCCAGTCAATCGCGGGGTTTCATGTGCGCTGGCCACGGCCAACGCGTCGTCCAACTCGACCGTCTCAACGAAGAGACGGTCGATGACCTCACCCTCGAGTCTGAGGGTGAGGTTGGCAACCAGGCGTTCCGTTGCCAGGCTGGCCTGGCGTGCTGTCGCGGCCCTGCGAGGCAGGGCGGCTGCTGTTACGTGATTGCTCACAAAAGCAGCTATTGCAGCCACCGTGCCAGCGCAAACCGAGTGCTAGTTTTCCGCCAGTTCTCCAATCATTTCGCGGTTGTGCGGCGGCTTTCTTTTTCAGGAGCGGCTCGGCTGTGTGAACCAGCGTTCACGCGGTTTAGCATTCAGTTTGCGATATTCGAGCCGGCCAGAATTATGTTTTCATTGGGGATTTGGGGCGTTTGTGAATTCCTGTTTACAGGTTTGTGAATTTCCGTTCACGCATTTCCAGCGTCGCGGTAACAACCGCAGAATCATTGGGAATTTTTCAGTCATTATCTCAGGGATAACACTCTGTGGGGTGTCCATAATTGCAGATGTAGCACTCTGCGGGTCTGCTCTGAGCGCAGACTGAGCACTCGGTTTGTCGGTTTTTGTGCGTCTGCCCAGGGTCTGAATCAGGTGCCTCAAGGTGACACGATAGCGCGGCCTGACAGGGAATCCATGCGGCGCTGTTCTCGTGGCGCCTTGACCCCTTGCAGCCCCGCCGCGGGCATCCTGGTCGCTCGCTGGCCTTGCGTCGCCGTTCGAGGCGACGGAGCAGCCGAGCCAGCAGGTTGCCGCTCGCATTTCCGCCGCTCGCATTCCCGCGCCTCTTGTCTCGCCCCCGTGTCCCGTGTCCCTAGTCCTTGGTGACTCCTTTTAGGAGTCACGTCTTGTCTTGCTAGTGACTCCTTTTAGGAGTCACGTCAGGACATGCTAGTGACTCCTTTTAGGAGTCACGTCTTGTCTTGCTAGTGACTCCTTTTAGGAGTCACGTCAGGACATGCTAGTGACTCCTTTTAGGAGTCACGTCAGGACATGCTAGTGACTCCTTTTAGGAGTCACGGCTTGTCTTGTCTCGCCCCCGTGTCCCGTGTCCCTAGTCCTTGGTGACTCCTTTTAGGAGTCACGTCTTGTCTTGCTAGTGACTCCTTTTAGGAGTCACGTCTTGTCTTGTCTCACCCCGCCGCATGCGTGCGAGCAAGGTAAACTGTCTAATGTCTAATGATTCTATGATTGTACAAGTACTCTTCGCGTGTGTCTAGGCAAAGCGTGAATCATTAAGTGATTCACGCTTTTTTACGTCCCGTTTGTGCACGTCAAAGTGAGTCGATTCCCCAATGGTTCCATGCATCTCTACGACTCGACGGGACATGTTGCGCGCAAGGCCCGTTAATAGAGTTTTTGCAGTGTGCACTTCGGGCCGGTTCGAGGGCTCGCAGCCCGCATGCTCGCAGACCGGCGGCTCGCAGACCGGCGGCTCGCAGACCGGCGGCTCGCAGCCCGCATGCTCGCAGCCCGCATGCTCGCAGACCGGCGGCTCGCAGCCCGCATGCTCGCAGCCCGCATGCTCGCAGCCCGCATGCTCGCAGACCGCATGCTCGCATGCTCGCCCTAACGCCTGCTACCTTACCCCCATAAATAGGGACAGATGTTTCGGCAATGATTTCATAGGCCTAGAATTTAGCTCGTCTCGCTTTTGTCCGAGTATACCCTCAATAGAGTCACGCTTTTGACATAAACAGAATGCTTCTTGGGCACCACTTTGTCATGGTCCTGTCAAGGATGGGGATTTACCAACAATGTCGCCATTGTACGCGCCCGAAGTGCTCAGAGCGAAACTGGTTTGCCGGAGCGCACAAACTCGGGACGGCTCCCGCACCCCCAATTTTTCTCGCCCAATTTTTGCGCCGCTCGCCAACCATTTTGCTCGCAATCATCGGCGATGTGGCTTTTTCTCGGTGGACCGCATGCAATTTATTTCCTAGCATTTTTGCTGGTGTGCATTTTCGACCAGCTGACACAATTCGTGAGCTGCAGGCCCTCCCTTCTGGCCTTTGTCCGTTGCCAGCGGAATCGCCGCCAAACGACACAAGGTAAACTATCAAAAGACTAATGTCTAATGATTCTATGCTTCTTTGACTCCTTCCCCTTCCCTACCCCCATACCCTCCCTACCCCCACACCCTCGCCTCACCCCATCCTCCCTACCCCACCACGACGTCACGTGCCCGCGTGCGGCCCCTCACTACCCCCTAGGTGCCTCGAAAGCTACAACGCCCCATCATCTCCTCACGTCATGCTACGTCCCTCCCTCCCCCCTCCTACCTCGAAGGGAAAACCTCACGACAGCACGCGACCCTCGCGCGCACACCCCTCCCGTTGCCCCTCAAAGGCAAAAGCAACAGCGTTCATCTTACCCCGCGCGTCCCCTTGCCGAGCACCCTGCACCGCTGTACACCGGTCTCCGTCAAGGCCGTCTCCCCCAGGGGGTCGCAGGATGAGGCTTGCGCGCGGGTCCTGTCTCTATCACCACCCCCTGTATTCTCGAAACAGGGGTCCCCCCTACCCAACACTCCCCCCAAGCTCTTTCCTGTGTACTTGTAAGGAGTTACGCAAGTTTTCTTTTGTAGTACCTACAACAGAAGCGATAGCTACAGAATGAGGGATGGTGAGTGGGGGGTTTGGGCTGGAATCATTTAGTTTATAGCTAGGGGTGGGGGGTTCTTGTTTTGTTCTATTCTTCATTTGGTACGAAAAGGTAAAGGTAAGTAAAGGGGTAGGGGGGGGTATTGGTTTGGGGTGGGGAGGGTGGGGGGTATGTTTGTTGGGGGTGGGGGGGGGTAC
>Ga0315274_10005678_pt1 | contig 18231 bp, 14 predicted proteins | sample YL17G02_20_MG_FD_203700 | JGI IMG/M metagenome (GOLD analysis project Ga0315274, IMG submission 203700) | Sediment microbial communities from Yellowstone Lake, YNP, Wyoming, USA - YL17G02_20 | ecosystem: Environmental > Aquatic > Freshwater > Lake > Sediment | place: USA: Wyoming | collected...
CGAATCTTTTTAAGCCATCCATGCGGGGAAGCATTATATCCAGCAGGATCAAGTCCACCGGGTTGGCTGAAAAAGATTCGAGGGCTTCCTCGCCATCCGCAGCAGTAAACACCTCATACTTTTTGGTTAGAAGATTGGCTTCAATTAAGCGGAGGTAGCGTGGTTCGTCGTCAACAATAAGAATACGTGTGGACATGCCTTATGCCTCCTTTACAACTTTCTCCGGGTGAATGGGAAGCTCAATACGAAACGCAGTTCCTTTGCCGGGTGTAGTCTTAACCGAGATTTGGCCATGATGAGCTTGAACAATCTGTTTACAGATGAATAATCCCAACCCTGTCCCGCTCTTACTGAATTGACCAGGCACACGGTAGAACCTTTCGAAGAGGAATTGGAGGTGCTCAGGAGGAATACCTGGACCCGGGTCTGAAAAGGTAACTACCTGCCGGTTTTCTTTCGCCTGGAGCGAGATGGTTATTTTCGTACCAGGGGCGTACTTGATAGCATTATCAAATAAGTTGTCAAAAACCTGGGTCAGACGGACGGTATCTGCCTGGATGGGCGGAACAGGCGTCAGGTTCAGGATAACTACCAGACCTTTGTGCCGTCCATGGACGCGCAGGGTCACATCCCGCAGAAGCGAGTCCAAGCGAACAGGCTGGAAGTCCATGTTCATATTTCCGCTCTGCAGACGGGCAGAGTCAAGCATATGGTCAATCAAGGTGAGCAAGTGGTCGGATTCTTCATCTATGATAGCTAGAAATTCCTGCTGTGTAGCGGTGTCCCAGGTGGTGTCAGAACGAAGGAGAGAAGTGGTGTATCCTTTAATGAATCCAAGTGGGGTATGCAACTCATGGGAAATCGTGGCAATAAAATCGTCCTGAAGTTGGGCACGATGACGGGCATGTTGCAACTGGGTCAGGCTTTCCTGAAGGATATTTTGTTCGAGTGCCCGCGCCGTATGGACGGCAGCCAGGGTTGCCAACGGCATTTCACCATTGGTAAATTCTGGCCCTCCGAAGCGGACAAAGACCAGCGCACCACGCCGGTCTGGAAGGATTAGCGGCAGGCCAAGGAAATGAGGCATGGCAATCCGGTCAGTAGAGGTTTGATCCGCTGGAATTGATTCGGTAGCTTTTCCTGTGTTGATGACCTGGTTGGCAATCTCTTCACCCCAGGATGATTCGGCCTCCTTATTACGCCCACGCCCGGCTGCGCGCGCATAGACTACTTCCGGTGTGCTACCGCTTCCTTCAACGAGGGAGATTGTAAGATTATCAAAAACAAATTTCCTGCGAAGTAATACAAACATTGCATCCAGGGTTTTTTTCCAATTATCCCTGATGAAGGGTCCGCTCAGGTGAGTGAAGGTTTCAAGCGTTTCGCTGTCCATTGTCCGTCAGCCAAATCAAGAATCTTTATTGACCACAAGCAACGGGAAACGGAACTTGGTACCTTTTCCATCTTCTGACTGCACTTCGATCACCGAACCATGTGCACTGATAATCTCGCGCACCAAAGCCAATCCCAGGCCGGTGCCACTATAACGCCGGGTGGAGGAAGAATCCAATTGGTGGAAAGCTTCAAAAATCTCGTTCAGCCGGTTTGATGGAATGCCAATGCCGGTATCAGATACCGAAACCATGATCAGTGTATCCGATTCCGGCTGGATGCACAGGGTTACCTCACCTCCAGAGGGTGTGAATTTGATGGCGTTATCAATCAATTGGAGAATTACCCAGGAGATTTTCTCTTCATCCGCTTGGACATATGGTATATCAGGTTGACCTTTAAAGGTCAGAGCCACATTTCGATCATCCGCTTTAGTGCGTGAATAACTAAAGATTTCCCCTGCCACTTTATTCAGATTAACGGGCGCCAGCTTTAGGGTCATCTCGCCCCGCGCAGCCAGAGAGAAGAGGATGAGATTGTCAATCAGGCCTTCCAACCTTCCGGCCGCACGTTGGCTAATTTGTAAAGCGTTCTTCTGTTCAGCGCTCAGCGAACCTAGAGATTCTGTCGTCAGTAACTCCAGATATCCCTTGATGTGCGTCAGCGGTGTACGTAACTCATGCGAAACATTGGCAACGAAATTGGCCTTCATCTGGCTCAACTCGGAGAGCTTGCGTAGCGCCTCCTGCAATTCCGCGGTCCGTTCTGCAACACGGCGCTCCAGGAAGCGATTGGCATCCTCGAGCGCATTCCGCAGTTGGATGATCTGCTCGGTCACGGCATGGTCAATTTGGGAGCGGGTTAGGAGGTTGAGGTCCATCAGTGCCTGTCCCAGCAGGCAGGGTTCCCCTGTCTGTTTTTTCTCGTTCTGGTATGCCAGGGCTTTCTGCAAGTCCGCCTCTGATATCATACCTTTCTGGACAAGGGTTTCGCCCAGGCGGGGAACAAGGACTTCGGGGGTCAAAGGAGATGCCATGCGATGCTGCTCAGGACTGCCAGACCCATTCACCGCTGACCATTGTTGCTGTCGGTTGGATGTTATATAGATCGGCAGGGTCGCAGGTGAACGGGTCCGTCTCGATAACGATCAAATCAGCAAGAAAGCCCGCAGACAGCCGTCCGAGGCGGTTTTCCATTCCAGCCGCGAAAGCTGGTCCAATTGTAAATCCTTCAAGTGCTTCGAGGACCGTCAACCGCTGCTCCGGGAACCAGCCCTCTGTCCCCGGAGAGCCGTCCGCACGGCGTCTGGTAACAGCGGCGTGCAAACCTCGGAATGGATTCGGGCTTTCGACCGGTGCATCCGATCCAAAGGCCAGCCTCGCCCCATGCTGCACCAGAGTCCGCCAGGCATAAGAGAACGCCGTCCGCCCTCCCAGGAGATGGACCGCTACCAGCATATCAGACGGAGCATGGATCGGCTGCATCGAGGCAATAACATCCAACTCCGCCAAGAGTCCGGCATCATCAGGATGAATCGTCTGCACATGTTCGATGCGATGACGCAAGGCCGGTAGTCCTTTCTCACGCTCGTAAGCACGCAACCGGACGAATCCTTCCAGTACTTCATGAACAGCCCGGTCGCCTATGGCATGGACAGCCATGCTGAGGCTGTTTTTAACCGCCAGACAGCCATGCTTAAAAAGCTGCTCATTATCCAATAATAGAATACCACGATTCTGGGGATCGTCAATATAAGGTTCGAACATTGCCCCGGTATGCGGGCCAAGAGCACCATCCGCAAAGAATTTGACCGAACCGATCCGCAGGAAATCGTCTCCGAATCCGCTTCGCAAGCCGAGAGCCACCGCTTGCGGGAGCAGCTCAAACGGAATGGACTTGATTACGCGGAATTGCAGATCACCGCGCTCACGGAGGAGCTGCAAAGCCTGAAAACAGGTGCATTTATCAAAATCATGAACCCCGGTCAACCCCATACGCCACAGACCAGCAATAATCTGTTTGAAGTCTTTTGCTAGCTCTTCAGGAGTCAGTTCCGGGATGACCGCTTCAACCAGTTTCATTGCCTCTTCAAACAGGATACCGGTCGGGGCTCCGCGTGCATCCCGCTGGATACGTCCCTTGGCCGGGTCGGGGGTGGAGGGATTGATCCCCGCCAGCTTCAGCGCAGTGTTGTTGGCCCACGCAACATGCAGGGATTTGGCGGTTAGGTAGACCGGGTTCTCCGGTGTTACCGCCTCCAGTTCCGCCGCAGTAGGCCACTTACCACCCCAGATATTCTGGTTCCAGCCATGTCCGCGCACCCATTCCCCGCGCAGCGTGTAATGCAGGCGCTCCACCACCCGGCGAAGGATTTCCTCTTTAGTCTCCACCTCGCAATCCACAATCCGCAGGCTGAGTGCATACTCCTGGAGGTGGATGTGTGCATCGGTCAAGCCGGGTAGAATGACCCTCCCTCCCATATCCTCGCATTCGGCAGGTTTGCATTCAACCAAGAGTTCATCGTCGCCCACAGCAAGAATATGTCCAGCGTCAATGGCAATGGCCGTGGCATAGGGATGAGCCGCGTCGAGAGTATGGATACTAGCATTGTGGAGAAGTTTCATATCAATCTCGAAGAGACACTTTACATGTCAGCTTAAAATCATCCATTCAACAGCCGTCCCGCCAGGGCTTCCAGTTCCTCGTTTGAATAATAATAAATGGTCAATGTCCCGCCTTTCCGTCTGGAACGCAGCATGACCTTCGTCCCTAAGCTGGAGCGTAGGTGGTCCTCCAGTTCAGCCACATCCGGAGAAACGGCCGGTTTTGGAATGCGGACGGGTTTTTCCCCGGAGAGTTTGCGCACCAATTCTTCGGTTTGGCGGACATTAAGTTCCTGAGCCAGAACAGTTCGCAAGGCAGCGGTTTGGGCATCCGGCGTGGCTAGGGCCAGCAAGGCGCGCGCATGGCCCTCTGAAATGCGCTTTTCGATCAGAGCATTCTTGACCGAATCAGGCAACCGGAGCAGGCGCAAAGTATTCGTCACTGTGACGCGGCTCTTGCCAACTCTGGCTGCGATGTCTTCGTGGGAAAGATCAAAATCCTCGGCCAACTGTCGGTACGCTTCAGCCTCTTCGAGTGCAGAGAGGTCAGATCGTTGGACGTTTTCGATGATTGCCAGTTCCAGCCGTTGTTGGTCAGTGGCTTGGCGGACAAGCACTGGTACCGCGGCCAGCCCTGCCAATCGGGCCGCCTGTAGGCGGCGTTCCCCGGCAATCAGGATGTATTTCCCCGTCGACTCGCCATGCGTGACGATCAGTGGCTGGAGCACACCATGTTCACGCACCGATGCGGTCAATTCTTCCAAATCTTCAGGATGCTGCATGTTGCGTGGCTGGCGAGGGTTCGGTAAAACCATCTCCACCGAGACCAGCATAACGCCGTTTTTCATCTGAACATCATCTCCACCGGGGATTAACGCTCCCAATCCACGACCAAGTCCAGATTTTTGTGGCATAGGTTCCTCCTACTCCGCACTTTCTTTAATGGCAACACCATCCCCTGAGAGTAGTTCGCGTGCCAGAGATTCATAAGACTTGGCCGCATTTGATTCCGGGGCATAGGTTGAAATAGGCAGTCCGTACGAAGGGGCTTCCGCCAGCCGGACGCTGCGCGGGATGATAGTTTCGAAAACCTGTTCGCTGAAATACTTCTGTACTTCAGCAACCACGTCGCTGGAAAGGTTGGTTCGGCCATCGAACATCGTAAGGATGACACCCCGCACCTTGAGCGCAGGGAATAGCGCCAAACGAACGCGCTGGAGGGTATGGGTTAATTCGCCCAACCCCTCCAAGGCCAGATACTCACACTGCACTGGGATAAGTACTCCATCCTGTGCAGCCACCAATCCATTGATAGTCAACATGCCAAGCGAGGGCGGGCAGTCAATCAGTATATAATCATAACGGTCTACCAGTGGAGCAATCACTTGGCGTAGTTTGACTTCCCGCCCTAGTTCGTTGACAAGTTCCACCTCCGCTCCGGCCAGAGAAGGTGAGGACGGCAAAATAGCCAGTTTCAAGCGCGGGTTCTGCAATACCAGCGCTGGCGCAGGTGCCCCGCCCATCAGTGCCTCATAAGTCCCACCTTTGACCGTGAGTTTGTCCACACCTAGAGAGGATGTGGCGTTCGCCTGCGGGTCAATATCCACGATCAAGACGCGTTGACCAAATTGCACAAGGTACGCACCGAGATTGATGGCGGTGGTAGTCTTCCCCACCCCGCCTTTTTGATTTACCAACGTGTAAACGCGTCCCACTACAAGACCTCCACTAGGCAGGTCTGGATCTCTTCCTGCGTTGGGATGCCATCCAAGCCAAACCGCTTGACAGAGAAGGATGCCAGGTGGGTGGCAAACCGGGCCGCTGCCCACGGATCACGGGTCACATACAGCCTCCAAAAAAAGGCAGCTGCAAAAATATCACCCGCGCCGGTGGCATCGATTTCATCAAGGGATTGTGCACGAAAACGGCGCAGATCGCCATTCCAGTAGAGCCGCGCCCCCGCTGGACCCTCAGTCACGGCCAGCACCCTGCAGGTCGTCGCCATTGCCTCGATGCAATCCTCGTCTCCACCGACATCCTCGATACTGAGCACCGCTACGCCAGCCTTGGTCAACATCTCATTGGCTTCAGGCCAATCACCGGGGCTCACCCGTCCGGCACTGTCCCACCTCCGCAGCCAGCCCTGGGGAGTTAACCCCATCAAGGAAGATGAAAAATTCCCATTCACCAGAGATTTGGCTTCTCCAGCAATCGGTCCAATATGGACAATCGGTGCCCGCCGCCAGGCTTCAGGAACATTATCGAATGATAGGTCCTGCGCAATGTGATGGACATGCTGGATGCGTCCCGCGGGCGTGTACTTGTTCTCAAAGGTTGTGCTGCACTGGACCGGAATACACTGGACCTTGATCCTGTCCAGCACGTCGAGGGGCACTTCACCGCCCCAGGCTGTAACCACACCCACACGCAGACCCAAAGCACGACCTGTCAACGCAGAATAAGCCGCCGTCCCGCCCAAGCGCGGTCCATTGGGTGTAATATCGCAAGAGAGATGACCGATGACAAGATAATCCACAGGCTCAAGTGTGAGGAGTGAAGGCATAAATACATTATACCTGAGGAGGAATGAAGGGAAGCCCCTCTCCCCCATGGCATTCGCAGCTGATTGTTCACAGCGAGTTCTATAAGTAGACAGGCTATCTACCATTCGGCCTGATGTTGTTTCGCACGGATACTGGATTTGCCGGTTTTCTACCGTTTGAGCAGATTGAGAGAACTGTGGTGAAGGACGGCTTAGTTTTCAGGGGTTTGACCTTTACGGATTCAATTATGATCAACTCTCATGGCAACTTCAATTCCCAATGAAGAACACTCCCCGGATGGTGTCATTCATCGGAATTCCCTTGGGTAGTTCTAAATAGGTTTTCAGCCTGTTAATCTTACTGTTCCCAATATTCTCAATATCCACCCAACTTTCCGTACCACAGACCATACCGCAAATGGCTGTGCTGATAAACTAAATCTCCGTGCACTTTTGTCCGCTACATCGCACGAGTCGGTTACTCTTCAATAGTGCCCCTAAGTTGCTTCTAAAGGTTCATTACACATGGGTGGTTCCTCAGAGATGGACATTGTTATCCCAAATTTGGTGCAATTGCCTTGGTTTCTAACTCGGATGGATTAATCCCTGAAAGTCGCACATTTATGATCTTTTTTAAGATGTCAAACCAGAAGGATGCGCCCGGACTGGCTGCCACCCCGGAAATTAGGATTCCGGCAAGTTTTATAAGCCAGCCGGTCAGGTCGTTCACTTGGGGTGAGTTAATGATTGGATAACATTCACCCAAGACCAAAATGCCATAGATTTCATTTTCTTGTTGGGGGAAAAGCGTGCAAGTATCGACCATGTTCGTTACCTGTTCGCTTTTTAGTGAAATAGGCGATCCAATCCAGCCTACCGGGAGACTAATATCTGAAAACTGTTGTTGTATGGCGGATAATTGTTCAAACCCGATAGTTGTTGTGTTATCTTGTGTAAGAATGTTTTCAATCTTACTCAGGATTGCAATCCGCAAATCGGGTTCTTTCCACAAACGGTTGATGAGGTTGATTGAATCAACATTGACAATGATTGCCAAGAAAATCCCCACAAGCAGTGTCGTAATGAGGCAGCGGCGTTTGTACCATCCGGTCAACCGATTCATGGCACTATTGAACCATTCTTCGATGTTATTGCGAACCAATTCCAATTCGTTTTCTTTTTGCCAGATTGTTTGAGGCATACTATTCATAATGGCATACAATGTCTGTTTTAATTGGGGGTGGGTGATACTGAGCGCAGTGACACCGGCTCGAATTCTGGTGATTGTCTCGTCTTCGGATGTATCTGCCTTGAAGGACAATTTTATTAGCGCATCGTTAATTTCTTGTTTCTGGACTCTAATGGCATCAAACAAAGCATCCACAGACTGTTGGATCCGGGGAATATCCTGCCCCAATGTTAAAAGATCGTTTTTTACGGTATCCAGAATTTCAGTACATGCCTCTTCCCCCGCTTCAGATACCAATGCTTTGCGTATCATACCCAGCATGAGACTAATTCGCAAGCGCGCTTCAATGCGTTTCTTCTTTGGCAGTCTCTGGGTATCGCTGTATAGTTTATAGAGTTGCAGTTGAATGAGGGAGGCTTCTGTTCCAGTAGTAGAGAGGATATCAATCATTGTCTGCGAGAATTGACTGGCTGGTATATATGATGGTTTGTTATCATTATCCTTACCAGTATATAGACTACGGATCAATGGGTGGTTATAGAATTGATCTACGAGAGTGAAGCCTGTCAGCATTTTCCCAAGTGCTTTCTCCAGCATTCGAGAACGCCATTTTAGCCTGGCGGCTATCCATTCCTGGATTTGCATGGATGAGAGGCTTAGCAAAGACCAGGTAAGAAAAAGGCCAAGTAAAACATTGAGCAATATAGTAATAGCCATCTTATTCACCTCGCCAAGGAACGGTTTAATATTGGTAGCAACCGGTTATGCATATTTTCCAACTCAGAAGAAAAGAAATTTCCATTGGTATGTTCAGGAGCAGGTTGGTCTTTCTCTGAAATCAATTCTTGGTAGCGTTGATCGGTTCGAATAGGATCCAAGTCAGGATCTGATTTTATCCACTCAATTGTTGTGTCTTTGTTTTTAAGTGCAAGCCGAAGGAGCTCGAAGGCGAGTTCTAAATCCCCGCAAATCGCATAAAAGCAGGCGCGATTATATGCGCTTTCATTACTCATTTTAGGCAATGCAGTAGCGATATGATGGTTGGCCTTGTTTTCAAGACCCATCCTGTGGTAAACCCCTGCTAGGGCGCTATGTGCCAGAACATAATCTGGGTTTTTGCGAAGAACAAGTTGAAATGCCAGAACTGCGTCATCATTTTGTTGTTCAACTGAGTAGAGTAAACCCAGGTAATAATAATAGACTTCTCTATCAGGAGCCATCTCAATCGCCTTCTGGTATGCGCAAATGGCATCCTTGTACCTGCCCAATGACTTATACAATTTTCCTAATGTATCCCATGCCCGGTCATTAGTGGGATTAACCCGGGTTATATTTTCATAAATGTTGACTTTGGCAAGTATTTCTTCCAAATCATTATTATCGGTACAGCCACTGGCGTGACCCTCTGATTTTCCGTCTTGGACCTTTTCTTGCCTCTTATCCGTTAATGAATTGCTAATTTGTTCTGGTTCGTCCTGGGATTTTCCTTCATTCGGAAGGTTCTCAACCATTTTGCTAGTGTCGGGAATGACAAAAAGAGGTTTTTCCTTGGGAAGAGGGGATTTTTCCACGTCCTTGACGAGACAAGATGTATTTTGATGGTTACCTATCGCCGAAATGGTAGTATCCTGGACTGTTATCCTGTTTGGCTCGGATGAAATAGAAGCCTTTGTCTCCATCTCATCTGGCGGTGGATATTTTTCCGCAGAACTATGCCCTAAATTGATTGATTGAAACCCATCCGCAAGCGCTTGAATCTCTAATGATGGCTCGCTTTGCGTTGCCATTTTTGGATGCTCTGACAATAATCTTTTTATATCTGGAATGGTCTTATCCATCTTGATCATTTCACGAAGATTGGCGAGGTTGCTGGGTTGTCCGGCGGCATTTTGCTCTGACGATGATACTCCCATTTCCAAATCGTCGGCCTTCTTATAAGCTTGGATTGCATTTTCAATATCTTTTAATGCCCGATAGGCATCGCCGATTTTATTCCAGACTAAAGCTTGGTTTTCAGGCGTATCCATAAATTGAATGCATTTTCGAAATTGGAAAAGTGCGTGGCCAAACTCACCCGTGAGAAAATACGCGCGGCCAAGATTGCTATATGACCATCCATAATCAGGATTTAATTCAATTGCTTTTAAATAAGCAGCAATTGCTTCATCCAAGGATCCAATCTTTAGATAAATGTTACCTATCTCATTCCAGAGTAAAGCATCGCTCATCTCGGCCTCACGACTAACCTGCAACAGCATTCTCCAATAAAGTTGCCCTGGCGCGAGCCTTTACTGGACTTTCTGCGGGTACCATTTCGCTAGCTTTTTGATATGCAGCCAAAGCATTCCCGTAGTCTCCTAACCGTCTATAAGCGTCACCCAACCTGTTCCAGGATACTGCTTTATCCTCTGAGGCATCCAGCAGATCAAGGCTTTTCTTGTAGAGTAGAATTGCATCATCATACTTCTCTAAACGAAAGTAGGTAAAACCCAAGTTGCTATACGGCTGACCATTTTTTGGATCCATCTCGATAGCTTTTTTATACGCCTCAATCGCATTGTCAAATTTCATGGAAATGACATACGAATTCCCCAGTTCGTTCCAGTCGCTGGAGTTTTGTGGCTGATCTTCAACACATTGAGGGGTGATGGGATTTTCAGATGAGTCATCCATCCCGGTTTCTATCTTTTGCCCGACTTCGACATTGGTGTTGTTATTACCCTTCAATCCATTAAACGGATCGACCTCCTGCTCCAAAACTTTTTCTTTTTCCAAGCCGCAGCGGCATTCAAATGGGCCTGAATTGTTCGAATGCTCGTTTCCAATTTCTGGACTGGCCGGGTGTTCACCTGTCGGATAATTCTTGTTTGATTTTTCCAGCCCTGGTTCTTGAATAGCATCACTTCCTTCCAGAGTGGGAATGGCATCATAACCAAAAAGGGAAACCGAATCAGCCTCATCATCTCCCTCCCAAATATCGGGATCTTCATTTTTTCCAACAGAAAGTCTACCTCTAACCTTGCCTTTTTGGTAATGTACATGTGCCAGATTCTGGATATAAGGCCAGCATGCATCGGGAGCCAACTCAATTGCTTTGGTGTAAGCAACAATTGCGTCGTTGAAAGCTCCAGCTTTTAGGTGAATATTGCCGTGTTCATTCCATTCTGCGGCCGTTTTCAAGTCAAATATATGGTTGGCCTCGATCATCTGTTCACCTCTTTCAATTCCAGTATTAACCTGTTCCATTTTTTGATCGTTGTTGATTGGCGTGTCGTGGATCTGGTTGGTTGGTTCGGAATTATCATCATTGGATTTCTTGATTTCTTTTCGTAATTGATCTGATTGCTTGTAGGCAGTAATCGCTTTTTCATAATCCTTCATCTGCAGGCAGGCATCTCCCAAATGATTCCAAATGGTTGAGCGCGTCTCATTATCTTCAAATAGCGGAAGGCTGTCTTCATAGATCAAGGCTGAGGTTGCATAATCTTCGATTTGAAATAGGGCCTGGGCCAGTCTTAGATGTGCTTCGCCGCATTTGGGTTTTAGGGAAATCACTTTTTGGAATGCTGTTATGCTTTCAGCGTAATCTTGCCTGAGCAAGTGCAGCCTTCCCAGCTCCATCCATAGGTCAGTATTTTGTAGGTTGAACTCCAGCGCCCGCTGATATACGGCAATTGCATCCAGTTCACCCTTTTGTTGAGCCAGACATTTACCCAGGTTTTTCCAGGCATCAATGAGATGGGGGTTTAATTCAACCGCTTTGCAAAGGGAATCTTTCGCTTTTTCTAACAGGCCGGTTTCCAGGTATGCTCTTCCAATCCCTGCCCAAGAAAATTCGTAGTAGGGGGCGATTTCAAGGGCTCTTTCAAATGCAGAGATGGCTTTTTGATATACGCCAATCTTGTTATAAATATGTCCAACACCGTCCCAACTAAGAAAGTCTTGAGGAGAGCGTGAGAGAGCTTTATTAAAAGCATTAATTGCTTCTTCATTCCTTTCGTTTTTCGCAAGCAGTTGTCCCAGGTTGTTCCAGAGGAATTCTGATTCTGGTGATAGAGAGAGCGCTCGCTTGTAGGCAAATATGGCCTCATCAATATTCCCCAATTCTGTTTGAACCAAGGCAATCGCATTTTGACATTGGGCTTGAATGGAGTGGTTGGTTAGTGATTTGGATATTTCTGCAGATGTTTGTAAGTACTTAAGAGCTCTCTGAGGGTTACCCTTCCTCCAAAAAAGCATGCCCAGGCTTAACAATGCATTCGCATGGGATGAATTTTCTTTTTCACCATCCTGTGGATTCAGGATCTCCTCGGCGACACTATCTGGGGAATGTTCCTCAACCGGAGCATTGGCCTCGCTTGGTAATAGGGACTCTTTGGATGGAATTGATCCTTGGGCTTGTTGGGGCACGTCCACAAACTCTACCACGCGATGCCTAAGAATCCAGCACTCTGTTGCATTCGACGCAAAATTTGATACTTCATTTTCAAATAACCAAAAAATCGCGCGAATGTTGTTATCAATGAAGTATTCCCGATTTTCATTAAACTCTTTAAAGACGCGCACACCTTCCGTCCCACATTCCCAATTAAATCCATCAATGAATAAAACCGTTTGCGGCAGGTCAGGCAGTTGGGAGATTTGTGAAAGAAAATCAAATTTATCAATGTGGTTTGTTCTGATGAAACGCGTTTTCTGGGCAATCTTTTCCAGTTTTGCTTGTAATATTGAATTTACTTCATCACGAATGGCATCCGATTTATATATGGCGAATATGATGGATGGCCGCTCCCACCTCACCGACAATTCGATCTCCTGGAAAAGAATGTCTATCCGGTCTTCCAGGGGCAGGCTTAGATTAATTTCAGAATGCTGAGGATCATTGATCATTGATGAGCCTCTTAAGCACGGGATGAATGTCGCACCAATTTTCGCCATCACGATATTCAAGGATGGCAAGTAATTGAAGCAGGGGTCTCAGGCGATCGTTATACTCGAGCCGATTATGCTCATTGATCTTCTTTAAATAGACCAGATCATTGCCATCCAGAATGCGCCGGTATTCGTTGCGAATTTCTGTTGCCGCCCATTCAATGTCCTCAACAGTGATGCTCGTGGCTTTCCGGCGTCTTGCACAACCGATGGCCGAACGCATGATTCTTGCCATTTCGCGGAATACCCCTCCGCTATAGGTGATCGCGTCTTCCAATGCCTGTCCATTGATCAGGGATTGATCCATTCTGACATGAGCAAATTGCCGCATGGCATCATAACCTTCGACGATGTGCTTTTCAGGCTCTTTGTATGGATGCAGGTTGATGTTTGGTAAGAATATTGCCTGGTCTCGAATGGCGTCAAATTCCTTGCTGTAAAACAAGGCGCTCGAGACCGTATAAATGATGGCGCAATTGGGTTGCATCATGATTTCACGCCGGTCATGAAATATGGCGGTGGCTTTATTGAGATCGGGTTTGTCCATGTCGTCGATGAGTAGAAGAGGAATTCGTTTCTCTTTTGTATAAATTGCTGCAGCGATCATATTTATTACATCAATCAAACCAGTTATATCTTTTTCAAAAACCTGCCGTAATTCGATGCGGGTTTTAGGCTCAAGCTTCATTTTCATGCCGGCATTTATGAAAAAAGCGTCAAGAGACGCACCGTACTCATAGGAAGACTGGCCAGATAATACAGTATTAACTTCTTGTTCAACTTTACCTTTCCAACTATTTAATTGCTTCAATAATTGTTCCGGAACCTCGCCACCATTTTTTCTGTAATTTCGATACATCTGACTTCCAATGGCCAATAAAACATCATGGAAGTCGAGATCAACAATGTCTGTTTCATCTCGAATACTAAAGTTGATTGGCCAGAATTTTTTATGAATCTCGGAATTTGAAAGGATATGCAGAAGCTCTGTACTCTTTCCACAACCGCGATGGCCGGAAAAAAAGAATTTGGGGGGCCGAAAGAAAGGCGCCAGGATTGCATCAGCCAATTCATTAATTGGATTACCCGGCCTGGAGATATAAAATGGATTGGGTTGGCCATTTTTCCCGGGTGCTAGGGGAAGGTCTAGTTCAAAATTCAACCAGGCCCGATCGAAATCCTTTGCTTTTACATATTCATAGGTGGTCATATCAATTCCTGGCTCAAGTTATCAAGAATGGGGCAGCATTTTGGCAAGAAGCAGTGTTACAAGCTGCCTGGAATGATGATCTATGCAAAGCTCAAGTAGCTCTCATTGCACCAACCAGATGGGGTCTCAATTTGCGCCCAGCCAGTTTGATGGCTGAGTATCGTAATTCGTTGACCATAGGTCAAGCCTCCAACAATCGGATATGTGACTCCTGGTCCACCTCGGACATTCAACCCGCTCGTATTGACTATCCCATAACTTGCAGGGGTGGTAGTCGGTTGGGTAATTACAACCGGAACAGACGAATCGCTCTGTTCAAAAGTAAGATAAGCCTCATTGCTCCAGCCGGCCGGGCTCTCAAATTGTGCCCAGCCATTCTGTCGGTTGATGACTTTAACCCGTTGCCCGTATTGCAGCCCTGCCACGATTGCGTAAGATGTACCGGGCCCGTTGCGCACGTTAAGCGCGCTGGTATTGCAGGTTGCATACGAGGTGGTACTTGAAGAAGTGTTGGTCGGGACAGTCGGATCTGAAGGAGTATTGGTCGGAACTGTTGGATCTGGCGTAGGATCGGTCGAAACGGGCGGGTCTGAGGCAGTACTTCCGATATTCTCCAGTTTCTGTTCCACAGCTGCGATGCGCTGGGTAAGCGTTGTTGTTAGAGTCGTGATTGATCCGCCAAGATTGGTGATTTGCCCTTCCAGGTTATCAACCCGGCTGAATATGCCTGAGGCGGAGGCATCTCCGGTCAGGCTGATTGATGACACCACCCCTTCCAAGTTATTGACTTTCTCATCTAATGTTTCAAATAACTCATTTAGATTTACTACTGGAATCCTAATTCCGGCAAACTCCATTAACTCATTAAACGTTCCATTAAACCGATTCATGTCCATAACAAGATCTTCAGAACCAAACGCTTCACCCGGACCTTTTGATGAGAACTGCCAGAATTGCCACATGGTCCATGGCAGTGGAACTAATGGGGTGTTGGAAGTAGTCCAGTGGGCATTCCAAAGGGGAAATTGGATCCAGTAACCGCCTTTTGTCTGGTCACCATACTCCACCCAGAACCCAGGGCTTGTATAAATCATCGGTCGTTTAATGCTTACATCCTCAAACAACTCCGATCGTTTGGTTATTTGATCCAGGCAGTCCCGTAGAAATCCAAGCGCTGCCGACGGATTATTGTCCGTTCGGCGTAGTTCATAGTCAATTACGGGTGGTAGTTCGCCCGGATCATTCTTCAACAGATCAGCAAAGTAATTGGCCTGGTCAATTCCCGGCTTGGTGTAATCCAGATAATGGTATGCTCCACGTAATAACCCGGCATCTTTTGCTTTTTGCCAGTTCGCTAGGAACTGAGGATCAGTAGACGTGGCTTGAGATGCTTTTATGAATACGAAAGTTGCGCCTGCCTGTTTTGCTTTATTAGCATCCCAATTACCATCCCATTTTGAAATATCAATGCCAAGAATTGTCATAGTAACTCTCCAGGATTTCTTTACTGGTGAATTTCAACATGATTCGTATGCGACTTTATCAAGTAAGTGAAACATGGAATTTCTCGAAACGATGAGGATTTGCATCAAAATCATTCAAGCTGTCCATTTGTTTTTCCCAAAGGGCAGGGGACCAGATTTCTGAATATTCACCTTGACCAACGATTACAATTTCCTTCCCTAGTCCGGCATACTCACATAAGTCCTTCGGGAGTTCGATCTGCCCTGAACCATCAATCGCAATTTCTGCAGCACCTCCCAGAAATAATCTGCTTAGAAGACGAGCCAAGGGGTCGGAAATGCTGGTCTCTTTAATATGTGAATATATTGTATTAAAGGCCTGTTGAGACAGAAGAAAAAGATTCCGGTCAAATCCTTGTGTTAAATAAACAGTATTCCTCATCGCCTCACGATAATTTGAAGGTAAGGTAAGCTGGCATTTTTCACTTAGCAGTAGGGTACATTTTCCGAAAAACATCATATTCCTTCAAGTCGCAAACCAAATCCCTCTTGACAGTTTCTATTGTGCCAGGGATTCGGTCGGAGCAGGTTGTGGAAAAATAAGAGCAGCAAGTTTTCAATGGAACAATCATATTTTCTCGCTTTTCTTACGGATAGGAAACCGCAGAAACCCGTTATTTCTTTAGACATAATATGAATATGAGTTAGGAAGTAATATGGTAAGAAATCATCATGTTTTTACGATAACCCTCTTATGAATATAGAACCAATTGAAAGTGGAAACTTCCAATTAAATTGGACCCAAAAGCAATCGCACGTGGCAGTCAAAGATCAGCGAAACACAAATCGTCAATATCCTGTAGAAAGCGGAAGAAGGCATCCCGGTGGAAAAACTGATCCGGAAACGCAGCTTCTTCAAGAGGGTCTTCTACAAGCGGAAAGCCAAATAGAGTGGCATGGAAGCCAGCGTCCCAAAGCGGCTGAAAGAGCTTGAAGAAGATAAACAGGGATTGAAGTGGGTGTATGCTGACTCGAGCCATGAACACCGAGCGCTCTGGGATATTGTCTTAGATAAAGCTGGAACACATTCCAAGCGCTGTAAACAGACTGTCTGGGGTCTTCGAGAATATGGTTTGAACGAATATCCGACCTACAATATTTTAAACTTTATCCGTTCCGTGTTTCTTTAGCAAGGCGAGAACCCAGACGACAGAAGGATCGAGAAAAAAGGTGACGTTGGCAGCCCGAGAGTCTCTGGGGCTTTGGCAAGATGTTGCCCAATTAAATTAAGGATGGCGATAAATGATAATTTGGTCAACGGCTAAGCCTCCTGAGGCACGGCAGGGTTTATCGCGCGAGCAGCACGCGACAGAACATGCCTGATTCTTCTCCTTTGAGATGGTTCTAAAATTCAGAATGTTGACATTGCTGCTAGGTTAATATATCAGATGGGTATTAATCAGATGCGCATTTAGGAGAACAGTAAGGTTCATTCGTTGTAAAAATTAGAGCCCCGCATGTTTATGGGGGCTCTAATGTGGAAAATACATGGATTTATTTCTACTCGGTTAACCCTTTACGGACGGCGTATAAAGCAGCTTGGGTACGGTTGGCTAAATGAAGTTTGTCCAAAATATTGCTAACATATTTTGCGACTGTGGATTCTTGAACGAATAGTTTCTGGCCGATTTCCTGATTGCTCAGACCACTTGAAATCAGGCGTAATGTTTCGAGTTCGCGAGGAGTTAGAGGTTCGGTCGTATACATCAATTCGGTTGGGTTATTTAATTCACGAATTACTCGCATTGCGATTGAAGGGTACAGAGTTGCTTGCCCTTGGGCTACATCCCGAATCCCTTGTATTAATTGGGTATGTGTTGCATCTTTCAACATGTACCCTTGCGCCCCAAACTTGATTGCCTGGTAAACGCGATCGTTATCTGCAAAACTTGTCAGAACCAGGATATGCGCCTCTGGTAGTTTCTCTTTTATGATGGGGATAGTAGCAAGCCCATCCTGTCGTGGCATAACGAGATCAAGCAAGATGACATCAGGGTGGGTATTGTTCAGCATTTCCACTGCTTCAATCCCATCCTTTGCTTGTCCAACGACTTCAATATCAGACACGTAGGATAATATTGCTGCCAAGCCTTCTCTTACGACTGCCTGGTCTTCAACTAGAAGAACACGGATTTTTTTCATGGGAGATCCTTCCTCAAGTTAATTATTGTGGAACGACCAAAGTTATCTTCGTTCCATGTTCAGGAGAAGAAACGATTTTAAGTTTGCCTTTAATTCGTTTGGCTCGCTCCTTGATATTACCCAAACCTTTTCCACCGAACTTGACATTATCAGGATCAAAACCACATCCATTATCTACGATTTCAAGGAAGATTGATTCTTTCCTTTGTTTCAATTTTACTAACACCGATTTGGCTTTAGCGTGTTTAAGAATGTTATTTAAAGCCTCTTCTACAATATAGTAGATTTCTGTCTCTTTTCCTGCTGACAATAGAATCTCACTATCCGCTATCAATCGCGCCTGAATATCGGAGCGTCCCTCAACAGAAGCTAAACGCTGGTGTAAGGTGGAAACCAGTCCATCTCTTTCAATATTCACAGGTTCAAGCTCGAAAAGGAATAGACGCATTTCTCTGAGAGCCTGACGAGCATTTTCACTAATCCTTTCCATCATTCTGTTTTCATCTACTGGTGCTCCTGATTCCAATCCTATTTTGACGGCTTCTGTCAATGTTACCAGACCACATAACTTCTGAGTTATTGAATCATGCAGGTCTTGGGCAAGACGGTGGCGCTCAGCCAGGGCAATATCGGATTTTCTTTTACGGTCAGAATATATAAAGGAAGCCAGCTCTTCAGTGACAACGCCCAAACGGACG
>Ga0315274_10005682_pt1 | contig 18229 bp, 11 predicted proteins | sample YL17G02_20_MG_FD_203700 | JGI IMG/M metagenome (GOLD analysis project Ga0315274, IMG submission 203700) | Sediment microbial communities from Yellowstone Lake, YNP, Wyoming, USA - YL17G02_20 | ecosystem: Environmental > Aquatic > Freshwater > Lake > Sediment | place: USA: Wyoming | collected...
TGGGCGTTGATGAGGGTGGCCTCGGCAGTCCTCACCTTGATCTCCTGGTCGATCCGGGTGTCGCTCAACGTACTGACGTCCAGCTTGACCAGCACATCGCCTTTCTTGACGGCGGTGCCCTCGGGGACAATCCAGATGATGGATGGCCTTCCCTCCACTTCGTTCCTGATGACCTCCTGCTCCCTGGCCTTGACTCCACCGGACTCCAGTACGCTGATCACCAGGGGCCCCCGGCGAGCCACAAAGGTGGCCATCGCGCTCGTGGGGTCTTCCGCACCCCGTACGATTTTGAGCCAGATGGCTGTTACGCCGAGAGCTACGATCAGGACAGCCACACCGGCGATCTTGAACGACCGGCCTGCGCCGCCGCCAGTCTTCTTCGCGACATTGTTAGATGCCATTTTTCAGTTCCCCTGGTGAGAATTCTTGCCACAACCCTTCTTTCGTTATCGTCAGCAGGTCCAAGTCTCGCTGGATCTGCAGTTCCGCCGTTCGGTAGCTCACGACGGCCCCGGTCAACTGGTTACGCGCTCGCAGTAGCGCATCCAGGGCGTCGAGCAAATCGCGGATCTGCACCCTTCCAGCTTCCAAGAACAGCCTTGCGCTCTCGACTCGCTTCTCGGCCACGACGACCGACTGCGCTTGAATTTTGAGGCCCTCCCGGGATTCCAGGAGCGTCCGCAGCTCGTTGCGAATGGCCAGCTTGATCTGGTCTTCCAGGTCCTGCACGCTCCTTGTCGCCCGTTCCAGATCGATCAGGCTCTTGCGGTAGTCGTTTCGCTCCCGCGTCCTCTCGATCGGCAGATCGAGCGAGAGCAGGGCACTGTAGGTCCCTCCATCGAAGCTCAGGGCGCCATCGGTGTCATTGTCGACAAATCGGGCCGAGCCGCCCAGGTTCAAGCCCGCCCGCAAGGCATCGGCGCGGACGACCACCTGCCTTTGTGCATCATAGACGGCACCGTTTGCCGCCCACAGGTCCAGGCGGTTCTCGATGGCCAGCTTGACGGCCACCTCTTCGTCGATCTCATACGGCCCAGCCTCTTCCTTGTTGGGCGGGACCAGCACCGCGTTGGCATCGGCGGGAGGGACCTCCGCGGCCGTGCCGGATCGTGACGCCTCCTTCATCATCTTGACGTACTCTTCCGCACGCTGACGCAGTTGCACCATGTCATTCGGGTCCAGCTCGATCAGCGCGTCCGTAGGCAGCCCAAGGATCGAGGTCTTGAACGAATCCAGACTCCTCTTCAACTGCTCCTCGGCGCGGATCCAGTTGCTGCGAGCGCTCAACTCGGACGTGACCGCCTGGTCCACCTGGATTTCCGATATCCGGCCGGCGTCGCCCTGTCGGCGCGACCATCGCGCCGACCGAATTGCGCTGCCGTAGTTCTCGCGGGCATTCTTCAACGAGTCCATGTCGCCGAGAACACCATAGTATTGCTGGGCGACACTGACCGCAAAGGTCCTCTTGTAGCGTTCGAAGTCCCACAGCCTGTAGATGACGTTGCGCTCCGCCTGCGTCAAGGGCTCCATGACGATGTGCCGACCGGCGCCACGAAGCAGGGGCAGCGACACGGACGTGTCGACGTTGAGCCCCAGGGTCGATGCCCCGCCCTGCGTCAGCAATTGCAGCAGATCGACGGCGATGGCCGAGCTGACGGTAAGCCCGTTCTTGAACTTCCGCGACACCCCCGCCGAACCGCTGTTGTCCAGTGTCGTGACGGGGTCCTGCCCCGTGGTGTCGGTCTGGATTGTGCTATCCGTCCCCGCGGTGAAAATGTTGCGGAAAGTATTCTCTGCCATGTCCAGATCGAGCGCCGCCCGGAAGACGTCCTCCTTGCGGGACTGGTAGTCCGGATTGTTGCGGGCCCCGATTTGAAGGGCGTCGATCAGAGAGAGCTTCAGGGGCCGGTTCGGTTCGACCGGGATATTCGCATCCGGGGACGAGCCGTCCGGAGGGTAGCTCTCCTCCGGCCAATGAGCGACCGGCTTGAGTTTGTCTGTGCCCAGCGAGGCCTCGCTCGAAATGGGCAGGCCCTGCTCCTCGATCAGCCGCCGACGCAGGGTATCGCTGGGCCGCTCGATGCTGAACGGCTCCGTCTTGCCGACGGCCTCCTGCTGCTTCTTTTCGATGATATTATAGGCCACCTCGTCCGCCTTCTCCCGGTGCTTCGTGGGCGTACGACAGCCGCACAAGGCCAGAGCGACGCACGCAAGAAGAATGACAGAGACGAAACACCCGTTGGAGCCAACAGTTTGCAGACCCGTCTGTGAAAAATGTCGTTTCATGAACACGCCCGAAATCCGATTCTGTTCTGTATCGTCGCAAATCTCTCTGGTGGCTGGTCGCGCCGACCGTGCCACGAGCATGCGCGGCTGCCCGCAGCGTGCTGCTCACCGTCGAGGTAGCAAAACACAGTAGCTTTGTGAGCCGCCGTTACGTGTCGGCGCGAGGCCACCAAGCATACTGTAGACGTTTCAAAAATCCGGCTCATTGCACGGAAATCCCTGTTTCCTGCCGCAGCTCGACGGAGCATACCAGAGTCCGGTCCCTAAACTCCTGCCCTTACAGTCTTAAGTGGGCCATGATTATAACCCGGTTACAACAACATGCAAGTATGTGGTTCCAAAAGGGGCGGCGTATTTCGGCGCGGGAGCGTCCGCCGCCCGGGGAGGCACAGCCATAGGATTGCACTAATCCTCACCGGCTGCTATTTTGGTGTCGATCCGGCCATTTGCGGCTGGAGAACATGGCGGGCCGATGGGGCTCGCAGAAATGAGGCCGCCTTGATGTAAGGCCAGTGGAGACTCAGGCAATGGACGTATGCGCGGAACGGCCGGCGGTCGCAACCAGAGAGCGGCTGATGTCGCTCGATGCTTTGCGCGGCTTCGATATGTTCTGGATCATCGGAGGCTACGGGATTTTTGCGGGGCTCGGCAAGGGACTAAACAGCCCATGGTTCAACCGCCATATCCTGCCGCAGATCGAGCACGTACGATGGGAAGGCTTCGTCGCTTGGGACCTGATCATGCCCCTGTTTCTTTTCGTGGTCGGCGCGGCCATGCCCTTTTCGTTCGCCAAGCGGCGTGATCGCGGCGAGAGCAAGACTCGGCTCTACATCCACATCCTTTACCGGGTGGTCATCCTGTGGGTTCTGGGCATGATCGCTCAGGGCCGGCTGCTCGAATACGACCTCTCCAAGCTGCAGTTGTACAGCAACACCCTTCAGGCGATTGCGGCGGGCTATCTCATCGCCTCCCTCCTGCTGCTCAACCTGCGACTGCAATGGCAGGTTGTTGTGACGGGCGGCCTGCTATTGCTGTATTGGGGACTGCTCTCGCTCGTGCCGGTCCCCGGCAACAGCGAGGGGCACTTCGCCGAGCAAGGCAATCTGGCCATCTATATCGACAGGCTCATTCTCGGCCATTTCCAGGACGGCACGAACCCGCCCTACACGTGGATCCTGAGCAGCATGACCTTCGCCACGACGGTGATGATCGGAGCGTTCGCCGGCCAGTTGCTGCAATCCAATCTGGGCAAGATCAGGAAGGTCCTGTTCCTTCTGGCCGGCAGTGTCGTCTGCATCTATCTCGGCTGGGCGTGGGGATTCCTCTTCCCCATCATCAAGCACCTGTGGACCAGCTCGATGGTGCTGTACGCCGCCGGCTGGAGCCTTCTGCTGCTGGCCCTGTTCTATCTGGTCATTGACGTCCTCCGCTTGCGATTCCTGGCGTTCTTCTTCGTGGTCACCGGCATGAACGCCATCGCCGTGTACATGGCGACGCACGTGTTCGATTTCCGGCACCTCGGCGACATCTTCGTAGGCGGCATGGCCAAATGGACCGGCGATTGGCACGACTTCGTCCGCGCCACCGCCGCCTTTGCCATCCTATGGCTTGTCCTTTGCTACATGTACCGCAAGAAGACCTTCATCAAAATCTGACCTGAGCAGGTGAGGAGCCCCGTGAGATCCGATCGTGCGGTCGACCTCCACGCCCCCGGCCAAGCGAGAAAATCCGCAAGACCGCCCAATTTCCTTGTATCCGGATGCGGAATTTCGGTGTGTAATATACTGGGGCAAAGCATGATTGCCGCATAAAGCGGGCCCGTTCTCGGAGATGTATCGGGAGGCACGCCCCGATGGGTAGGAGCTTGGCCTGGGGAGATTGAACATGGCAAATAGCAACAAGGGCACAGGTAGTGGCGGCACCAGTCACTTCACACTGAGGCTTCTGGTCGCCCTTGCGATCGTGGTCTTGATCGGTGCGGCCATTCTCTGGCTTGCCGTAGCCAGGGGAGGCAATAGGCCAAAGCAGGATGCGCCGACGTTCACGGCCAGGCGCGGGCCTCTCACGATCAGCGTTGTCGAGTCCGGCACGATCAAGTCGCGCGACCAGCTCATCATCAAGAACGAGGTCGAAGGCCGGACCTCCATCATCACCCTCGTACGAGAGGGCGTGCGGGTCAAGAAAGGAGACCTCCTGGTCGAGTTGGATGCCAGCGCGCTCCAGGATGGCAAGATCAACCAGGAAATCAGCGTGCAGAACACCGAGGCGGCATACATCAATGCCCAGGGGAACCTCGCCATCGTCTCCAGCCAGGCGGACAGTGACGTCAACAAGGCCGACCTGGCCCTGGAGTTCGCCCGCCACGACCTGAGGAAGTACGAACAGGGCCAATACCCCAAAGACGTGAACGAAGTGAACAAGAGGATTACGCTGGCGAGGGAGGAGCTGGGGCGGGCGCAGCAAACGTTAGCCTGGTCCGTTCGACTGTTCAACGAGAAGTATCTCTCGGAGACGGAGAAAGCAGCCGATGAGATCTCCGTCAAACGCAAGAAGCTGGAGGTGGAGTTGGCGGAGGCCGACCTCAAGCTCCTGCAAGAGTTCACCTACCCACGGCAGATCCGCCAGCTCCAGAGCGACGTGCAACAGGCCGCCTCGGCCGTGGATCGCGCCATGCGAAAGGCCGATGCCGACAAGAGGCAGGCCCAGACCGATCTCAAAGCCAAGGAGGCCGAGTATGTCCGCCAGCAGGCGAAGCTGCAGAAAATCTTGGATCAACTCAAGAAGACGACCATCCCCGCGCCGAGCGACGGACTGGTCGTCTACGCCACCAGCGCCAAAGGCGGCTTTGCCAGCATGATGAAGGAGCCGTTGGCCGAGGGCCAGCAGGTGATCGAGCGGCAGGAGCTGATCTACCTGCCCACCGACGCATCGGCGATGGCGGAAATCGGCATCCACGAGGCGAGCCTGGCAAAAGTACGGATCGGGCAACCCGCTATCGTTACACTGGAGACCCTGCCCGGCAAGAGATTCCTCGGCACGGTGGGTCTGGTCGCCCCGCTTCCTGATTCCACAGGCATGTTCCTCAATCCCGACCTGAAGGTTTTCAATGCGCAGATTCACCTTGACACGGACGATCCGGCGCTTCGCTCGGGGATGACCTGCAAAGTGGAGATTATCGTCGAAGAGTATGACGATGCCGTCTATGTTCCCGTCCAGGCCGTGACACGCGTCGCGGGAGATGCGATGGTCTACATACCCGACGGCAAATCAGTAGTGCCACGCAAGGTCGAGATCGGTCTGGACAACAATCGGATGATCCGGGTCATCCAAGGGCTCGAGGAAGGCGAGGTTGTGTTGCTCGATCCGCCTTTGAAAGCCTCCTCGGCGGACGCCGCGCCGGCCGGCCGTGTGGAGCCGAATGCCGCCGGCGAGACGCCGGACGCCATCGACCAGCAGGTTCGCAGCCGCCTCGATGCCTCCCGACAGACCGGCCCAGGCCCCGCTCCAGCGGGCACGGGCCCGCAGGGGATGCCGCAGATGCCTTCCCAGGCCAGCCGGCCGGGAGCACCGAATCAAATGCCCCAGGGTGTTGCGGCCCCGTCGCCCGGTCAGATACCTCAGGGATTCCCAGGCATGGCGCCGGGCCAGACGCCGCCGGGCATGCCGAAGCTCACGCCGGAGCAACAGAAGAAGATGCAGGAAGGCATGCAAAAAGCGATGGACCTGATCAAGAACATGTCCGAGGAGGAAAAGGAGAAGCTCAAGAACATGTCCATGGAAGAGAGGGTCAAGTTCTTTCAGGAAAAAATGGGAGGGGATCAGCCAAAATGACCTGGACTGGGGTCAAGATCACCAGGAACATCCGGTCGGGCCTGGAGAACCTCCTGCTCCACAAGCTGCGGTCGTTTTTGACGATGTTGGGTGTCGTATTCGGCGTCGGCAGCGTGGTCGCCATGCTCTCGGTCGGGGAAGGCGCCGGCCGGGAGGCCCTGGAGCAGATCCGCAAGCTCGGGAGCCACAACATCATCGTGTCCGCCGTCAAGCCGATCGAGGAGCAGTCAGCAAGCATGAACCGCGTCTCGGCGGGCATGAGCATGTATGGTCTGACGTACGAGGATCACCTGCGGATGACGGAGAGTCTCGAGCATGTAGAGCGGACCGCCCCTGTAAAGCTGGTTTACCAGGAGGGGCGGCTCGGCGAAAGGACCCTGGAGATCCGCGTGGTGGGGACTTCGCCCGAATGGTTCAAACTGGTGAACCGAGAGATCCTGGCCGGCCGGGTCCTCTTGCCGCTTACCCAGGCGGCCCCCACCGCCGTCCTCACCGAGTTCGGCGCCCGGAGGCTGCTGGCCGCAAGGCACAGTGTGGGGGAATGGGTGCGGATCGGCGGCAAGTGCTTCGAGATCATCGGCATCGTCAAGAGCGAAGGCGGCAAGGCAGGCGACATCCAGATGCCCGATGAGGACGTGGATGCCTACATCCCCATCGGCATCGCCCGCCAGTACTTCGGAGACGTGACCACGCGCTCCGCCTCCGGTTCGCGGGCCCTGGAACGGGTCGAGCTGCATCAGGCAATCGTGCAGGTCGACCGGATCGAGAACGTGGAATCGACCGCCAGGGCGATCGAACGGATGCTCAGCCAGTTCCACAAGAAGAAGGACTACTCCGTTAGCGTGCCGCTGGCCCTGTTGCGACAGGCGGAGGCCTCCAAGCGACGCTCAAGCATCGTCCTGGGGTCCATCGCCACCATCAGTCTGTTGGTCGGAGGCATCGGCATCATGAACATCATGCTGGCCTCCGTTACCGAGCGGACCCGCGAGATCGGCATCCGCCGCGCCATCGGAGCAAAACGCCGACAGATCATTCATCAGTTCCTGGTCGAGACCGTGGTGCTCTCCACTACCGGAGGCATCATCGGGCTGGGAATGGGCGTGTTGATCCCCAGTCTGATCACGCACTTTTCAGGCATGACCACGATCCTTACGTGGAAAGGGGTTTTTCTGCCTCTGCTGATCAGCATGACGATCGGCATCCTGTTTGGATTGTACCCCGCCTTCCACGCCGCCCAGGTGGACCCCATCGTCGCCCTGCGCCATGAGTAGTAGATTCACCGTCCACACCACTCTGTGCCGACCCGTGGGAGACCGTGCCCCGTTGGCCATTCGGCGCGCGCACAGCCAAGGATTTGCCCGCGGATGCTATCGGTCGGCGCGGCGTTTGGCGGCGCCGGGAGAGGGGAAGGCCGGCTGCCAGTTGTTGGGGTCGTCGCCGTAACGATTGGAGAAGATACGGGTCAGGGACGAGCCGCGGCCGTTGGCTTGGACGGGCCATGGATCGACGCCGCCGGGAAAACTCCCCGGATGCGTGCCATCGCTGAAGGTGACGCGATCGACATCTATCCAGTGACGGACTCCCCGATCGTCGATCCGTCCCGGCCGGCTGAGCGTGATCGTTCCGCCCGCGTCGTCGAGTCTGCCCAAGCCCCATTCGAGAGCGGGGAAGTCCGCCGGCAGGGCGTACCGCGCCTGGCACATCAGGCGATCTGCGATGAGCACCAGGTATTCGCCGGGCGCAAGTGTGATCGGCGGGTCACGTGGAAAGAGCACCTCGATGCCGGGGTCCTCCGCGCCATCCGCGAGACGCCACGGCGAGTCGGCAGCATGGTCGTACAGCGTCACGTCCGCATCGCCGGCGTTGAGCAGCTCAATGTACTCGGCCTGGGGGAGATAGTCCGGATTGTACATGATCTCGCTGATCACGATGGGTCCGACCCGCGGGCCGGTATTGGGGCCGCCAGGTGTGGGCTCGATCAGGGATGTGAAATCGTAAGCGCCCGTGCTTAGCGGGTAGCGGCCGAGCGTAACGCCGGGCTCGGAAGCGCTGAATTCCACCCGCTCACTGTAGCCAGTCAAGACCCCCTGCCATGCAGAATACAGACACAGCGTTTCACCATCCTGGCTGAGGGCAAAAGGCGTGTGACATCCCGGGTCAGCGGCGTTGCCGAACTGGCTGTCCTCCGTGAGGACCAGGTAACCTTGCGGGCCGAGGACCGTCCCGGCGGCAATCTCATACTTGGCGGGATTGTCGGTATTGTCACTGACGTACCAGCCGCTGAGATCCACAGTCCGGTCGGTCGTGTTGTACAGCTCAATCCAGTCGCCGGCCCCACCCGTGGCATTGGCCAGCAACTCATTGATCACGACGCCGCCCGGCTCCACGGCGCCCATGCCGTCGTCGGTCCCGGGAGAGCCACCCGCCTGAGCGCTCGGTCGCCAGGCGTTCGCCTCGGCCAACGCGTTTGGATCGGCCGCACCAGGGTCCTTGACCGTCAAGGAGTAGCCGCCGCCATCGGTGATACCATACCAGTCATCGCGGTACGTGAAGGCCTGGATGCGCGTCCCAGCGGCGTCCTGCAGCTCGATATGTTCGCCGGCGTTGTTGAGGCTCCCTTCATATTGGCCTGCGTACGGCAAGTCTGCGCCGTATTGGGCCGCGAACGCGACCGCATCCTGGACCACCACGCAGCGGCCTCCCGGCTCCAGCTCAAACACCGGGAACACGAAATCCACCCCGCTGGTGAACCGGACCAGGCTCAGGTCGATCGTCCCGGCGCCCGTGTTCGTCAACTCGATGTACTCGGTATTGGGATCGGCGGGATTGTACATGATCTCGCTGACGCGGAGACTCTCGGCCACCGGCCCAACGGCAAACGTCGTCTCTGCCAGCGCGCTCCAGGTATTGCCGCTGCGGACGCGGGCCTTGATCGATGTGCTTCGCGCCAGGTGCATCGGGCTTGTGTACGTCGCCGGACCGAGGGGAGTATCGCCGGGGGCATTCGCACTGACGGACAGCTCGACGGCGACAAGGAAATCGGAGTCCGTCGCCGAGACATTGAGCCCCTGGATGGCGAGTACGTTGGCGCCCGACTGCAATCTGCTGATATGCTGGGAGAGGTCGATCTGCTCGAAGACAAGGGCGTCCGCATCGGGCCGATCCACCGTCGCGGCGGAGCTCCAGGTGGGATTGCCCTCGAAGTTCTTTCTCGCCACTTCCGTACCATTCAGGTATGCAACAAAACCGTCGTCGTACCGCATCTTGAGCGTCATGATCTTGAGCTTGCTGGGGTCCTCACTGAGTATGAATGGAATGCGGATGTAACAGGACGGACTGATCGTGTACATCTGCGTTCCGACGTCGGTGGTGATGTAGCCCTGGTAGCCGGTGCTCCGCTCGAAGCCGATGCCGCCGGGCGCGCCGGAGGAGAGGATCCAGGTGGAGTCGTCGAAGGGTCTGGCGCCGCGCCAGTCACCGATAGTCGCCCTGCCGGGCACATGGACTCGCTTGGGCGCACCCACGGCGATAAGAGTCGTGCCGGCAGGCTGGGGCGGCGTGGTCAGTGACGGTTCTGAGCCGTCCAGCGTGTAGTAGATCGTCCCCGGCCGCGTCGGCACAAGCCCCAGAAGGTCGGCGGCGGAAATGTGCCCCCCCTGCTGGGGGATGCCGTTGATGGTGAAGGTCGGGCCGTCGAAGGTGTATACGCCCTCCCGGGTGCAGGCGTTGATGAAAATGGGCAGACGCTGGGGGACCCAGGTGTCAATGACATATCGATTCATGTTGGGGATGACACCCTTCAATACATCTCGCATTTCGAGGAATCGCCGCTGAACGTTCTCTACCGTCAGCGCGCCGCCGTTATAGAAGTGCTTGTAGAGGCGATCGGCGAAAAGCATTCGAAAAGCCGTGTTCGCCTTCAGGGCCCGGTAGAGCACACTGTTCGCACTGCCCTGGTTGTTCAGCTCGGCGAACCTGTCGAGCTGCTGTTGGCCGGACTCGAACGTGCCCTCGGCATCCCAGACGAAGAACTTCCACCGCCCTGTCGGGGAGCGCTCGCAGGCGGCCGACCAGTTGTTCTGAGGCCAGTCCCAATCATTGGGCCATAGCCGGATGATCAAGTAGTCGATGAAGGAAACCACGTCCACCTTCTTGCACATCTCGGCGTAGAACGCAGGGTCCGACAGGTTGTGCGAGCTCGCATATTTGAGCATCGCGTCCCAGGCCTGCGAGTCGCCGTCCCGGACGCCGTTCATGCTGATTACGTCCCAGGGCTTGTCACTGCCGAACCATTGCTGGCACGATTCCTCCTTTACCTGTTCGGTGGGGTTGTAATACCCCTTGTATTCGCCGTTGATGAAGAGGTTGGCGAACACCCCGGCGCAGGAGACCTGGCCCATATCCCTGTGCAGCCGGCGCAACAGCTCATCCTTGATGAAGGGATTGTCCCGGTCGTTGTGGCCGGAGCGGAGGACGAGCGTGGCAAACTCTTCGGCGTTGGACAGGGGAAACAGCGGATACTCGAGCCGGCTTGCGTCGTACTCGCCCCGGAAGTACAGCCGCAGGCTGATTTTGCCGTCCCCGGTCCAGTAGCCATTCTGGCGAATGTAGCGAGGCCGTATCCAGGGGCTGCCGTGCACGCGCAGCCCGCAGTTCATCTGAAAGCCCTGGCTGTTGTCGGGGAGAATCCACTCGGCGGAGACTGGACGCTCCAGCTCGCGGCTCATAATGTTGTTGTAGCTGTTCGCGCCGGTGGATGTCCAGACCCCGCCGCTGTACGTGCCCCCCACGATCGCCATGACGCCATCCGGTTCGTAGAACGTCTTTGCCGCATCGCCGACGAGCGAGACCATGGGCAGGGATGTCACCTGCGTGCGGGCATCGAAGACGTAGGTATGGGTGTGCAGCCGGGTCGATTTCCAGTCCGTCTGGAGGGCCATAGCGCGGATGCAGGTGGTTTTGCTGATACGGAGCGGGCCGGTGTAGGTACGCCCGGGCCAGAAACGATAGTTCGGATCGTTGGGGACCTTCCCGTCGATTGTATAGATAATACGTGCGTCCGGCGTATCCGTCGCGATCGTCAGGTCGAAGGGGGTCGTGTAGAAGCCCCGCTCATGGCTGAATTTCAGCGGGGCCACCTCGCCTGAGTATCCCTCATTGTTCGTCTTGCCCGGCGTCGGCAGTGCGAAGAACCGTAGTGTGTCGTTGGCATCGGGGTATCGTCCATAGGAGACATCCGCCGTCTGGACGCCGAAGATCAGGCTGTCGATCAGGGTCTGCCCATCCGCTGCGAACAGATGCACCTGGTCCCCGGACGCGCTCAGTCGAAAGCCTGCGTGAAGACCGGAATCACCGGTATCGCCATCGGCCCAGACAACCACGTAGCCCTTCGGCCGAACGACCACAGAAGCACTGGAGGGAAACCGCCATTTCATCGGCTCGGCCGGGTCATCGGTCAGCCACATGCCTGCCATATCCACGGACGCATCCCCAGCGTTGTAAATCTCGATCCAGTCGTCGAAATCACCCTGGGGGTCCGCCAGGCACGTTGTGTTGGAGGCCATGACCTCGTTGATGCGAACCGGCGGTTGCCCCACACCCAGCTCATCGCCCAGGACCCGGGGCGAGAACGCCAGAAGCATGAGACCCGTACACAAGATGATGGCGACAACGGATAACGGCCTCACTCTTTCCATCACGGTCTGTAACTCCAAGTTGTCCTATATGTTGGCGACGGGTCCTTCCCAGCCCCCCATCCATGCCGAGGAGCAAAGTATGACGCCCGGAATCCCGACTTGGCCCCCCCCTGCCAATTTCCGGTCCTCCTCGCAGGCTGTACCCACACTTGTAGTATAGCAAACTGCGGCCTCAGAATCGAGGGAATTGTTCCGCCCGCAGGGACGCTCGCCTACTGATTCCTGGCCTGATCGTCCGATCTCGGATTCCGCCGGAGGGATTGGCGGATGCTCCGGATCCGGACCTCCGCGCTCGGATGGGTGGAGAAGTATTCCCCCAGGGCCGCCGGGTCAGAGGATTTGCTCAGCTCCGCGAGGCGTGAAAACAACTCGGTGGAGGCCTCGGGCGCGTAACCGGCGGCCAGTATCAGCCGTACGCCGAGTTTATCGGCCTCCAGCTCCTGGTCGCGCGAATAGGCGGTTTCGAGGAAGTGCAGACCTACATTGCGCAGCCACGGACCGAGGGCCCCGCTGACCGGGGCCGCACGCGCCGCCACAGAGACGGCCGAGTTGGTCACGATGCGCTCGATGGCATGGCGGCGGAGGACGTGGGCCATCTCATGAGCCAGGACGAACGCGATCTGGTCCTCGTTCCACTGGCACAGCTCGAGGATGGGCCGGCCGACGAAGATGAACCCGCCAGGCAGAGCAAACGCGTTGGGCTGGCCACCCAGGAAGGCATGGAATCGAAACGATCTGAGCCGATTTGCCACGCAAGCGGAAAGCCGCTGGCCGATCTCTTGCAGCATCTTTGCCGTCTGAGGGTCCGAATCCATGGTAAGCTGGAGCTCGGCCTCCCGTGCCAGGTCCAGTCCCACTCCATGCTCCAGGCGGATGGCGTCCGCCTCCGTGCCGGCCAGCGACTCCCACATCCATCTGGCTTTGCGGACCTTCGGCCCGAACTTCCTGCCCAGGTTGTAGAACAGACCGCCTGACATATATTTCTCGTAATTCGCGACGCAGTACGCATGACGTGTAACGCGAAACGCACAATCGGGGACTATTATAGTTGAAGGTCGGAACGAAAGCAAAAGGAGTTGACGGCGGCCCTGCGCCAACTCATATTATGGGTCGTCACCCTGTCGGGGAAGGGACGCAGTGAGATCCGCGTGATGTGATGTTAAGACGGGCGAAGATTCGAGCGGCCGGACAAAGTTACGAGCTTGACAACAGGCCCGCGCGCCGCTAATATGGTGTTGTAAAGGTTTGTCTCTGCGAATCTTGCGTTGAATGGTCGGTCGCAAACAAGCCGGCGACGGCCCGGCCGCCAAGGCGGATCGTTTCGTTTTTGGAGCTGGTGGGAGTATGACCCCCGAACAACCTCTCGATGCCCACAAGATCTTCGAGGGCGAGCCCCAGTTGGATAAGTACTTCCGGGCCGCGATCAAGACGCAGGCGAACGATCTTCACCTGAAGGTCGGCCAGCCGCCAAAGCTGCGGCTGTACGGCGAGTTGAAGAACACCACCGGCGATATCCTGACCGCCCAGCGGATGGAGGAGATGGTGTTCGAGATCATGAGCCCGACACAAAGGGAACACTTCCAGAAGAACGGGACTCTGGACTTCGCGCATGAGGTCGGCGGGGAGAACCGCTTTCGAGTCAACGTCTTCCGCCAGCGGGGCGTCATCAGCCTCGTGGGCCGGCGGGTCAGCACCTACGTGCCGTCCTTCGAGAGCCTGCACCTGCCTCCGATCATAGAGAAGATCGCGGAGTCCCGGCAGGGCCTGGTCCTCGTCGTCGGTCCCACGGGCTGCGGCAAGACCACCACCATCGCCTCCATGATCGACTACATTACACGGACGCGATCCTGCCACATCGTGACGGTCGAAGACCCCATCGAGTACCTGTTCAAGGACAACAAGGCGATCGTCTCGCAGCGAGAGATCGGGATCGACGTGCCCAATTTCGAGGACGCTCTGACATTCCTGATGCGGCAGGACCCGGACGTCGTGTTCGTCGGGGAGATGCGTGATTCGCGGACCGTGACGGCCGGCATGCGAGCGGCGGAGACCGGACACATGGTCATGGGGACGATGCACTCCTCCAACGCTTCCCAAGCCGTCCATCGCCTGCTGGACCTGTTCCCTCAGAACGAGCGGGAGCTGGTGCGTCAGGCGCTGGCGATCACCATCCGTGCCATCGTCAGCCAGGTCCTGCTGCCCTCGATCAAGGAGGAGATCGACCGCATCCCGGCCGTCGAGGTGCTGCTGGCCAGTCCCGGCGTGCGAAAGCTGATCTCCGAGGGCCGCGAGGCTGACCTGCCCAGCGTCATCCGGGGCTCCCTGCGGGAAGGAATGCAGGACCTCACCGAAAACCTCTGCAAGCTCGTCCAGGAGGGATGGATCGATCCGAAGGATGCATACAAATACGCGCCAAACACGGAGGAGTTGAAGATGGCACTCAAGGGCATTCGGACCACCGCCGAGGGAATCCTCTGATGAGCATCGCAAGTTCACCCGCCGTGCGTCCCATGAGCATAGATTTGATAACGGAGCAGTAAATGCCGGATTTCCTGTTGGTAGCGATCGAGTATGGCGGCTATATCTCGGCCGTGAAACTGGTCACATTTCTCGTCCTCTACTTCCTGTGGCTCCTGCTGATCGGCTGGGCGTACAAGGACGCCAAGGCCGTGGCGACCAACATCGGGCTGTGGGTCGGCGTCCTCCTGGGGGCCGGGGCCGTGGGCATCGTCCTGTGGTGGATGATCCCCATCTTCCCCGTCGGACTGCTGGCCTTCGCCATCTTCGGGGGCGCGACCGCCCTGGCCTATGTGAAGCACCGCAATGCGCGGGTCCTGGACTTCGATCGCGTGCTCACCGTCGAGCACATCAAGAGCCTGCTGAGCAAGTCGGACAAACTCGAGGCGATGCAGGGCTTCATGTTCATCACGACCAACAATAATGAAGTGCCGGTGCCCGAGCCGCGGACGCCGACCTTCTTCGGCTACCGCAGCGCGTACGACGTCCTCAGCGACGCCAAGTGGCGCCGGGCCGACACGATCATGTTCGTGCCCAAGAGCGAGTCCTACGAGGTGACGTACAGCATCGACGGCGCCCCGGCCAAGCAGCCGTCCATTCCGCGAGAGCAGATGGACTATCTCATCCATTTCATGAAGGAGCTGGCCGCCCTCGATGCCAAGGAGAAGCGAAAGCCCCAGAAGGGCAAGTTCCGCACGCGTCAGAACAAGGAGAACACGGACTGGGAGATCCAGACGGCCGGTTCGACCGCCGGGGAGCAGGTCCGGCTCAAGCATGTCACCAAGAACGAGACGATGCGGCCGGCCGACCTCGGCCTGGCGCCCGATCAGCTCGAGTCCCTCGGCCACTTCGGCCAGGGAGGCCAGGGCCTGTTCCTCATCACGGGCCCCAAGAAGAGTGGCGTCACGACCACGATGTACGCCCTGGTCCGCAATCACGACGCCTTCTTGAACAATATCAACACCCTCGAGAAACTGCCCACGTCCAAGCTGCTGAACGTCACGCAGCACACGTACTCGCTCACCGACACGGGGACCACCACGTACGCCAAGCGGCTGTTGGCCGTCGTGCGAATGGGACCGGACATCGTCGGGGTCGGCGAGTGCGAAGACGAGGAAACCGCCAAGGTTGCCAGCGCCGCCGCCAAGGACGGAAAGATCATCTACATCGTGATGAACGCCGACAGCGTCCTGCAGGCCTTGGGCAAATGGCTCAAAATGGTCGGCGACAGGAAGCTGGTGGCGGAGACCCTTGTGGGGATCAGCAACCAGCGGCTGCTCCGCAAGCTCTGCGGCGAGTGCAAGCAAGGGTACGCCCCGAACGCGGAGCTGCTCAAGAAGTTCAACCTGCCTGCGGAGAAAGCCAAGGTCCTGTACCGTCCCGGCAGGGAGGTGTTCGACAAGAGAGGCAAGCCCTCCACGTGCCAGAGCTGCCAGGGCACCGGCTTCATCGGGCGCACCGGCGTGTTCGAAATGATCGTCCTGAACGACGAGCTGCGCAAGGCCGTCAAACAGGTCAAGCAACTGCCCGAGCTGGGCATGCAGTTCCGGCGGGCCAAGATGCTCTACCTGCAGGAGCAGGCGCTGCGAAAGGTCATCGCCGGCACCACCGCCATCAACGAGATGCTCCGCGTGCTCGCTTCGGGCAAGAAGGAAGCCGCAGAGGCAGCCCAGTAGCAAATCGGGAAAGGTGAACTTCTGCAAAAGGACATAGATCGGAGAAACGTGCAATGGTCCCGTTAGTCATGCTCGCCATCATGGCCGGATGTGCCGCCTTCCTGTTCCTCAAGGGAACGCTCGTGCAGGGCGTCACCATGGTATTCAACACGATCATCGCCGGCTTCGTCGCGTTCGGCTTCTTCGAGATGCTGGCTCGCGTCCTGGTCAAGTACTCGCCGGGCATTGCGGTATGGGCCCCGCTGATCTGTTTCGCGCTCCTGTTCATCCTGACCTTTGCGGTCCTCCAGACGGCGGCGTCACAGCTTGCCAAGGAGAAGGCCGATCTCGGCAAGCTGCCCGAGCAGATCGGGCGTGTGGTAAGCGGCCTGCTTCTCGGCTACCTGCTCACCGGCCACGTGCTCGTGGCGGCGGCCATGGCCCCCCTGCCCAGCCAGTACCCCTACCCGCGTTTCGACCAGCGCAATCCCAATCCCGCCAAGCCGAGCAAGCCGGTGCTCAGTCCGGACGGGTTCGTCACCGGCCTGTTCGCCACGATCAGCAAGGGCAGTTTCAGTGCGATCCACCAGCCGAGAAGCTTCGCCGTTCTGCACGCCGGGTATATGGATCAGCTTTATCTGAATCGTCGCCAGGTCGCGGAGAAGGTCCCGCTGATGACGAGCATGCCGACCATCAACGTGCCCAAAGGGGGCGTGCGGGTGGCGCCGGACAGTCTTCGGGACTCCGAGGGCAAATCGCTTTCCATCCCGCCGGGAGAGAACCTGATGCTCGTGCGCGTCGAGATGAACGCCCGCGGGCTGAAGGATGCAGGCAAGTTCACGCTCTCGCAGTTCCGGCTGGTCTGCGGTCCCCGAAGCAGCGGCAAGGCGCCTCTGGGAGGACAAGGCCAGGCCGTCTACCCCCTCGGGTACATCGGCGACAAGGGCCGGCTGGACCGAAAGCCGCTCGATGAGATCCTTGCCGCACAAAGCGACTCCGGCGAGCCCGTGAAAATGGATCTCGCCTTCTCCGCGCCGACGAGCCTGACACCGCTCGTGCTGGAATTCAAACGCAACGACGCAGCCCAGGTTTCACTGTCGGCGGCAGGCGAAGAGCCGCTCGAAATGGTCCCGTTCGGTGCGTCCTCCCCCCCGGCTCAGGCCGGTCCACAGTCGCAAACCTCTGCCCCGGAGCCAGGCACCCCATCACGTCGCCCGAAGAGCAAGAGCGGCAAAGACAGGACGACGGAGCGAGTCGAGAGTCTGACGGGTCCCCTGGAGCAGAACTGAGTTGCGACGGGTATTCCTTTGGCGGGCCCTCCCCCGGGAGGAGTGTCTGCCATCGGGCATTCCGTGATCTCAGTGGATCGCCTGCGCCGAGAGCAGACATCGTGACATGGCCGCGTCGCGGGCATACGGCAACGCGGCCGTAGCAGGCGACGATCAGCCTGGCGCACTCGACCCCGCCAGATCCGGCTCCATCAGGTGTTCCAGATAGGCGCTCAACTCCTGCTCGGAGAACCTGGCCAGGAACTCCGGCTTGGCGGTCTTGTTGATCTCACAGATACGATCTATCAATTCCTTCTTGTCCATCCCCATGCGTCCTTCATCGTGACCCGGAATTTCGCCCCAAACATTGTCGGGCATATCGGCCGCCAAATCCCCTTTCCTTTAACGTCACGACCCCGCCCCACCCAATGCCCCATAACCGGAGCTACAATATGCAACACCAACACCTGCCGGAACCACAACCTGTAGTTGCCCTCGCCGTCGACGGTCCGCACCCTCGCCCGTTGCCCGATAAAATCTCCTGCACCAGATACGATGCTTCCCGGCGAAAAATATTCGAGAATTCTCCCGCGCAGGAACCACCCAAGGCACATGTCATTCCGGCCCCGCAACGGCAGGATTCCATAAAACCGCAGATGAACCAGATAAACGCTGAGGAATCAGTAGTGGTGTGCGATGCGATGGGCTTCCAGCGTCACTTTTCCGAATTTCATCAACAGACACAGGCGACGCTTCTCCGTCGTTTGGCTCGTTTCGTTATAGCCCAAGTTACGCAGTTGGGAGGGTGAATAGGCCTTCTTCATAGCGCCATGGGCGTTTTTCGTCAAAAGTCTTCACTACATTTGTATGAACTCGTCGATCCGGCGGAGCCGCTGCGGCAAGGTCAGACCCAAGCGGTGGAGCAGCACTTTCTGGGCTTCGTCCGGTGCCGTGACGCAACGGAGTCGGACCACTC
>Ga0315274_10005684_pt1 | contig 18226 bp, 10 predicted proteins | sample YL17G02_20_MG_FD_203700 | JGI IMG/M metagenome (GOLD analysis project Ga0315274, IMG submission 203700) | Sediment microbial communities from Yellowstone Lake, YNP, Wyoming, USA - YL17G02_20 | ecosystem: Environmental > Aquatic > Freshwater > Lake > Sediment | place: USA: Wyoming | collected...
AAGAAGCTCATCGAAGAGCTGGTCCGGTGGATAATGCTGCGTTATAGAATAAGTTTGGGAAAAGCTAAACCTAGCAAGGGCATTTGCATCAGATCTGCACCAGCAAAAGCTTTCTCCAACTTGGAAATATTGTTTGGCATTTTTGATCACTCTGCGCAGTGTCTGTCTCGTCGCCGGGGGCAAGTCCGCCCAATTAATTTGCTCTAAGTGTTCTCTTTTACATGCTATTGACCGCCACGGCTAACCATCCACCTGTCTAATACGGCACTTGTGAAAAAATATAGTTCTTATCGGGGCGGTAAGCGCCACCAGTGGATAAATTGTCGGTACCGTTTTCCAGAGTTTACCGAGCCAGTGGCGGACCCTGCGAGACGCCTTTTCCATGTCGCCTCATTTCTGGCAAAGAGATATCGTATTCGCGCTCCGACGCGCTACGCATGTCTTGCGACAATTTTGCGGTGGTATTCCAGATCTTCTTGTTTTTGCGCGATATTCTTCTCTATCGCCGAAAGTTGGGTTCCAGTTGTTTCCTGCCATATACGTAATTTCTTAGATCTGTTCAAGTACGGTAAAGCTCCAATAAAAAGTAATAAGAAACTTATTCCTATGAAACCACAACCAGCGTTATCGACTACGTGCGACATAATGAATATATATAGGGAGTAGCCTGCGATAATGATACCCCCTCCGATCAAGATAGCAAATACATTACTCACTTTGGGCTTGGGGGAGGAAGTAATGAGATAAATTCTTTGGGAATGCAATTCATCGATCTCTCTTTGTAGTCTATTGATGGCCAGCTCAGAGGCTGTCTTATCTACGCCTACCTCGACTTTCTTCAGTGCCTCAATAACTGGCGAGAGAGATACGATTCCTCCCGCACGCTTGACAACGTGCTCGTTGCCACAATGGCCACATGCGAAACGTTCGATGTCGTTTGTGATGTTGAGTTTTCCACCGCATGAGGGGCAAGAAAGGGTGACGAAGTCGGGCATGGCATACTCCTTTTATGAACCGCGCATTTCAAGTAGGTGATGCAGTGCAGTGAGCTGGTGGAATATGTCTATCTTATTGTTCAGCTACCGTTTGGTGGCTAAACAAGTATAGCATCTCGCGAGGAAAGTCACAATGACTATTACCGCCTTTTGTACATATCTTCTCAAGGGGCTTGGTCCTGGTAAAATGCCCACAATAATGTAGCCCGCATCAACAAACGAAATTCTCCAACTTGGAAACCTTCAAAGACTGTCTCGAACTACCTCCTTTAGAAGTATGAAATGAACAATAATATTCTGTCCTGTTCGTGCATACAGTGCAAACCATCCTGGAGCCGTTTGGAGTGGATGAGAATAAGTTATTCAACATATTCTAAATAGGGTTGCACAGGAAATATAGGGGAATTTGCTCTGATAAACGTAAAACGCCACATCGTCCGGTAGAAAATGCTAGAAACGAATGTGGCGTCTGGTAAACGAATGGGGATATTCAGTTGTGGCCGGAGGGCCGGAGGGTTAAAGATAGCACAGATGTTCTGAAATGTCAAGGAATTCTTGGGAAATCTTTCGATTACCCAGCAGAGATACAGGCGATATAACACTTGTTATATTGCGCGCTTGACTCTCCCCCCGATTCGCCTTAAACTGTAATCATGCGTTGCGATACGTCGGAGAGTTGCCTTTGAAGAGCAAAGTACCACCTGATTATTCGACCCGAATCAAGCAACTCCGTCAGCGTTTCAACCTGACCCAAATGCGTTTGGCGGAATTGATGGGCGTGTCTTTCGCGTCGGTAAATCGTTGGGAAAACGGACAGACCAAACCCGCAGCATTGGCCTGGCAGCAAATTGCACGTGCGGAGGTTCTGGGGATCGAAGCCCTCAACAAAGACTTCTCTGTCGCAACCAGCGAGCAAGGACAGATTCGAGAAGCCCGGGCAGCGTATGTTGTTGGTTCCGGTGAAACTGTTGTTGATTTTTCGAGTCCGGCGGAAATCGTGCGCCTGGTGGCCGAGGGGGAAAGGCTGGCTTATGGGCACTTGTTCAATCCGGCATTTGCAACCGAGACTTCGCGCATTGACACGCTCCCGCACCAGCGGATAGCGGTCTATGACCAAATGCTGGCCCAGCCGCGCCTGCGTTTCCTGCTGGCGGATGACGCCGGGGCCGGCAAGACCATCATGGCCGGTCTGTATGTTCGGGAGATGCTGGCTCGGCGGTTGATCCGGCGCGTGCTGATTGTGCCGCCTGCGGGCCTGGTGAGCAACTGGGAACGCGAGATGCACAATCTGTTCAGCCTGCCCTTTGGGGTGGTGAGCGGAAGCGACGCCCGGACGGGCAACCCGTTCCTCGGTCTGGAAAGCGACCTGGTAATCGTCAGTGTGGACACCCTGGCGGGCGAACAGATGTTCAAACGGCTGGGGGAGTCGTCAGTCCAGCCCTACGATCTGGTCATCTTCGACGAGGCGCACAAACTTTCCGCCGACCGCGAACCAGACTTCCGGGTCCGAAAGACCGACCGCTACCGGCTGGCGGAGGCGCTGGTTGGCATTTCAGATGATACTGAATGCTGGCACCTGCCCTGGAGTACCCGTCATCTCCTCTTGCTCACAGCCACCCCGCACATGGGAAAGGATTACCCGTATTACTGTCTCTGGCGCTTGCTGGAGCCGGAAGTCCTGGCAACCTATGATGCTTTCAATGCCTTCCCGCCGCAGGCGCGCAGACAGCACTTTATCCGGCGCACCAAGGAAGAGATGGTTCACTTCGACAGTAGCCCCATCTATCCCACGCGCGTTTCGGACACGCTCAGTTATGAATTGACACAAGGCCAGGTGAGCGAGCAACGTCTTTACGATGAGACGACGGAATATATCGAGACCTATTACAACCGCGCCCGCATCCTGAACCGTTCGGCTGCCCGGTTGGCGATGAGCATCTTTCAACGCCGGTTGGCGAGTTCGACCTATGCCATGATGTGTTCGTTCGACCGCCGCCTAAAAAAATTGGATGCGCTAATAGATGCCATCCGTTCCGGCAGACTGACCCCGGAGGCTTTGCTGGCAGAGCAAAAGCGCCTGGAAAAACTGGCCGACCCCTTGGACGAAAAGACCGCCGACGAAGAAGCCGGGCAGGATGGAGAAGAAGAGAACGAAACCGCAGAGCATAAACTAATGGGAGGTGTGGTCGCTTCTTCGCTGGCAGAACTGCAAGCCGAAAGAGTGCAGGTAAACCGCTTGCTCGACATGGCCAAGCAGGTCTATGAGCAGGGGCAGGAATCAAAGTTTGCCAAACTCGCTCAGATCCTGCGCGATCCGAAATTCCAGGACGAGAAAGTCATCATCTTTTCTGAGCATAGGGATACGCTCGATTTCCTGGTTCGCCGCCTGGAAGGGATCGGCTTTGCCGGCCAGGTTGCGCAAATCCATGGAGGGATGGGCACGAAGCCTGACCTTTCAACGGGGCGAAGCGAGCGGGACAAACAGGTGGAGTTTTTCCGCAAACCGGCCAGCGAAGGCGGGGCGCGCTTCCTGGTGGCCACTGATGCCGCCGGGGAAGGCATCAACCTACAATTCTGCTGGTTGATGATCAACTATGACATCCCTTGGAACCCGGCACGCCTTGAACAGCGCATGGGGCGCATCCACCGCTACAAACAGACCCACGACCCGGTGGTGATTATCAACTTGATCGCCGGCGAGACGCGTGAAGGCCGCGTCCTGAAAATTTTGCTCGAAAAACTGGAGCGCATCCGGCGCGAACTGCGCAGCGACAAAGTCTTCGATGTCGTTGGCCGCCTGTTCCAGGGGATTTCCATCAAGGCTTACATGGACCGCCTGCTGGATAATGAAGATGAAAAAGCGTTGGCCGCAGACCTGGATGGCAAGCTGACCAAGGAACAGGTGCGCGCCCTGGAGGAACGGGAGCGAAAACTTTACGGCGACGGTGGAGATGTCAAAAGCCAGTTGCCGCGCCTGCAGGAACAGCTGGCGCAGGAGACCTACCGCCGCCTGCTGCCCGGCTATGTGCGCCGTTTTTTGGAAAATGCCGCCCCGCACATGGACTTCGCCATCGAGGGCGATTTGGAGGATGTCTTTACCTTGCGCCCGCTCAAGCCCGGGGCGCTGGACCCGCTCTGGCCGGTGCTTGAAATCTACCCTGTGGAACAACGCGGGCGGATGACCATCCATAAGCCGGAGAGCGAGGAGACGATTTTCCTGCATCCCGGCGAACCGTTCTTCGACCGGCTGCGGGCCTACATCTGTGCCCGTTTCAGTTCCCAGGCCGTGCAGGGCGGCGTGTTCGTGGACCCGACCGCAGAAGAACCTTACTTGTTCCACCTGGCCCTGGTGGAAGTTGTTCGCCAGGCGGATGAAAGCCTGCTGCCGTTGGCCCGCTCCGAATGGCTGGACTATCGCCTGGTCGGGTTGCGGCAAAACGCCGATGGAAGCCTGGTCGAGACGCCGGTCGAGACGCTTTTACTTCTGCGCGGTGGAGACGGACAGGCCGGCCGCGCCTTGTCGCTCTTGGCCCGTACCCGCGAGATGAAATCCGCAGCACAGGAGTACCTTGCCGGGATGTTCTCTCACCGCCTGGTGGAGGAGCATCGGAGAGCTTTGATGACCTCCCTGCCGGAGCGCCTGGAATTCCTGCGCCGGGGCTACGATTATCAGGAATCGGAACTGGCCTCGATGCGCGCCCGCTACCGTGAAAAAGCCGACCAGGGCGACCCGCGCGCCAAAGGCGAACTGACCAAGATCCGCGAGCGCCAGCGGCTGGTGCAGGAACAGCGCGAGACAGCCCTGGCCGCACTCCAGCGTGAGCCGGATTTGATCGCCCCGGGTGAAATTTCCTTCATAGCCCATGCGCTGGTGCTGCCATCAGCAGACCCGCAGGATATTCAGCACCGTGATGATGCCGTGGAAACGCTTGCCATGCAGGTGGCGATTGCACACGAGCAAGCCGCCGGAGCGAATGTATTGGATGTCTCCACGCCTGAAAAAGCCCACCGGGCTGGCCTGACCGATTATCCCGGTTTCGACTTGCACTCTCGACGCCTCGATGGTGAAGAACGCGCCATTGAGGTCAAGGGCCGCGCCAGTGTGGGAGATGTAGACATCAGCGAAAACGAATGGGCAAAGGCCTGCAACTTACGAGAGCATTATTGGTTGTATGTGATCTTTGATTGCGCCAGTTCACACCCAAGATTGATTTGTATTCAAGACCCATTTGCCAGCCTGCTCGCAAAGACTCGGGGTGTGGTAATAACAGTAAAAGAAATCATGTCTGTAGCGCAGAACGTAAAATTGTCTTGAAGGGTGTCCTATGCCTAAAACTGTACCGGAATCCAAATTTCAGGAGTGGGAGGGGCTTGACCGAATTAGCCCTGTTGTCCACCAAATGCGTTGTATCTACCGAGAAATCACCAAAGATGATTTTGGGATTGACGGAGAAATTGAAATTGTCATCTCCAAATCCACTGGACAAGGGTACGAAACAACCGGCAGCATTATAAAATTCCAGGCAAAGTCAGGAAAGAGCTATATAAAATATGATACTGACAAAAGTTTTAGCTCATCGGTTAGTAAAGATGATCTGGAACTATGGTACAACGCAAATTACTCCACTATTTTTATCATCTATCATCCACCTGATAAGAAGCTGTACTGGAAAGATGTAAAGTTTTACATTAAGGCAACCCCAAGTGTCTGGCAATCTCCTTTCCACATCGAATTCAACAAAAGCCAAGATGAGTTTACGCCATCGAGTTATGATGCTCTACGCACAATTGCGCAAGTAAGTGCACCGCGTATTTCTTTTCAGGCGAAAGAGAAACTTTACTCGAATCTTTTACCAGTGCTTAAAGTGCCTGACGTATGGTCTTCGCCGACCAAGGCTGAATCTGATGATGAAATTCGTTTCGGTAGTTCTAATGGTCTACCACCTATTTTTGTCTCTGCTCAGCGTCTTTATAGTTTTTTCGACCTCACATTGCCCAATAATCTTTTGTCGAATTGGATAGATGGTGGAGATGTTACTCGTGAACATTTACTTGCGTTTTGGCAAGATAATGATCTAAAGCGAGGCTATACCGAAATGCTGAACCAATTGGTTAGGGGTCATTTAGCAGGGTGCTTGGTTGAATATGCGGAAGTATATCGTCGGTATTATTTCATTCGTGAGGATCAACATAATCTTGAATTTAAACATAATTGGCTGAACGTTCGCAATAACCGCCCGGCCCCTGGAAGAATCACTGCAAAACATTACACATACGGGATTGATTCATTCTGGCGCCACCTGTCTGTTGCTTTGAATTTCAAACAATTCGGTGAAAGATGGTTCTTACAGGTTATCCCAAGGTATTTCTTTACGACTGATGGCGTCTTGCCTTTCGATAACACAAAAGTTGGATCGTACACGACGAAAATCAAGGCAAAGGAGATTAATTACCATGTTCTTAACCACATTCTGTTCTGGTCGGATGTACTATCCTGGCCTGGACCTAACCCAGAGAATAGAACAATGATTATCGTCTCTTTGGGTGATTTACCTGTGATGAAGATTGAAAAAATGCCCATTTCCGTCATAGCTGCATTTGCTATCCCAGATGATCCTGCCGAATACGAAGAACCCGATCCATCGAAGCAATTGAACCTGATGGATTGGTTCGAGCAGGATGAGAGAGGCGAAGATGATGATTGATATTGATCTACTCCAAGAACCCAAACTTCAATTTGGGGATTATTTTGAATATGAGGATACGAAAGCGGGTCTTGCTGAATTTGGGCCGTTTGGTAAAAATTTGCCGGGTTTGCACAAACCAGAAATCAAGATTGGGATCATTGGTACAGGAGAAACCATAACCCTGACTCAAGAGTGGCTCGAACGATGTTCTTCACCAATCGAAAGTCAGAATATCAAAGTCGTAAGAACCGGTTCACCCTTTGACGAAAGTAGTTTTTTTCAGAACGATCGTGAACTTGATCCACCTGAAATTGTTCGGATGAACAAAATCCTGAATCGAGACTTTGTTGGGTTCAATCCAGAGTCTAGTTTTCAGAGTTGTTTTCGGTTGAATCCCAGGTGGGAACGAAGGCTTGACCCAAGAGAACTCAAAACGATTCTGGATATTCAGGATAAAAAACAGCGAATACTAAAACTAGTTGACTTGATTGAAGAAAAGTTAGCATCCATTACAGAAAATAGCCCCGCGCCTGACCTGGTAATAATTGCCGTCACCTCTGAAATCGAAGATTTAGCTGACACGGTTCGTGTGTCTGGTAGTTTTTACCTCAATCTACGGCACGCGATCAAGGCCAGAGCGATGAGCCAAAAGAAAGCCATCCCAGTTCAGCTTATCCGTGCAAGCACTTTGCAAGAAAAACGAGATCTCCAAGAAGTTGCGACGAGAGCTTGGAACTTTTGCACCGCCCAGTATTACAAGGCAGATGGCATCCCATGGAGGCCTACAAGCCTCGATGCAGATACATGTTACATAGGAATGAGTTTTTATGTCGCTCAAGAGCGTGACCAAAAACTCTCGATGCGCTCCAGCATTGCACTTGCTTTTGACTTTCTTGGTCAGGGTCTTATTTTGAGAGGGGATGAATTCGAGTGGGACAAAGATGCACAAGGCAGGACACCTCACCTGACCCACAATGACGCCAGTCAGTTAATCCAGAAAACATTGAAAGAATTCATCAATTTGAGAGGGATTCCACCGAAAAGGGTGGTCATACATAAAAGCTCTGAATTTTGGGGTGCTGAACATGGCACTCATAACGAAGTGGATGGTCTATACGATGGAATTGATAGGGTGTATCGAGGTATCGAGACAGATTTTGTAACCTTGCGCCAAACAGGTGTACGTCTGTTCCGAGAGGGAATGTATCCGCCTCTTCGCGGCACCTATTTTGTTTTGGAAGGTAATAACCACTTCCTGTACACAATGGGGTATATTCCCTTCTTGGAAACTTATCCACAATCTTACGTACCAGAACCCTGGCAGATCACACAACATATTGGCGGGAGTTCGCCAAAAGAGTTGTTCCGTGAAATCCTCGCGCTTACGAAGATGAACTTTAATAATTGTTCCTTTGCTGATGGTACGCCTATTACAGTCTCGTTTTCTAGGAAAATCGGTGAGGTTATGAAGCATATTCCGCTTGATGGGAAACCTATCCCACAGTATCGTTTTTATATGTAATTGAGTGGTGATCAATGACTCCTGAAAAACGCCTTATCGAAGTTGCCTTCCCGCTCAAGCAAGCCTCGCTTGATTCTGTCCATGAGAAGAATGTGCGGCACGGACATATCTCCACGCTGCATATCTGGCCGGCACGCCGGCCGCTGGCGGCCAGCCGGGCGGCGTTGATTGCCACGTTGCTGCCCGACCCTGGCAATGACGCCGAGCGCAAGCAAATTCTGGAGCGGTTGGCTGGCCATGTAGTCGAACGCCCGAAGAAAAAGAGGCAAGCAGATGGACAGATGGTGGAAGAGTTAACAGAGGAAACGGAGGGCGGCATCCTGCACTGGGGACGCGAATCCGGCCCGGACCTGGACTGGTTCCGTCAGAAAATCCGTGAAGCCTACGGCGGACGGGCGCCGCGCGTCCTGGACCCGTTCGCGGGCGGCGGAGCCATCCCACTGGAGGCCATGCGCCTGGGCTGCGAAGCGACGGCGGCGGACATCAACCCGGTGGCATGGTTCATCCTGAAATGTACGCTGGAATATCCGCAAAAGCTAGCCGGGCAAAAGCTGCCGCTGCCCCAATTCGTACTAGAAGACCAGGATTTCATGAAGGCTTTCCTGAAGTCACAGGGTTTCAAAGGGTCAAACTTGCAAACCCAACTGGATAAAATTGGGTACCAACAGTCTACCGAAAAAGCCGTGGAACTACCCTTTAAAGAATTCTCAATCAAGGAAGCGCCTGGCCATTACAACACCGGCCTGGACCTTTCGGCTGACCTGGCCTGGCACGTGCGCGCCTGGGGACGCTGGGTTCTGGCGCAGGCCCGCCGCGACCTGGCGCGCTTTTACCCGACCTATGCCGATTTCGAGCCACTGGTGGAGGTCGCTCACGTAGTGGAAAAGCGGCGACTCACCCTGGTGCCACTCAGGGAAGATGGCACGTCAGATGTAGAGGCGCTCAACGCCGAATTCGACGCCGCCTATCTGGCCGAGAAGAGCAACCCGCGCTGGGTGGCCAAGCCGACCGTCGCCTACCTGTGGGCGCACACCGTGACCTGCAAGAACTGCGGTACGCTGATACCTCTGCTCAAGACGCGCTGGTTGGCAAAGAAGGAGAAGAAACGTGCCCTGCTGACCATGAAGCCTCTCTCTCCACGGGGACGCGCCGGACAGCTTTCTGTGCAGTTCGGCGTTCAAAGCGGCGTCCCCATCGAAGGCCGTACCCCCGTCGAGCGGACGGCGCACGATAAACACATCGGAGGCGGGACGATGAGCCGCTCTGGCGCGCATTGCCCGGTTTGTAAACAAGTTACCATGACCACAGAAGACATTCGTCTGGAAGGTCAAGCCGGACGGTTGGGTGCAGTGATGACAGCGGTGGTAATGGATGGCCCAAACAGCAGGGAATACCGAGTTCCTACTGAACTTGAAATTCACATGGCGGCCGAGTCAGAGAAAGAACTATCTACTATCTATACCGATATTCCTTTCGGCTTGCCCAATGAACCCACGCCTGCTGGTGGTGGGAGTGGAGCCGGAAGAGCTTTTTCGGTTCAGGGGTATGGGATGATGACATGGAAAGACCTTTTCACATCTCGGCAGTTATTATCTTTAGGTTCATTTACAAGATCTACTCGAAATATGAGCTTGGCAGAGTACGACAGAAATTGGCAATTGGCAATACGAGCAGGGCTTACCGTTTGTATTGATAGACTTGCAGATCGAAATAGTTCTTTGGCGTGGTACCAAACATCGGCAGAAAAAATTGGTCCCACGTTTACTCGATTTGCGCTACCCATGACGTGGGATTTTGCCGAGGTTATGCCTTGGGCAGATGCCAGCGGCGGTTATTTACAAGCTGTTGATTGGGTAGCGGAAGTTTTTGAACATCTAACTGGTTCATCTTTTACGTTTAGCCAAAGCCATGTTTATAAAAAGTCTGCGATTTGTGGTTCAGATCAGATATTTGATGTAGTTATCACCGACCCACCGTATTATGATGCTATACCATACTCTGATTTGATGGATTTCTATTATGTTTGGATGAAAAGAGCATTGTCCGGACTAGATGATGATTTGACTAAGAATTTTTCATCTTTGCTATCGCCCAAATGGGATCATAACAGTAACGATGGAGAATTAATTGATGATCCAAGCCGTTTTGAAGGCAATAACCAAGCATCTAAAACGTCTTATGAAGATGGAATGTACAAAGCATTTGTTGCTTGCCATAAATCCCTGGTTCCTGATGGAAGATTGGTAATTGTTTTTGCCCACAAACAACCTGATGCTTGGGAAACCCTTGTTGCTGCAATAATAAAAGCTGGCTTTGTAGTGGATGGTAGTTGGCCAATTCAAACTGAACGCGTTGGTAGAATGCGTTCGGTTGGCTCAGCTGCCTTGTCTTCGTCCGTCTGGCTGGTGTGTCGCAAACGCCCCGAAAGTGCCCGTCCCGGTTGGGACAACCGCGTGCTCGAAGACATGCGCGCCAATATCAGACTGCGTCTGCGCCAGTTCTGGGATGCCGGTATTCGTGGGCCTGACTTCGTCTGGGCCGCCACCGGGCCGGCCCTCGAAGCCTACAGCCAGTATCCCGCCGTCAAAAAAGCCAACCAGTCCGGCGAAGCCCTGGGTGTGGGCGAGTTCCTTTCCCAAGTGCGGCGCATGGTTGTGGATTTTGTGGTCGGGCGGGTCTTGACACTCGCCTCCGGCTCATCTGCCTTCCAGGGAGATGTCAATGTGGATGTTTCCAGCCTCGACCTGGTCACCACCTACTACCTGCTGCACCGCAACGACTTCGGCTTGAATGACGCTTCTGCTGGCCCGTGCATCCTTTACGCCGTCTCCTGTGGTCTCTCCGATCGTGATTTGGCCGACCGCTACGACATCCTCGCTCGCCGGGGCGGTAAAGCCGCCGAAGAAAACGACGAGTACGAAAGCGAAGAGTCCGACTCCGAAGCCAGCACAGAAGGCTCGGGCAGTGCTTTCCGTCTCAAAGCTTGGAATCAGCGAAAACGTCCCAACCTGGGCTACGAACCTGGCGAAGAACAAAGCATGGCACGCTTGCCGATGTTCCCCGACCTGCCCGCCGACCGCGAGAGCAACGGCGGCTACGTGATTCCGCTGATAGACCAGGTCCACCGTCTCATGCACTTGTGGCGCGCCGGAGACGTGACCCACGTGGACGACTACCTAGACCGCCGCGCCCTGCGCCGCAATCCGCTCTTCAACCAACTTCTGCAAGCGCTGATTGAACTCTCCCCGGCTGGCAGCGAAGAACGCTCGCTGTTGGAGAGTATCAGCAACCATGTGGGCGGAAAAGCAAATACAGCCGCTCAACGGTTGTTCTAAGATCGAGGGATGAAGGTATGAGCTTGTCACTTGCCGAATCTCAGGCCATCAATGAAATCGCCAGTCACCTGTATGATTTTCTACCGGGGAAACCCCATCCTTATGCCGATCAAGCTATTTCTTTCAAAGGCGTCGCCTATAAGATCAGTGTTGGACAATTCTGGTCTGATGGAAGCAAGCTTCCTTCTCTTACCCAATTACTCGAACGAACGCTTGAAAATCGTCGGGATCGATTCTGTGATCTCATTCTTGGGATCGTTCGAACAGGCTTGATCTATAGGAACAACAAATCCAACCCTATCAATCGAGAGGAAATTAAACACCTCAATGAGTTGCTGATGAAAGTGCGGTTTAAAATCTCTGACTTGTGGGATCCGGCCTTTCTGGATTCGTTACCTTCAGTTCTTCGATCTACAACTCCAGTTACTGAGATAACTGCCGTAGAACAAACCATGCAGCTTAAGGATGCGTTGGTGGGATTGTCCCAACTGGCTCCGCAACCGCGTGGCTTTGCTTTTGAAAAGTTCCTAAATGAATTGTTTGATGTGAATGGACTAGCGCCGCGTGGATCGTTCCGATTGGTGGGGGAACAGATCGATGGCAGCTTTCAATTAGGACAGGATACTTACCTGGTTGAAGCGAAATGGCATAACGAGCAAATCGGACAGACCGATTTACTGGTCTTCTATGGAAAGGTGCAAGGTAAATCAACTTGGTCTAGAGGAATATTTATCAGTAATAGCGGTTTTACCGAAGATGGCATCACTGCTGTTAGCCGCGGCCGACCGATCAATATGATTGGTATGACAGGACAGGATTTATTCTTCATTCTAAATGGCGAGATGCCATTAAGGGAAGCGATTGAGAAGAAGACTCGCCGCGCGGCAGAAGAAGGTCAATTCTTTATATCCATTTTCGATCTCAAAAGGTAAATCGGTTGAAGGTGTTGAGGTGAAATGATGGAAATATATCGCGGGATTATGGCAACCACTCATGTGGACAAACATAATGAACGGGTAGATAAAAATGAGCTCGAAAGAGTTGCTTCTCAGATTAACAAACACGATCAGGTTATGTGGCTCACATGGAACCACCAATCAACATTGCCTCCTATTGGAACCGTTGAGAAAGCTTGGGTTGAACAATTACCGGATGGAGAGTACGGATTATTCTTCGAGGGAGACCCTCTCTTGGAAGAAGAACCAATTGTAGTCACAGAAGACCTTGAAATAACCCCGAACGATGTACAGCAATTGGAACTAAGAATAGAGGGACTCGGTTTATCCCATGACCCCAGAAATTTCCACGATGCGGATATCAGCCGAACAATCGAGGAATTGTCCAAAGATGTTCCTATCGAACACAAGTTTTATGTACGAAAATCAGAAATACCCCAGTCAGTAGTATGGGTTGTTGTTGCTTTTATAGGCGGAAGTATTGCTGGTGGATTTCTCAATCGTGTAGGGGAAGTACTTGCTGATAAGACTCTTGAAATTACAAAACCGTTATTAGCTGGTATTGGCAAAAAGCTCTCTTCTCTTATGGATAAGACGATACAAAGGGACAAACCAGATTACATTTTTATAGTCCAAATTCCGGGAGCGAATGTCAATGTCGAAGGCGCATTAGAGAGTCCAGCCCCGGCGGTCTTGGAAGAAGCGTGTGAAAAATTACCAGAACTGTGTGCATATGCAATAAAGGTATTGTCGCAAAATCGCCCCGATTATTTTCAAGACTTGAAATTTCTCTACAACCATACTTCTCACCGGTGGGAAATAAATTTTCTTACGGTAAAAAGAACACATAAAGTTATTAAAGGTAAAAGGTACTATATACTAGACCACCCACTGCGGCTTAGGTACGATGAAGAACTTAGAAGCCTCAAAGAATTGGGAAAGGAGTAGTTATTATGGCGCAAATTTCCTGGACTCCCTGGCATAAAGTAGTCAAACTCCGCCCTGACCTGAAGTCGGGCCAGCTCTCCCTGTCCATCTTCGCCGCTGACCTGTACGACGTGGTCATGCAGAAGGGCCAGCGCCCGGTTTATGAAGAGCCGGCCCAGTTCTTTGCCCTTACCTATCCCACCTACAACCTGCGCGAACTGGCGCGTGATGTAGTGGGCCGTCTGGCAGGCAAGAACGACAAGGCGGTACGCCAACTCGAACTGACCTACGGCGGCGGCAAGACCCACACGCTCATCACGCTCTATCACCTGGTCAACGACCCCGCCAGCCTGCCCAATCTGCCCGCTGTGCAGGAATTCATCCAGCACATCGGTTTCACCCCTCCGCGCGCCCGCATCGCCGCCCTCACCTTCGACAAACTGGATGTCGAAAAAGGCATGGAAGTCCGTGCCCCGGATGGTAAGTTGCGCTGGCTCAAGCACCCCTGGAGCGTGCTGGCTTTTCAACTGGCGGGCGCTGAGGGCCTGCGCCTGCTACATGCGGACGGGAAAGACGCTGAACGCGACTCCGCCCCGGCCCAGAATCTCCTGGCGGAACTCCTGGCCCTGCCTGCCCGCGACGGCCTCTCGACCCTGATCCTGGTGGACGAAGTCCTGATGTTCGCCCGCGAAAAAGTGGGCTTCGACCCCGCCTGGCGCAGCCGCCTGGTCAACTTTTTCCAGTATCTCACCCAGGCCGTCGCCCGTGTCGACCGCGCCGCGCTGGTCGCTTCGCTCTTGGCAACCGACCCGCGCAAGAGCGACACATTGGGTAAGGAAATCACCCAGGAACTCTACGCCATTTTCCGCCGCGAGCGTGAGGAAGGCGTCCAGCCGGTGGTCAAAGAAGACGTGGCCGAGGTGCTGCGCCGCCGTTTCTTCACACCCGAGTCCATCCGCAATCGCGAGGCCTTCCGCCCGCACGTCGCCGCCGCCCTGAAAGGCATCGCCGACCTGGACGAGCAGACCGCCCATGAAGGCCGTGCTGCCGAGGAAAGGTTTCTCAGCAGTTATCCCTTCCATCCCGACCTGACCGAAATCTTCTACACCAAGTGGACCAATCTGGAAGGCTTCCAGCGCACGCGCGGTGTCCTGCGTACCTTTGCCTTGGCTCTGCGTGACGCCGAAAACTGGGATATCAGTCCACTGATCGGGGCAAACGTTTTCCTCACCGCCCCCGACAAGACCGAGATCAGTGAAGCCGCCCGCGAGCTGACTTCCATTGCCGCCACCGAGGAATACGAAGGCCGCCGTCAGGAATGGTCCGCCATCTTGCAGGGCGAATTGCAAAAGGCGGTCGAAATCCAAAAGGAATGCCCGGCCGTGAGCCGCCGTGAAGTGGAACAGGCCGTACTGGCCACCTTCCTGCATTCCCAGCCCATCGGGCAGAAAGCCCTGACCCGTGAACTGTTCCTGCTGATTGGGGCGACGCGTCCCGACAAAATCGAACTGATCAAAGCCCTCCAGCGTTGGGCCGAGACTTCCTGGTTCCTGGACGAATCCGCACTGCAGGAGAACGACACCGCCCCCGGCGGTGCCGGCCTGCCGCGCAGCTGGCGGCTGGGCTCGCGCCCCAACTTGCGCCAGATGCACCACGATGCCTGCCAGTTCCGTGTCCCGCCCGAAATAGTCTCTGTGCGCTTGAAGGATGAAATTGGCAAACTCAAAGCGCTAACGGCGGGCGCGTCCGCAGCCGGCGCGCAGCCTCACAACCTGCCGGAGAAACCATCCGACATAGAAAGTGATGGAGAATTCCACTTTGCGGTCCTGGGTCCGAAGGCTGCCAGCGACCCCGGCAAGCCCAGCCCCGAATCCCGTCGCTTCATTGAAGAGACGACCGGCCCTGACCGGCCGCGCGTCTTCCGGAATGCGGTGGTATTGGTTGTGCCTTCACACGATGGCCTTGAAATCGCTCGTAACCGTATCCTGGAATATCTGGGCTGGGAAGAAGTGCGCGTCCAGTTAAAACAGCAGGAACTGGATCCGGTCCGGGAACAAACCCTCTCTATCGAAATCGAGCGTGCCCGCAAGAGCATCCCGGACGCCATCCGCCAGGCATATTGCATCGCGGTTGCAGTTAATGAAAAGAACGAAATCCAAGCCTACAAAGTCACACTCAGCGGCGATCCGCTGTTCACCTCCGTCAAGAACGACCAGCGCCTGCGCATCCAGGAGACCTCTGTCAATGCCGAAGCCCTGCTCCCCGGCGGGCCGTACGACCTATGGCGGCCCGGCGAATCCTCCCGCCGGCTGAAAGACCTGGTCGGTGCGTTTGCGCAATTCCCGCAACTGCCCAAGATGCTCAACCGCAAGGCCATCCTCGACACACTGGTGGGAGGCTGCCTCGAAGGGCTGTTCGTACTGCGCTTGACCCGCCCGGACAAGTCCGTGCGCACCTTCTGGCGTCAGCGCCCGGACGAAGTGGCTCTCAAAGAGCCCGCTCTGGAAGTTGTCTTGCCCGAAAGCGCCGAACTCAGCGAACTGGACCCCAACCTGCTTTCCCCCAATACGCTGCCCGGCCTCTGGGATAAAGGCCAAATTACTGTCGGGAAACTACTCGAATATTTCTCGGGCGGGAAAGTCGTAAAAATTGCCCGGCAAGGGTATGAAGAGCCTCGGGCCGTCCCGAAAGCGGGGCGTGAGGAGATCTTCGCTGCCATCGGCCAGGCGGTCAAGGATGGGCTGCTTTGGCTGACCTCCGGGCCGGCCAGCATTTACTTCGAGGAAATCCCTGCCGGCATCCTGAATGATGAGGCCGTTCTGCAAGCGCCGCCTCCAGTCATCTCCGGTGTGGATATCCTTCCGGGGAACCTGCCCGACGCATGGCAGGGCGAAACAACATCTGCATTGGCCATCTGCACCGCCCTTACGTATAAGATCGGGCAAACTATCCCCTGGCGGCGCGTTCACGATGCGATCAACGGCGCAACCCGCGCCCGCTACCTGGAGACGACACTTGATTCTGCCCCCTGGCCGGTCGAATTCCCCGCGGCACAGACTTTGAAACTGCGTGTACCTGCCCAGGCGGCTATACCCCCGCCGCCGCAACCCCAGCCGGTTGCTGGTGTCTATATCGCCGAAGCGGAGTTGCGGCCAAACGAACTCCAGGACCTGGCTGACGCTTTGGGTCAACTGGGGAATGCGGCAGCTGGACATGATCTCAAATATCACATGCGCATTGAAGTCGGTGGGAAACCACCGGAAGCCGTAATTTCAAAACTAAATGGATTGTTGGAGAAGTTGAAAAAGGGATTAAAGTTACAATGATTACATCAATTATGGAATGCACCAAACATCTACATCCCATCCGCCCTCACATCCGCATACCCTGTCATGCTGTAAACTCCCTGAAACGGCAACCCATGCTCCCGCGTTCGTAGCCTTGCCAATCAGGTTATGTTTTAATTCTTTCCAAGCAAAGCCATTCCCCTTTTCATGAACGTAATTTTTATGAATTTTCGGGTGCGTGAGGTGACACAACTATTATCCCCGTATACAAACTACAAGGATCCTTCTCATGTCGAAGTGGATTCTGAAACTATATCGGCGGGTAGCGGAGATACCATTTCCTCATACCCGTGAGGATGAACCTCTCTCAAGATAGTAAATGAATGAATGAAGTCAGTGCAATATTCCTAGATAGTTTGTGTAAGTTAATCTTCTTCCTCGTCTTCTTCTAATTCCTCGAAGAGATCGTCCTTTTCATCTACGAGATAGGCGTAGCCAGCAGAAATGGCGCAGTTATCGCAGCGCCAGACACCATCGTCACACTCGATTGTGGATGGTTTTTCCCAACAGACTTCACATTTTTTATTCATCTTTATTTCTTGTCAAGTTCATCTTCTTCGACAATAAATCCTGTTTCGGGAATGAATCCATCCTCGATAGCATAATTATAGCAGCGCCAGACACCATCGTCGCAGTAATTGAGCGTCGCCATCAGATAGCTTCGCAGAGGGCTTGTCTGGCAGTTGACTTATTGCCGTTCTATGAACAAGAGGCAAAAGAGCGCCATAAAAGGAAGCCAGTAGATTTTGTTCAGGAAAAAATTCCTGAATAAAAAAGCCAAGCCAGAGACCATGTTGCCAAGCAGGTTCTCGAAAAGGCTCAGCCGGAGGTTATTGCAGGCATAGAGGCTGGGGCTATGTCCATCCATGAGGCACAAAAGAAAGAAAAAGAGAGGTGTCGCCAGGAGCAGCGTGCTCAAATTGCTGCACTTGGGGCTGCCGATGCACATTTGGAAGAGCCATCCTTGCACGATTTCCGTCGGGCTTTTGCATTAGCAATGCTCCGGAATGGAACTGACCTCTATACTTTAGCAAAACTTATGGGGCATGAGGGAATTACCGTACTTCAACGCTACCTAAAACAAACCTATCAAGATACAGAGCAGGCCCACAGACGGGCAGGCCCGGTGGATAATTCTGGATTATTGGGCTTGGTTGTGGGGGTGAACCAGTGATTGTGAGCCTAGAATTTCATGATATCGCAAACTCGTATCCGCTTATGGAGGGTCAAGAATTCGATGACCTGTGCAAAGATATAGCGGAGAAGGGTTTACTGGAGTCCATCTGGCTGTATGAGGGCAAGATACTGGATGGGCGTAATCGTTATAAGGCCGCCATAGAAGCTGGGGTAGAACCCGTCATCGTGGAATTTAGCGGCGATGATCCCTTGGAGTTTGTAGTACATGCGAATAGCAATCGGAGGGATTTGGGGATTGGTCAGCGTGCGGCGATTGGGAT
>Ga0315274_10005686_pt1 | contig 18223 bp, 17 predicted proteins | sample YL17G02_20_MG_FD_203700 | JGI IMG/M metagenome (GOLD analysis project Ga0315274, IMG submission 203700) | Sediment microbial communities from Yellowstone Lake, YNP, Wyoming, USA - YL17G02_20 | ecosystem: Environmental > Aquatic > Freshwater > Lake > Sediment | place: USA: Wyoming | collected...
CCCTTTCACTCTAACATACACGGCTGGCTGCCCAGGCTCTCTTTGCTTTTCAGCTAACCTCCTGCTCCACTCATTATATTCTTCCTCCCCTTCAACCTGTAACACAATCTGAGCATTCTGTGGAATTCCCACCGCAAATTCAGGGTGCTCCACCACATAGCGATCAAATTCTGTTACCAATATGGCGTGCTTCTTCTCCAATATGTTGATCATCTACTCCCCCTCCAAGAATTCCTCCTGATATGCCTTCCAATTCTCTTTGATGTCCTCATCCGCCAAAGTTAGTGCCTCTCCAAGTTTCAAATGCAGTTCCTTCTTAACCTTTCTACCGCCAAGATAGTACCGGTCTATGTGAGCAAATCCGTGGGCGACATCATAACGAATGACTACTCTCCACTCATTATTAACAAGAACCTCTAACTGAACTGTAAAACGGGTAACCCTTCCTTTTCTGCTTCATGGTAGTGTCTTTTTCGAGCCTGATCCCCCAACGGAATCACGTATTCAGTAGTAATCAGATGATATCCTTTCCCCGTTCCCTAATTACCCAATTGCCGCTCTTCCCTACCTCATCCCCATTTTCTAATTCATCATCGAACTTTCTTATGACCAAGTCAAACCCTCAAAGTAAGATTAGAACATTGACTGAAAAATGTAGTCAGGAGGTCTGGTCTAACCTGTCCATCCTGTCTATTTCTCCTGTTTGGTTTGGTCAGTCCTTTTCAAAATCTTGACTAAAAAATTCAGTCAGAGAGTTTAAAGAGTTTGTTTAGTTTGAACCTTTGGGTTAATGCTCACTTAAAGAGGAATCGGCACGCTCGGCATGATGAATCATTTTCATTTAGTGTTGAACCCCTTCTGATTTCACTGTTTTAAAGAGTGTCAAAAAAAGTATCTTTATATCAAAGGAAAATGACCTGTTCTTCAAATAGTACTCATCGTATCCAACTTTTATTGGAATAGGTAAATCGTCCCTCCCATTGACTTGCGCCCATCCAGTAATTCCAGGAGTAATTTTATGTATCCCTTTTTCGGTCCTTAGGGAGATTAGGTCATCCTGATTAAATAAGGCAGGTCTTGGTCCCACAAAACTCATATCCCCCTTCAGAACGCTCCACAGTTGCGGCAGTTCATCCAGGCTTGATTTTCGCAGAAAGGGACCTATCGGTGTCAGATACGCATCGGGATCCTTCAATAAGTGGGTCGCAAACGCAGGTGTATCTATCCGCATCGTCCTGAATTTCGGCATCTTAAAAACCTCGTTGCCCACGCCCACCCGATCCGACCAGTACAACGCAGGCCCCCTGGATGTCAGCCTGACCAAAACCGCAATCACTAGGATGGGAACCAACAGAACCGGAACCAAACAAAGAGAAAGAAGTAGATCAAATATCCTTTTCATGAAATCCAAGCGGAGCCAGCGCTATCTGGCAACTTGTTCATTTTGTTGGTTCTGTCGATACCAATCCACCTCTCGCTTTAATCCGTCTTCCAGGCTGGTCTTGGTTTGAAAACCATAGGCTGCTTCAAATCGGCGGGTATCGTAAACGTCTTCAGCCAGCCATTTCTTCACAGTTTGATGAAGTCCCCCCATGCGACGGTTCGGTATCCTGGACAGATGCCGACTTAGAAGCAAAGCCAGCGACGCCGGAACCCGCACGGGGAAAGGATGTTTCCCCAGCGCAACCGTGATGCCCTCCACAATCTCGCGCATGGTACAGGGAGGAGATGAAACATTATAAATCTCTATCCCCCTGGCAGGGATTTTAATTGCGGTTAAACAGGCCCTCGCTGCATCCTCCCTATGGATGAGACTCTTCTGATTCAATCCTTTGCCTACCCAGATAAAACGCCCTTTTTGAATCGCTCTTATTAGACGAGCCACATTTCCTCGGTCTTCCTCTCCATAGACGGTTGCCATCCGTAAAATGGTCAGTGCAGTATCTGTCTGGTCAACAATTTCAATGGCACGGTGCTCGGCCTCCCACTTGCTCTCTGCATATGGTCCCTCTGGATAACAGACTGAGCTTTCATTGACACCAATCTTACTGTTGGCATATACAGCAACAGAACTGATTAGAACGAGGTGACGCACACCCATCTCCACCGCTGTTCGAACAACATTTGCAGTTCCCACTTCATTGACAGCTTTGAAGGATGCTGCAGATGTTTTTGAATTATCGAAAACATGCGCCAGTCCAGCGGCGTGAATGACGGTCTTCACATCTCGCATGATCGGCCTAAGACTTTCGGGATTGAGAATATCGGCTTGGCAATAGTCTATCGCAGAAAAGGGGAGGCCCTCCCTCTTGTCAGTGGCACGGACCCGCATTCCAGTTTGAGCGACTTGGCGGACAATCTCCGAGCCTAAAAAGCCGTTTGAACCAGTGATAAGTAATGTCATCTTTTCTTTTATAAAATCAGGCTATTTCCGGACCAAGAGACGCCCAATCTGCCACAGCCACACCTTCGTGATGGAAAGCATCAAGCTAACCCATATACCAATCCACACCAACCCATTGACAAACCAGGGATATTGGGAGAGAAGGTGCTTCCGGTAGAAAACTCGCATCGCCTGGTGTATCCCCAATACCTTAAGGTAAGGTTTCGCATGGGCCCCTCCTTGTCCTTTGAAATGGATGAGCACACTCTCGGGGTAGTACCATACCTCCCAGTCCGCCTTTTTCGCCCGTACACACCAATCGATGTCTTCACCAAAGCCGAAGATATTCTCATCGAGAGGACCAACCTCCTCCCAGACCTCACGCCGGGCCATCAGACAACAACCAGAGACCGCATCCACTTGACCCGCTTGATTCTCTGGCAGATGAGTAAGCAGATACTTCCCCACAACAGGATTGTGAGGCCATAGGGAGTGCAATCTCAACGCGTAGAAGAGGGCGGCAAAAGGGGTGGGCATCCCCCGCTTGCACTGGGGCTGAAAGGTTTCGTCGGGGTTTAGCACTTTGGGGCCCACAATCCCGGCCTTAGGGTTCGATTCCATGAAGCGGTGCATTTTATAGAGCGTGTCAGGTTTCAAAATGGTATCGGTGTTGAGCCATAGGATGTAGCGACCCGAACCCAGGCGAATGGCCTGGTTTGTTGCCTTCGTAAACCCCAGATTCTCTTTGTTCTGAATGAGCTGAACGTCAGGGAACGCTGTCCGGAGATATTCTGGAGTGCCATCCGATGATGCGTTATCAACGATTATGACCTCATAATTGACGAAGGGTTGGCTCAAACGCAATGATGTGAGACAGTCTCTCAGGACCTTCCGGCAATTGAAGGAGACCATGCAGATTGAAATTTCTACCACGGAGGGTTGTCCTTCAATTTCAGGGGAGGGTTAAAAAGTGGTGACAGATAAAGATGTGCCCCCCGATCATAATTTTTTGCAGACAAGAAATGTAAAATCGCTTTCTATTTCTTTAGCTTCGATAAGACAATCTTCCAAGAAGAAGCACAATTGTATCATTTTCATACATTCTTCGGATGGGTTCATGAAATTCATTGCAATGTCTTTAAAAAGGAGTTGAAGAATCGTTCCCCCGAAATCCTTTCGTTCTAAGATCTCAAAATATCGCGTTAGAGCACTCAGTATTTTTGCCGACTCTGAAGCTTCAGAAGGGTCGTTAAGATACATACTTAGCCTACCCGGTCGGTAGACTCTTTTTTTGATTTCATTTGTATCGCATTGTCTTCTGAATTTTTCTGGCAATAGGGTTAGGATTGCGTTCACTAAGTCTAACTGTTTCTTAGTCCATTGAAATCGAGAGGGTCCAACGTATTCCGTTACAACAAAAAAACCACCTGGCTTCAACCATTGGTGAACTTTTGCAACGATGCTTTCTACGGGAGCTAAGTGATGGAGGATACCCTCTGCGATGGCAACATCCAAGCTATTTTGATGAAAGGCTACTTTTTGTGCATCCGCCTTGTAAAAACTCATACAGGATGCCATCCTCTCTTTCTTTGCTAAACTCTGGGCATGGCTAATCCGCTCCTCAGAAATGTCAAATGCTTCCAGTTTTCTAAAGATATTTGTCCTGGCCCACTTGACTTCGCTTATCCCGGTACCGCATCCGATGGAGAGTCCTCTCAAATTATTTGAGTTTTGCCTGAGGTATTTTTGAGCCACATATTCATATTTCTCCAAATCTGGATTTCCGGTAATCTTATAATTCCATCTTTTTTGAACTTCTGGAATGTCCCACCAATTTATCGGTTTGCTCTCAGTGTGTTCCCAAGCAGTCTGAACTCGCGAGGCGTAGGGCTTAAATACCCTATGGAGGGCTTTAAACATTCCTTTTTGGCGAATTCTTCTCGCCAAAACGACGAAGTCATGGATATTGATTAGATTGTTGAGCATATGGTCAGGCCCGAGTAGCTACTGCACCTGAAAACGCTCTAAGACGATCTGGACAATCCGGTCAGCGGCATGTCCGTCGCCATAAAGGTTAACGGCCAAAGCCATACGTCGGTATTCCTCCGGGTCATGGAGCAGTCGCTCCGTTTCAAAAACCAATCGGTCGGCTTCCGTCCCTATGATCTTGACGATTCCCACTGCAACCCCCTCAGGACGCTCTGTCTCTTGGCGCATGACGAGCACCGGCTTACCCAGGATAGGAGCCTCCTCTTGGATTCCCCCTGAGTCGGTGAGGATGAGGTCCGCTGCCCTCATGAGATGCACAAAAGTCTCATAGGATAGCGGGTTTATCAGGATGATCCGTTCATGACCTCGAAGGATACGATAAACCGTTTCGCGGACACGGGGGTTCAAATGGACCGGATAGACCAATCGGATATCGTAATTTCTCTCCACAATCCTCCTTAAGCCGTGACAAATGGACTCCAGAGGAGCCCCGAAATTCTCCCGTCGATGGGCTGTCACCAAGAGCAATTTACCGCTATTAGATGAGAGGGTCGGGTTCTTTCCCCCTTTCTCGGGAAAAGAAATGTTTAGTTGACTGAAGAGAGAGAGGGTGTCATCAGAAGGCTTTTGATCAACCACCCATAACAATGCATCAACGACGGGGTTGCCTGTAAGGAAGATGTTTGCTTTGGGAATATTCTCAGCCAGTAAGGCTTGGCATGCCGTCTCCGTTGGGGCGAAATGTAAGGTTGCCACCATGCTCACAAACCGGCGGTTCATTTCTTCTGGAAATGGATCATACAGAGTGGAGGTTCTCAATCCAGCTTCCACATGGCCCACAGGAATTCGCTCATAAAAGGCCGATAAAGCGGTCGCCATGACCGTTGAGGTATCCCCCTGGATGAGGACACAGTTAGGTCGTTCTCGTTTCAACACCTCTGTCATTCCAAGGGTTACCCGGGCGGTTATTTCAGATAAACTCTGTCCTGGACGCATCAATTTCAAGTCGATGTGGGGTTCAATATTGAAAAGATGCAATACTTGATCAAGCATTTCCCGGTGCTGTGCCGTTGTGCAGACGATCGATTCGATCCTGTCAGGACGCCGATTCAACGCCCGAATGACCGGAGCCATCTTAATGGCCTCTGGTCGTGTTCCGATGACGGTGAGTACCCTTACCATCCTTTTTTTCCTGTGGAAGGTGGATCAAACCCTCTTGTCCATCTTTCCCATTCGCATCCCTTGCCACTCCATTAAGGAATCGTTACTAAGTCCGGTCCCCCGTTCCAAAGACGGCAGAAAAGACATTGCGAAGGCGTTTCTCCATGTTCGGCCAATCATACTTTGTTTCGAAAAGCCTGCGCCCCTTCTGGCCTTTCCGCAAGGCTTCCTCCTTGTGCTGGCTGATGTGTCTCAAACAGTTGACCAAGGCTTGAACGTCACCATAGGGGCATAGATAACCGATATCCTCCTGAGCAATCCACTGGGCATTCAGCACTTCGGAATTGACCAGAATGGGCTTTCCTGCCATCATGGCGTCATACCATTTATTTGAAGCGGCATGTCGATTGAGTTCCCGTTTCGGATCGTAAAATGTAAAAATAAGATCCACCTGATGGCAGAGGGCCAGGGCTTCCCAAAGGGGCAAATACCCGCGAAAGTCAACTTGACGGTGGGCTCTGATCTCTTGCTCCAAATTGGGATCTGGAATATTACCCGCAGCCAAAATCCTCAACTCTCCCATTTGCCGAGCCGCCTGCAAGAGGAGACGCGTCCCTCGATCCTCGCGCAAGTATCCGGAGAGGAAAACCGTAAAGGGGCGTTGATCCGTTCCTGTTGCCGTGGGAGGGACATCCTCTGGACAGTTGTAAATTACGGTGGTCTTTGGGGCGTAAGGCCTTTCGATCCGTGTCATTCGATTTTCGTCCGGGAGGAAGACCCAATTCGAACGACGGAGAGTAAATCTCTCTACCATCTTGAGGATCCAGATAATGGGAGATGGAACCAGATAACGCATATAATACGTGTCATGGTTATCATAGATAAACTTCAAAGGGTAGAGGAACGATGCCAGAGCGCAAGGGAAGGCAGTGTCAAGATTAGCCGCATAAACGAGGGATGGTCTTTTTCGTAAGAGGTGGAGAAAGACTTTCAAAGCCCATAGGGGATACATGAAGGCCAGCGATTTGTTAGACTCTCCCCCACCATGCAAAATCATTCGGTGGTCCATCCCATCCTGAACAAAACGATCCGGATACCGGCGATGTCGATCCCACCCCCAGAAATTGATTTGGTATCCCATGTGAGTCAGCGTTTTTGCGATTTTACCTACCCGTACTACTGGCTTCGCATCTGCGTAGATCATCACTAACGGTGGATTTGACATCTTCATCCAATACCTCAAAAAATTTGGTTCATCAACGACTCGATCGGTCGTTCAGCAATCGTTCCTACGCCAAAGGTTTGAAGGGGATCATCTTTTCCTGAGAATCTGCCGGACGACCTGGGCGGTCGCCAGAAGACTCCGGGATTGCACAACGTGACGTACATTGTTACGGAGCTGAGCATGTTCCTGCTCGGTCATATTCGAAATACGGGTCATGATCTCTACGAACTGGGGAAGATCCGAAAATGTGAAACCGATGGGCATCGAACCATGCGTAAGATCCTTGAGCGAAGGTAAATCTGTGCTGATGATGGGTGTATCGCAAGACAAAGCCCTGTAGAATGTCCCTGGAGTGACGTAGGCATAACTTTTGAAATCGAATGGCAAGATAACAAATCTGCTGGATCGCATCGCCTGTTCAAGTTCAGAGTCTGTGAGTGGCTGATTGATATACTCGACACAGTCGGAGTAGAGCTGTGGGTTAGGACCGGAGATATAGGGCCCCACGACTCGGATGGGTAACCGTACCAAGATCTCAGGTTTCTGAGTTTTTAAAATACGTGCTCCATCGAGAAGAATCTGAATCCCTTTCTCCTTCGTCAACGCCCCAGCCATCACGATCCCCCGTCGATCCTCCTCCCTATATTTGTCAACATTTGGATCCAATCCAACTGGTGGATGGGGGATGACAGCAACACGACGGGGGTCCAGCGCGCATTCTAAAAGAGCTGCCCTACTGATTTGCTGTTCAAGAAAGATCAATGCCGTTGCCCGCGAGCCTATCCACTTCAGCAGGGACCGCCCCCACGGAGTTCGACGGCTCTTATGAAAGTTATAGTGGACGATATAATATTCCGGAATAGAACTTGGTCGCACCAGATGGAGGCTACACACTTCTGTTGCAAAGGCCAGATAGAGAAGGGCCCGCACTCCAAGGCGACTCGCTGTACGACGACAGCTTAACAGATTTATGAACAATCTAGCATGGAGATGGAGTCGGCGTGCGCCGTTGACCGGTACCCCTGCAGTCTTTAAGGTCAGATTTTGCGGCCAGCTTTTCATAAACTTCTTCATCAGGCCAAGGCTGACACGGTCGCTTAGGTATACAACCGGTTCATCAGGAAAGGCCATGCAGATGGAACGAAGCAGGAAAGCATCCAATGAGAGATGGAACCGAGCAGCCGTGGCCATAGGTTGACATACAGCGAGCATTATGAACTCCAAGTCTTTTTGAGAGCCTTTTCTGTCATTGAACGTGGAGAATGGGGCGAGACTCGAGGATGTTGTTTAAAAAGACTGAGAGGAAAGACGAACTTTCGAACGAAGAACTCACAGAGACAAAGGCTTCCTCCAAATATCAGTACAGTCCGGGGTAGAATATTCAGATCACCCTCCATGGTCGTCCAGAGAATTATTGTTGGAAAGACAGCCCGAATGAGAGGAAGGGTGACCCATTTCAATCGCATCATCCTTATCCAGAGAAGTTCACAGAGGGCCACCCACAACACGAACCCCAATATAACCGCCGTGTTTCCTCCCATCAAGTAGAAGGTTCCCAGGAGAGAGGGGGCCGCCTGAAAGGATGTCATCCAGGGGCCGAATCCCGCCACATCCTGGGTGAAGATCTTTGGTAAGGTCCGCTCCGGGTTAAAGAGGTAGTACTGGATGGTATCGAGGCTCAAGGTTTCCTTCCCCCATTGAACGGCAAAGAGCAAACTGTCCACTCCGGTCACCCGGGAGATAACACTGCTGAACCTCAGGCTCAGATTCGCCAGAGGATTTTCCAAATCTTGGAACGCCTGGGTCAAGGCGCCGAAGATGTCCAAAGGATTATCTTCGAGCCGCAACCAACGATAGGACGTGAAGAGAGGATAGGCCATCAAAACGAAGATAATGACACCCAAGGTCAAGCCCCGTCGCCATCCCTTGAAGCGATCTGTAGTGAACCAGAGAAAGATCACTGGTAATATCATATTGACCAATATACCCCGGCTTGACATCAAGACCATTTGGGTCAAACCATGGAGCATCAACATTCCCAAGACGATGTAAAAAAGCCTTCTCAACTGCCACATATCGGCGAGCCAGACAATGAGGAGAAGTAAGGTCGGGATGACGATATTCCGAGAATGAACGATCACGCCCGCCATTCTGAATTGGAGGTAGATATTATCCTGACCCATGATGCCAACCTGTGTGATATACTGAGCATATCCCGTCACCAGCATAATGATACCGAGTATCCCAAGAAACGCCGGGCTGAAACGGATGATTCGACGCCGAATCTGTTTACTGTCATCAAAGGATAGGGGTACGGGTTTCATGCTCCAAACCCCTCCCCACCTCAGGGCTACCCAGGCAGTCAAGCAGAAAGCGATGAAACCCAGGGAGGTGGCCACGTAGGCCCTCAGCATCAGGGTGTTTGAACGAGCTGGTAAGAAAAAGAGCATATCGAAAGGCCATTCCATATTATTCTCGAGAACCCATGTCATCCAGTAAAACTTGATGTAGTAGCCAACCACAAAAATACCCAGGATCACCCAGATAGGTAAGGTGACATGAAGGGGTAACCTTAGACGTTTCACAAGAAGTCCGCAGGCCACTGTGGCCAAAAAGGTCAGTAGAATATAGGCAGCGCTGTCACTATGGGCCGTGTATGTGAGAAGGAAACCCACGGGAAAGAGGGCAATCAACAACCAGCGCCACTTCGTCTGTTCCGCATCCCGGCTGGCTGAAGACCCTGACCTCCTTGGGAAAAATCTCCACTTCCTGTTCCAAAAAGGATGGATGCTCATTTCCTCTCACTCCTAAATGTAAGGATTAAACCACCCGCCGAGGCCGGGGGTGTCCAAGAAGAGGTCCCATAATCCACTTTGCCAATCGGAGCGGCGTGGCGCTCCAAATGGGATCGAGAAGTTGTCGGACCTGATAATCCTTAAGGGGCTTTACCGATGAAATCTGGCGTCGGCTCTTCCTATAGATGCCAAAAAGGAAACACGGGGGCAGTAAAGCTGTCTTTGTAAAGGTCCTATCCAGCTCGATACACTTTTCGACGGTCTTGTGTAAACCCACATCCTCCCAATCGCTAAAATCGAGAGTCCAGATAGCAGGATAGAGCAATCCCATGAAACGCTGCTCCAGGATGACATTTTCCTGGAATTGGAATTCGAGCAGTGGAGCGAGTTCCGAGGACCGAATCGATTCAAAGGGTGAAGACATAGCCATGACAGCACGTTCCGGTAACACCAGCGGCCGGAATCCTTTGTCCTGAATTAAGGATCTCATGGTACTATTGACTATGTCGCAGACTTGGTTTGACCATTGAAAACGGGAGGGGCCGATAAATTCGTCAACCACTAACATTCCTGTTTTCTTCAGGGAGAGGTTGAGCTGATACAGAAGATGTTCCAGATTGATCACATGGTGGAGAATCGAGTGGCAAACGATCAAATCGTAGCTTTCGGGCTCCAGACGAATGAAATTCGCATCCTGCACTTGGACGTTGACCTTCACCGTAGGGTCTAATTCACTCAACCGATTCGATACATGCTCTACTGCTGACTGGGAGAGATCGCTTAGATCGATCGTATTCACTAAACCCCGTCTGAGAAGAGCCTCCTCGATCCACCCCGTCCCCACGCCAAGGCTCAGGGCCCTTTCAAATCGCCCAAATTGTCCTTTCAAGAAGTCTATCCAAGTCGTCCCCGAAGACCCGGTGATGATCTTGTTACGGTAGGCGGCGATGGCTGGATAGGAATATTCGATCGACCACCGCTCCTGTAAGACGAAAGAACTCCCCCAAGCCTCTGTCTCTCGCCTTACCGCCGCTCCATAGACCTTGCTGCCCGGAAGGATAAGCATTCGGGTTTCATTATTCATAAAAAGCCTGAAAGCGAATCTTTTTCGTGCCCACCAAAGCTTTGGTGAATTCTATTTCGTTGCTACCAACACGACTTCTTCGCCAACATCTTTGGTCAACGTAAGGCCATCCTCTACTGCATGAAATATGATTCCTTCCAGCCGTGACCAAAGGCCACGCCTCGCGGAAGCCCCATCCGGAAGGGCTCCGTTTCGGCGGATCAATCTGCTGGCTGCCCATACGGCACGGGCTGCGCGGGCTGTCGTTTTGACTGCCAATATCCTGAGTTCCGCCCGTTCCGCACAGGCAGACAGGGTGCTGACTGAAAAGAGATAGAAGTGTCTTGGAGGATCTAAGGGAAACCATGCTTTCTTAAAGAGCTGTGATCCCAAACCCTCCATATTTGGGGTGACGATAACAAGTTTCCCATTTCTCTTAAGCAGGAGTCTACACTTTTTCAATGATTCGATCGGGTCATCTACATGCTCGATGACGTGATTCATTGTAATGGCTTGAAAACTTTCTTCTTGAAAGTCAAGATTCTCCAGTGTCCCTTCGTGAACAATGAGTCCAAAGTGCTCCCGAGCTACCTTGACCGCCTCTCGATCTGGATCCAGCCCCGTGGTTTCCCATCCTAGATCCCTCATTCTGGCAAGAAACTCCCCACATCCACACCCGATATCGAGAAGCCTTTCTTTCTCTGAAGCTTCAAGATTCATCACACTCAATTCGACCGTTTCTCTAACCGATTTGATCAAGGAGAAAACTTTACCAATGCTTTTTCCCCATGGCTTATTCACCAGACCTTTATAGTTTAACCTGGCCTCAAGGATTGCGTTCTCGATCATTTTCGCAAAGCCCGGTAGTCTTGGGATTGAGGAGCCCTTGTTATGAGTGAAATATTGCGTATAAAGCTTCCCAATATCGGTAGAGACTGGACGCGGATTGAGCCAGACCAATTCACATCTTGGGCAGCGCAACAGTTCCCAGATACCCGGTGAACCGTAAAGTCTGTCTCTAAGGACTTGATACACGGGCTTTCCCTGGTTACCGCAGAGCATGCAGTAAGGGACTTCCTTCACGAGTATGTCTTCATTCATCCTCATGGGTCCGTCCTCTCAACTGTTTTATCATATTAGTAAGAAACTTTCGATCCGAAGGATTCAATCCTTTTCTCCAGAGAATCCACGAAAACAGAGCAAATAGAGTGATAAACATGGGGGATCGAAGATAACTGGGTAGATAGACCACTATACTTTTCAACCCATAGGATGCACCAACAAGAAATAAAAAGATTGTGGCGGTGAGAACCATGCCGTTTGCGGCGAAGGGCATCACCGGAAATTTACAGATTTTGAAAGCGGCTATGAAGAGCAAAAGAGCGTCCAGGACCACCCGCAAGACCCATGCGATGGCCGCTCCAACGATACCCCAATGGCTGATCAGCCCCCAAGCCATCCCTAGGTAAAGCGGAAGTTCAAGGAGATGGAACTTTGCCGGGATGTCTGGCCTTCCAACTCCTTGAAGAAGGACGTACGGGATTTGGCCCAAGGAGTTGATCAGAACCCCCACGGCCAGAATTTGAAGCACTGTTGCGCTTTGAACGGCAAAATCCGTCCCCAGCCATAGTTGGAGGAGTTGTTCAGCAAAGAGCAGTAGAATGATGACAATCGGCCCTATGGCCAATAACATGCACTTCACAGAATGGGCAAAGTAAATCCCAAGCTTTTCATGGTCCTGATTTCCTTTAAAGCTACTGAAAGCCGGGAAGAGTGTTGTGGTGAAGCTGAATGAAATGATCCAGATTTTGGTTACAGCTTCGAAAGGAGCTGTATAATATGCGACAGCGGCCATAGAGCTAAGGGAGGCAATTAGGAAGCGGTCAATGTGAACGAGGATGGGCCCGATAGTGTTCGTTACAGTTAACCAAGCGCCGTAAGTAAAGAGGCGGCGGAAGCAATCAAGGTCGGGAGAGAATTTCCATAGCCCTGGGAGGGTACGAAAGACAAGGACTATCAGAGTCAATAATCCAAAAACCCTCGAGACTAAGATGAAACCTATGATACCGGGCAACCTGAAGCCCAAAAACACTCCAAGCAAAGGAAGAAGAAATGACAAAGAACTGTAAGGGAGCTTCACAGCATTTGCCAGATCAAACCGCTGTGTTGCTTCCAATACACCAAAAAAGGAGCTCGAGACCATGACCACCGGAAGGGAGACGGAAAGGATGCGAAAGGCAGCCTTGGCTTCCCCAAGGAGTTCAGGGGGAGTATTCAAGATATGTTCCACAAGCAAGGGTGTCACACTTAGTAATACGAAAGTACCAACAAGACCGAGACAGAGTTGAATCACTACGGCCGTCCAAAGGATCTTTGGTATCTCCTGTTCTTCACTCCTGCCAAATGCTTCAGCTAAGTATTTGATAGCGGCTCGTCCCAACCCCAGATCAAAGAGGTTAAAGTAGGCTAAAACCACCCAGATCAAGGACAGCAGTCCAAAACGGTCTGTCCCCATACCCCGCACGATTATTGGAATAGCGATGATCCCAATAAGCAATGGGATTGACAGGCCTACAAAGTTGAATAAGGTATTGTGGGCGATGGTCGTCGCGTTAAGCTTCAACGTTTAATCTCCCGATTGCTCTAACCAACTCTTGGGAATATTTTTAAAAATTTCAATATTTTCAAATTTTTTACTTCGCCTGCCTCCAATTCTCCACGCCCACTCCGACATATTCTTCAAGCCTTCATTTAATGAGTATTTCGTCTCGTATCCCAAAATCTCCTTAATTTTGGAATGTGAACAAAATGCGTGCCTAACTTCGTTCCTCCCTTCAAGATATTCGACTCTCACTTCCACCCCCATCGCTTTGCACACTTCCCTTAATAATTCGTTTACCGTATAAACCTCTTCTGCCCCGATATTAAACGTCTCATTATGGGCCTCCTTCACCAAAACAGATTTGGCAATGATTGGGGATACATCTTTGATATAGCTGAAAGCCCTGGTCTGTTCTCCGTCTCCGAAAACAGTTAAAGGATTTCCTTGCATGATCTGGTTCATAAATATACCGATGACATTTCTGTACTTGTCTCCAATGTTCTGCCGTTCGCCAAAAACGTTGTGGGGTCTGAAGATAATATAATTCAGACCAAACATCTCTTTGCAGATCTTCAACTCATATTCCACAGATAACTTGGCGATCCCATAGGAATCGCCAGGCATTGGAACCAAGTCCTCATTCATCGGTAGCTGGTTCTCACCATAGACTGCAATGGAAGAGGTAAATACGAAACACTTCGAGTTACCATTTACGGAGGCATTGATCAGGTTAATACTTCCCACCAAATTGTTCTCGTAGTTGAACTTCTTTATAAAGTGACTTAACCCTTCCGCCGCATAAGCAGCGAGATGGAAGACGTAATCGAAATGATATTCGTGAAAAATACGATTCACCAAACCGTGGTTATTGATGCTCCCTTTTATGAAAGTTGCGTTCCCGTTGATATTTTCACGGAATCCTCCGGATAAATCATCCAGAACGATAACCTTACATCCCAGGCCTACTAATTCGTCCACGACATGCGAACCAATGAACCCGGCTCCTCCAGTCACCAAAACGGTATATTCCATTTTTCCTCCTGTGTATTACTTGATCAGTACAGTTGGCTTTTCCTTTTAACAGTTTTTATGGGGGCAAACATATCACCGGGGTACTTTTTATCTGTCAGTACCCCCACCAGAGTTCCAGCAATCAGCATCCATATATTTCTAAGTTTCCCCTTTTTACGCCTAACAGCAATGGCAACAAACCTTTTAGGTGTCCGGCTCAACAAAATCGCGGTAGCCCATGCTGCTTTAAGCCGAGATCCGGCATAGCGCCGGTGAAAAATATATTGATTCCTCGTTATATAATACTCCGCATGGGGCTTTATTTCATCATAAGTTCTTCCTAACGTGGCTGATACCTTGTGCCAAATCTTAGCTTTTTGTAAGCAACACACTCGGAAGCCGTCCATTTTTGCACGGAGACATAAATCCGTCTCTTCATTGTATGTCCACAGTCGATCATCGAACCCTCCAATTTTCTCGTAACAGGTCTTACTAATAAGCAAAGCACACCCGTCCTGATAAAATGTATCAACAAGCTTTTGGTATTCTTCCCCGTCTCTCTTGTCGAGGCCGATTCGGGTGTATTTTGCTTTATGGATGCAGCCTTCCATGCCGGCAAAATTGATGATATCGGGAGCGGAATGGTAGAGAACCTTTGGTCCCACAATCCCTATCCTTTCGTCCTGTAAAATTGCTTCATAAAGATATCCAATACAGTTTCGATCGATGACGGTGTCATTATTAATGATGAATGCATATTGAGCCCCATTTCGGAAGGAATATTCCACTCCAACATTATTGCCATAAGAATATCCACCATTGCAAGAAAGCTCTACAAGCTCTCCGGGACGGAGCCTTCCTTTCAGATTGGCTACGGAATCATCCGTTGACGCATTGTCAACGACAACGATTGAAAGTGGTTTATAAGTTGACGTCCGGACAGAATTCAAACACTCCACCGTATGCTGAAGGCCATTATAATTCAAAATTACCACCGCGATCTTAGGAAGTCCGTTCATCTCTCCACCTAATTTCTTACAATTTGGCTTTCCAAATGATGATCTCTATCCTCGGTGCCTCCATATTAGAATTTGTTCAGAAAAGACTGGTGTGAAGAGATGGGACTTCATTTTATTTTTTTTATCCAGAAGCTTGCGGGCCATCTTGTCTCTTTTTCATAAGAACGGAAGGCGGCTTGCAGTATATTATAATGTTTCAAATGCATGTAACTCCCAGCCCACAGCACTTTAAAACTATCATTAAAAGCTAAGAAGGCCTGAAGTAAATATTGCTCGGTCCAAAATCGAAAATCTCTCAAAACCCATTCTTTAGGATATTCCGCCGGCAGAAAGATATCATGAAGATGAATAATGACGCCTTGATTCAACCTGGGTAATATTTCAAGGTATTCGTATTGAACATCGCTTCCAATTCTTAATACGTGACTTGAATCGATGAAAAGGATGTCGTTTTCTGTTAATTCCCTAAAGTCCGACAAAGGAATATCTTGGACTTTCTTGGATATTAATTTGGAGAGGCCCTGGAAGCCAGCTTTCAAAATATCGTTTGGGTGCGGGTCCATCACGACCAATTCACATCGATAGTGATCGTCTTCTTCCTTGTTCTTTATGACTCCCTGAGCAGACAAATAAGTTGAATTCCCTGACCCGATCTCAAAAATCTTACTTGGCTTGAAATGACGGATCATGCAATATAAAATTTCGCCATCGGTAGACCCCAGAAAGACATTGTTCGAATAATACTGATACGGGGTGGAAGTCTTATTTCTGGGAAAGTTTTCATATTCCTTTTTGAATTTGGAAGAAAATAGGGAAACGAGCTTGAGCTGGTCTTCTTCGTTGATATCGACGCCAATAAGCTCTGATTGTCTTTGCCATAAGTCATCTTTTAGCATCCTTGTGTCAGGGATAGGCTGATAGTAATGATTTGGAGTAATATGAAAGTCAAACTTCTGCCAAAACGGAAATGATTTCTTCAGGAATCGGCGAAGGGCGCCACGGTAAATTCGAGCAATTCTCATTTCCCCATCTTTTCCTATCCTGTGGGTTTTAGATCAAACAAGCTTCTGCCGTCCCCAATTCTTTCCAATTCGGCCGAATGGAAATTTGTTGTGATGTGCCAGAGGTCAAGGGGATATATCTATAACAGTAAGAGTTCCGCTAAATAATTTCCATCCTGACCGGTAATACCGGTGGTGAGTGCCTTTTTCATAGAAATTCCTTTGGTTGTTAAATAATTAGGTTAATGGGTCACTGGGTCTATGCAGGGATACAGTTTCTATATTAAAAATAAATTCAACGGATTGCAGATTTCGAATTAGTTTTCAGGATTAAAATATATGACTCATTCGTTTTGCGGAGGCCACTCCTCAAATGGTTTTTTGGCTCTAAAGCCAAATTCCTGGTTTGCTCGAATGGTGTCCAGCTTTCGGCAATGATTCTATCGTTGAGATCGTTAGCATCGTTAAGTTCGCTAAGATCGATTGAACGTCAGGAACGAAATTAGCATAGAATTTAAGGGAACCCCCGAGGGTCACATCTTCCGTTAGAAGAAAAACCTTTGGGGACATCCTGCATAACTGCGTCAATTCCCCTTATCTCACTTCCCTCTATATTTGTCAAACACTTTCTCGCCTTTCTCCAAACTCCGCGCAATGTTCACAGGATGAATATTTAAAGCCTGGCCAACTTTAAGAAAACTCTTGGTGCCAGGCAACGGTAATACGGTATTCTCTTAAGGACCGTAAGGTTATTAAGTCATTGAGTCATTGGGTCTGTTGAATCTGATTCATTAAATGCCTAAAGTCTTTAGAAGAATCGCCTTAACCCGCTGCAATAATTCTGGAGAAAGATTACCTATCTCTTTTCTTATCAGAGAGCGATGGATTACTGTAATTTTTTCTGTTTTGATGATAGAAGTCTTCTTTAGACCAGTTAGATGGAAATCAGTATCGATTTCGTCAATCTTGATCCAGGAATCCCGAAACTCATCGGGGACCTTAGAAAAGATACCAAGAACGATGATATCATCCCCTTTTGTGATGAGCACCAAGGCAGGTCTTACTTTTGATGATTGGAGATCCGTGAAGGGGAAATTGACCAATACAATAGTGCCAGGTTTATACATCGGCATTATAGATATCTTCTTCAGGTTCTTCCCATTCGGAGAAAGCTGTCTCTGAGGCTTTTGTCAGGAGAGAGGTGTCTAAATAATCATGTATTCTTTGATCCAACTCGATGATCTGATGTCTTGAAAGTTTCGGCAGAACTTCTTTGATCTCTTCAACAGTTATTTTTACGGGGTCATAACTCATTTGAAATCTCCTAAATTCATTTTCGTTTTATTCTACCACTAATCACTTGAAACATCAATCTCTTGTCTTTCTTATCTGTTTGATTTCTTTGGTTTCTTTGGTTTCTTTGGTTATTCAAAATGTTATTGATTCTAAACGGACATCTTGAAGTCTTGAACGCGGAGGAGACAGTCGACCAATCTTTACCAGGAGAACCTTTCTCCCCTCAGCCTTTTGGATCTCAGCAATTTTAAGATTTTCCGAAGCAAACAAGAGGGACATCCATATTCTTTTTGTCAAGAGAAAAAGTAAGGGGAAAAATAAATCTTTATAAACAACAGCTTAGTAAGAATCAAACGTCGGTGCAAAGACAACTTATTAATTTCGGTTCGTGGTCGGACCAAGCCAACTCTTTGAAATCATGTGTTTTATGTGTGAAAAATGGCCCATTTTAGGGCTTAAAGTGCCCATTTTACCCCCAAAATTGAGCCTTTAAGGAAATGGTCAGAAGAAGCAAGCAAACCGGCAGACCGATGAACTACGGCAGTCTCCTTGGGGACGTTCTTAACTTATTAACTTTCTTCTTAGAGATTCATCTGCGGAAATTATTCTTTTCCCTTTTTCTACGGACTTCGTCACCCCTGGCCCGCTCAAATTTAGAATCCGTCCCACCTCCACGCC